>Ga0209747_1000238_pt1 | contig 29941 bp, 30 predicted proteins | sample BarGraNGADG00311_FD_184498 | JGI IMG/M metagenome (GOLD analysis project Ga0209747, IMG submission 184498) | Arctic peat soil microbial communities from Barrow, Alaska - Barrow Graham LP Ref core NGADG0011-311 (SPAdes) (version 2) | ecosystem: Environmental > Terrestrial > Soil > Wetlands > Peat...
GGTAACCGCGCGCTTCAGACCGTCGTAGCCGGCCTGGTTGAACGACTTGTCCTCGAACCCGCCGGCGTCCGAGACCATGCACGCCTTGAACGCGGGGCCGGCTGACTTGCTCGCGCTCGATGACGAACTCGGTGCGCTTGAACAGGCCACAAGGCCGAGCGCACTGGCCGCGACGAGGGCCGCAATCTTCATCCGTGTCTTCACGTCAGAACTCCTGTTGTCAACGCTCTACCGGTCCGGACGACGGCAACGGCACACACCGATCTGACGTGCGCCGCCCCACAATCGATCTCGGCCGGCGTGGTTGAAGCCAGCCTAGTCCCGCCACCAGACCGGGATGTTACCGAGGAGTATCAACGGCCAACCATGACCGAACCGCGACCTGAATCGCGCCGGCGCGACCCGAATCGCGCCAGCGTGACCCGAATCGCGCCGGCGGCGATCACTCGCCGGCGAGCAGCGCCGTCCGGGCGAGGAGGCGGACGCCGATGTCGATCGCCCCGTCGTCGGCGGTGAACTCACCCTGGTGCAGGTCGTAGGTCCGGCCGCCCGGCGCCCGCGTCCCCAACCGCGCCATCGAGCCACGGGCCCGGGTGAGGTACCACGCGAAGTCCTCGCCACCGAGTGACTGCTCGGTGAGCCGGACCGAACCGGGACCGAGGGCGTCCTCGGCGGCGGCCTCGAGGATGCCGGTGGCTGCGGCGTCGTTGATCACCGGCGGAACCCCGCGGTGGTACCGCACGTCCGCCTCGACACCGAGCGGCTTGAGGACGGCGTGCACCGTCTCGGTGAAGATCCGGCCGGCGTCCTCCCAGGCACGCTGGTCGAGGCACCTGAGCGTTCCCTCGACGATGCCGGACATCGGAATGGCGTTGGGCGCCGAGCCGGCCTCGATCCGACCCCAGGTCAGGTTCACCCCGGAACGCGGGTCGAGGCGGCGGGCCAGGATGGCCGGGACCTGGGTCACCACCTGCCCGAGCGCGAAGACCAGGTCCTGGGTGAGGTGCGGACGAGAGGTGTGCCCGCCGGTGCCGGTCAGGTGCACCGCGACCAGGTCAGAGGCTGAGGTGATCGGCCCTTGCCGGGTGCCGACGATGCCGACGTCGTACCGCGGGTCGCAGTGCACACCGAAGACCTGCGCGACGCCGTCCATCGCACCGGCCTCGATCGCGTCGAGCGAACCCGCGGGATCGACCTCCTCGGCCGCCTGGAAGACCAGCCGGACACCGGTGCGGAGCTCCCCGGCGGCGGCGACCTCGGCGAGGACCAGGCCCGCACCGAGCACGACGGTGGTGTGGATGTCGTGCCCGCACGCGTGCGAGACGCCGGGCACCCGCGAGCACCATGGCGCGGTGCACAGGTCGGCCACCGGGAGCGCGTCGAGATCGGCGCGCAGCGCGATGCGCTGCTGACCGGAGCGCGCGACGTCTGGGCCGAGATCGCAGATAAGTCCGGTGCCCGGCAGCAGCACCGGGTCCAGACCGGCGAGCCGCAAGCGCTCCGCGACGATCCGCGTGGTCCGCCGCTCGTCCCGGGAGATCTCGGGGTTGCGGTGCAGGTCGTGCCGGGACTCGAGCAGCTCGTCGTTCAGACTCGCGGCGAGCGCGCTGACGCGGGTGGCGACTGGACTCTCGGGCACAGCCGCGAGTCTAGGCGCACGGGTTCACAGCAGGTCGTCGCGTCCGCGCTCCCGCAGCGCCGCGACCACGTCCTTGACGTCCTGGACCCGGTCTCGCGTCGTCACCAGGACCGCGTCCGGCGTGTCCACGACGACGACATCGTCGAGCCCGAGGATCACCACCTGGCGATTCGAGCCAGGGACGACGACCGCGTTCGTAGCACCGATCCGGATCACCGAACCGTGGTCGCCGAGTACCCGGCCGCCGTCGTGCTCGGCGGCCGGCAGCAGGGCGGCCAGAGAGCCGAAGTCCCCGATGTCGTCCCAGCCGAAGTCCCCGAGGACCATCGCGACGCCACCGCTCGCGGCCACCGGCTCGGCGATCGCGTGATCGATGGCCACTCGCTCGAGGTTCGGCCAGGTCTCGGCCAGGGCCCGCTCGCGCTGCGGGGTGTCCCAGACCGCGGCGAGCGACCGGAGCGCCGCATGCAACGCCGGGCGTTGATCTTCCAGATGCCCGAGCAGGACCTCCGCCCGCACCACGAACATGCCGGCATTCCAGCGGTATTCACCGGTCGCCAGGTAGGCCTGCGCGGTCGCGGCGTCCGGCTTCTCCGTGAACGCCTGCACCCGGACCGCCGTCGGCGCGTTCGGCATGCCGAGTGAGTCCCCCCCGTGGATGTAGCCGAAACCGGTCGACGGGTACCCCGCCGCGATGCCGACCGTCGTCAGGTACCCGGCGCGCGCCACCTCGACCGCCTCCCGAACCACCTGCCGGAACAGCGCGGCGTCCCGGATCACGTGGTCGGCCGCGAAAGAGCCCACGATGACGTCGCCGTCGCGATTGGCGAGGATCGCGGCCGCCAGTCCGATCGCCGCCATCGAGTCGCGCGGCGAGGGCTCCGCGACCAGGGCGGCTGTGCTGAGTCCCGGCAGCTGGGCCCGGACGGCCGACTCATGCCGCACCCCGGTGACCACCATCACGCCGTCGGGCCGAACGAGCGGCTCCACCCGGTCCCAGGTCGCCTGGAGGAGGCTGCGGCCGCTCCCGGTGAAGTCGTGCAGGAACTTCGGCGACCCTGCTCGCGAGACCGGCCAGAGCCTTGTCCCGACGCCCCCGGCGGGGATGATGATCCGGAAGTCGTCGATCGGCGCGTCGGCGTGATGGGTCATGACGGTCAGCCTAACGATCGCGCCGGAGTGAGACGCGTCGTCGGCACTACTTCGCGGCAACTAGAGTGACAGTTGCATCTTGGACAAGGCCGTCCCCTTCTGCCGACCTCGGAGGACCCAGTGCCCGAAAGACCCGCCGGAACGCTCTACCGCGGCCGCGAAGGCATGTGGTCCTGGCTCGCCCATCGCGTCACCGGATTCCTGGTCTTCTTCTTCCTGCTCGTGCACGTGCTCGACACGTCGCTCGTGCGGATCTCGCCCGAGACGTACAACTCGATCATCGGCAGCTACAAGAACCCGGTGATGGGTCTTGGCGAGGCGGGCCTGGTCGCGGCGATCGTGTTCCACGCGTTCAACGGGATCCGGGTGATCCTGGTCGATTTCTGGGCCAAGGGCCCGAAGTACCACCGGGTCATGCTCTGGGTCGTCATCGCCCTGTTCGTCCTGACGATGGCGGGCTTCCTGCCGCGGCATCTCGCGAACGTGTTCGGAGGCCACTGATGAACCAGTCCCCGATGCCCGGAATCGCGCCGCCCCGCGCACCGCAGCGGCGCCTGCTCCGCCGCAGCGGCAACGCGGACATGTACGCGTGGTTGTTCATGCGCGTGTCCGGCGTCCTGCTGATCGTGCTGATCTTCGGGCACCTCTTCGTGAACCTCGTCGCCGGTCGCGGTATCCAGGCGATCGACTTCGCGTTCGTCGCCGGCAAGTGGTCCAACCCGCTCTGGCAGCTCTGGGACCTGATCATGCTGTGGCTCGCGATGGCGCACGGCACGAACGGTGTCCGGACGATCATCAACGACTACGCCGAGCGCCCGGGTGCCCGGCTCGGCTTCAAGATCGCGCTCTACGGCTCTGCCGCGATCGTCGTCATTCTCGGCACGCTCGTGATCTTCACCTTCAACCCCTGCCCGCCGAGCAGTCCGGCCGACCTGCTGCCGTCCTTCTGCAACGGCTGACGAGACCCGCGCCCGCCGCTGCCACTGCCGTCCCGAAACCTTCCTGGAGGATCTCCCCGATGCAGACCCACACGTACGACGTCGTGATCGTCGGCGCGGGCGGCGCCGGGATGCGCGCCGCGCTGGAGTCGTCCAGCCGGGTCCGCACCGCCGTGCTCACCAAGCTCTACCCGACGCGCTCGCACACCGGTGCGGCCCAGGGCGGCATGTGCGCAGCGCTCGCGAACGTCGAGGAGGACAACTGGGAGTGGCACACCTTCGACACGGTCAAGGGTGGCGACTACCTGGTCGACCAGGACGCCGCGGAGATCATGGCGAAGGAGGCCATCGATGCCGTCCTCGACCTCGAGAAGATGGGCCTGCCGTTCAACCGCACGCCGGACGGCCGGATCGACCAGCGCCGGTTCGGCGGGCACACCGCCGACCACGGGAAGTCCCCGGTGCGCCGCGCCTGCTACGCGGCCGACCGGACCGGGCACATGATCCTGCAGACGCTCTACCAGCAGTGCGTGAAGCACGGGGTCGAGTTCTACAACGAGTTCTACGTTCTCGACCTGCTGCTCACGACCGACCTCCTCGGTGAGAAGCCCGGCGACGGCGAACAGGTCGCGGTGACCGGCGTCGTCGCCTACGAGCTCGCGACCGGCGAGCTCCACGTGTTCCGCGCGAAGTCCGTCGTGTTCGCCACCGGTGGTGCCGGGAAGATCTTCAAGACGACGTCGAACTCGCACACCCTCACCGGCGACGGGATGGCACTTGCACTGCGTCGTGGCCTCCCGCTCGAGGACATGGAGTTCTTCCAGTTCCACCCGACCGGCCTGGCCGGCCTCGGGATCCTGCTCTCCGAGGCCGCGCGCGGCGAGGGCGCGATCCTGCGCAACAGCGAGGGCGAGCGGTTCATGGAGCGCTACGCCCCGACGATCAAGGACCTCGCGCCGCGCGACATGGTTTCCCGCGCGATGGCGAACGAGGTGCGCGAGGGTCGCGGCTGTGGCCCGAACAAGGATTACGTGCTGCTCGACCTGACGCACCTCGAGCGGGCGCACATCGATGCGAAGTTGCCGGATATCACCGAGTTCGCGCGGACCTACCTCGGGGTGGAGCCGTACACCGAGCCGGTTCCCGTCTATCCGACCGCCCACTACGCCATGGGCGGGATGCCGACGACGGTCCTCACCCAGGTGCTGCGGAACAACACCGACATCGTCTCCGGCCTGTTCGCCGCGGGCGAGGTCGCGTGCGTGAGCGTGCACGGCGCGAACCGCCTCGGGACGAATTCGCTGCTCGACATCAACGTCTTCGGCAAGCGAGCCGGGATCGCCGCCGCGGAGCACGCCGCGCAGGTGGAGCTCCTGGATCTGCCGGCGGCGCCCGCTGATGCCGTCATGACGCAGATCGAGACGCTGCGCGAGCGGGTCGCCGGGGAGCGCGTCGGCGAACTGCGAAGTGCGCTCCAGGAGACCATGGACGCCGACGCCCAGGTCTTCCGTACCGCGGAGACCCTGACTCGAGCCCTCGCGGTCATTCGCTCGCTGCGCGAGCGGTACGCGAACGCGACCGTGCAGGACAAGGGTCGGCGCTTCAACACCGATCTGCTCGAGGCGATCGAACTGGGCTTCCTGCTCGACCTGGCCGAGATCGTCGTCGTCGGTGCCCTGGCCCGGGAGGAGTCCAGGGGCGGGCACTTCCGCGAGGACTTCCCGACCCGCGACGACGAGCTATTCCTGCGCCACACGATGGCGTACCGCGACGCCGGGCTCGGCGTGCGGCTCGACTACAAACCGGTCACCGTGACCCGTTACCAGCCGATGGAGCGAAAGTACTGATGACTGCAACGGTGGAGACGCACGAGGCCGGCGCGAAGAGCCCGATGGGCGGGGTGCCGAGCTTCGATGTCACGCTGCGAGTGCGCCGCTACACGCCGGAGACGACCGGCGAGGAGTCGTACTGGCAGGAGTTCACCGTGTCGGCGCACGGCACCGACCGCCTCCTCGATGCCCTGCACAAGGTCAAGTGGGAGCTGGACGGCTCGCTCACCTTCCGGCGCTCGTGCGCGCACGGGATCTGCGGCTCGGACGCGATGCGGATCAACGGTCGCAACCGGCTCGCCTGCAAGAGCCTGCTCAAGGACCTCAACCCGGGCAAGCCGATCACGATCGAGCCGATCAAGGGCCTCCCGGTGATAAAGGACCTCGTGGTCGACATGGAGCCGTTCTTCGCCTCGTACCGCGAGGTGATGCCGTTCCTGATCACGACGGGCAATGTGCCCGCGCGCGAGCGAATCCAGACGATGGAGCAGCGCCAGCGCTTCGACGACACGAGCAAGTGCATCATGTGCGCCGCGTGCACCTCGTCGTGCCCGGTGTTCTGGAACGACGGCCAGTACTTCGGGCCGGCCGCGATCGTCAACGCGCACCGGTTCATCTTCGACTCACGAGATGCCGGAGCGGCGGAGCGGCTCGAGATCCTCAACGACAAGGAGGGCGTCTGGCGCTGCCGGACCACCTTCAACTGCACCGAGGCCTGCCCGCGCGGCATCGAGGTCACGAAGGCGATCCAAGAGGTCAAGCGCGCCCTGATCACCCGTTCCCTCTAACCCGAGTGGAGTGAACTGGCCCGCCGGGGAACTTCTAGCCGGGGCTCGGGTCGTCCGCCTCGGTGAGGATTCGCCAACGCCGGGCCGATGCCGGTTGCTCGCTCGCTCGGCGGTAGGCCGCGACGAGCCGATGGCTCCACCGCAACCGGTCCGGCCGAGTGCGCACATCGTCCGCCGTGGCCCGGATGACGACCAACCCGAGGTCCTCGAGCCGCTCCTGCCGTGCCGCGTCGGACTGCCGCGCCTGGCTCGAGGAATGGATGGCTCCGTCGTACTCTCCGACCACACCGGCGCGCCCGTCGATCAGGTCGACCCGGGCCACGACTTCGCCGCCGAGGGTGCCGACGACGGCGTTGCAGCGCGGCCGAGGCAGGCCGGTGGACGCCCAGGTGAGTCGCAGGCGGGTCTCTTGCGGCGACTCGACCCCGGGCTCGCTCGCGTCGATGGCGCGGCGCGCCTGGGCCACGCCGCGCCAGCCGCGACGTTCCCGACACGTCTCCCGCAGCCACTCGAGATCCAGGCCGAGGCCGGACCGGAGGAGGTCGAGCGCGATCACGGCGTCCTCCCACCAGCCGAGCCGCGCCAGGTCGAACGCCGTGCGAACCGGGGTGGTCAGCGGATAGCCCCCGCGCTCACCTCGCTCGGACTCGGGGACGGTGCTGCGGAATACCCGCACGTCGGCCCGCGCGGCGATGCGCGCTTCCCGCGGGGCACACAGCAAGAGCGGGTGGAGGGCGCCGTCGGCGGCTCTCCCCGAAAAGTACTCCGCAAGCTCGGCCCGCGCCGCGCCTGCGGTTCGCTCGCTCGTGGCCAGCTGGAGCCACGCCGCCGCCCAGCCGCCGACGACGACGCCCGACGGGAGGTCCACGCACGCCTCGGCGATCCGGAATCGCGGACTGCGCGGATCGGCCGCGGTCGGGCAGTACACCGCGCGACGCCGACGCTCGACCTCAGGGCCAAGCAGAGCGCGGCGCCCGAAACCGCAGCGCCCGGCATCGCGCCGGTGAAAGGGCAAGGGCTCGCAGGTCGCGGAGAGGGCCATGTCGGCGCACGCAACCACCGGCCGTCGTGACGGCTGCCTGCCGATCCCTCCGGCTGTGGGGCGAGTCGTCCTGGTAGTGCCTGTGCACGGTCGTCACGCCCGGCGACGGTCGTCGAGCCCGGCGACGGTCAAGCGCGCCCAGCGCCACAAAGTGGAGCGTTCTGACCCAGACACGCCGCCCGAGCGTGCCAGTTCACTCCACAGCAGGGTGGGTCAAGCGAGGGGCGGAACGAGCGGGCCGGGCGCCTCGGCATCGCCCGGAGGCACCGCTCCGAAGGCGAACGTCCTGATCGGTCGCCACACCTCGTCCGCGCCGTGCTCGTACATGTGCATCTCGGTCACCCTGAACACGGCCTCGAAGGTCGCGAGATCCTCGAACGCCTGATCCAGCGCCGGCGCGGGGACGTCATGCGCGACCGTCACGTGCGGGTGGTAGTGGTACCGCCGATCGTGAGAGAAAGGTCCCGAGCGGACTCGCGTCTCGAGCGCCTCGCACTCGGCGATCCCCCCTGCGACCTGCACGAACACGACGTCGGACACCGGCCGGAACGTCCCGGTCCCGCGCAGCCGGATCAGGAACGGCCGCTGCGCCGCGGCGATCTGGCGCAGGTGCCCCTCCACCTCCTCGAGCTCCTCGGGCTCGAGCGTCGTCGGACCCAACATGGTGATGTGCGGCGGGATCGACGACGCCAGCGGGTCGCCGACGACCGCGCGGGCCTCCTGGAGCATCGGTCCGTACGGCTCGGGTATCTCGACCGCGACGCCGATCCGGCGCTGGTCGCCGGTGCAGTCAGGGAGGTTCACGATCAGCGCCTCCGCGCCGGGAGCAGCCCCACCTGCTCGCAGACCCGGTCCAAGGTGGCGCGGGCGATCTGCCGCGCCCGCTCCGCACCGGCCTCGAGCACGGAGTCGAGGCGGTCCGGCTCCGAGAGGTAGGCCTGGGTCCGCTCCTGGAACGGTGCAACGAAGTCGACGACGACGTCCACCAGGTCCTTCTTGAGGTCGCCGTAGCCCTTGCCCGGGTAGTCCGCGGCGATCTCCTCGACCGGGCGGCCGGTCAGCGCCGCGTAGATCGTCAGCAGGTTCGAGATCCCGGGCTTGGCCGCCGGGTCGAACCGGATCTTGCGCTCGCCATCGGTCACGGCCGACTTGATCCGCTTGGCGATGACCGACGGCGGGTCCAGCAGCTCGATGATGCCATTCGACGTCGCCGCGGACTTGCTCATCTTCGCCGTCGGGTCCTGCAGGTCGAAGATCTTCGCGGTCGCCTTGACGATGTGGGGCTCGGGCACCACGAAGGTAGGCCCGTAGCGCGCGTTCATCCGCTGCGCGAGGTCCCGGCTCAGCTCGAGGTGCTGGCGCTGGTCCTCACCGACCGGCACCAGCGCCGAGTCGTACAGCAGGATGTCCGCGGCCATCAGCACGGGATACATGAACAGCCCGACGGTCGTACCTTCCCCGCCCTGCTTGGCGGCCTTGTCCTTGAACTGGGTCATCCGGCCGGCTTCGCCGAACCCGGTGTGGCAGCTCAGCACCCACGCCAGCTCGGCGTGCTCCGAGACGTGCGACTGCACGAACAGGATGGACCGTTCCGGGTCCACGCCGCCGGCCAGGAACTGGGCCGCGGTCCGGCGGGTCCGTTCGCGCAGCACCGCCGGGTCCGGGGTCACGGTCAGCGAGTGCAGATCCGCTACCGAGTAGACGGTCTCGTACGAGTCCTGCAGCGCGACCCACTGCATGAGCGCCCCGAGGTAGTTGCCCAGGTGGAGCGAGTCGGCGGTCGGTTGCATAGCCGAGAAAAGGCGCGGCCGCGTTGCTGCTTGGGGCATGCCGAACATTCTGACAGGTGCGGATGCTCTGTCCGGAACCTTTCGATTCGCGGCATTCACCGCTTCAGGTCGCCTCGTCGTCGAAGGGCGCCGGTCCGGCCAACGGCGCGTCACGCCCGACCGGGCCCGATGCGGGGGCTGCCCCGCCGCCGGTGAACGCCGTGCCCGTCGCCGACTCGACAGCTGCTACCGCACCGGCGGCCGCCACCCTGACCTGCTGGATCTCCTCGGTGAGCGCATCGCGCACGATCCGACGAGGGTCGTACCGGCGCGGGTCGAGTGACGCCCAGTCGACGTCCCCAACCTCTGGGCCGAGCTCCTCGGCGATCCGCTCCTTCGCGTCCGCGATGACGAGGCGCAGCTGGCGGGCCCACCGGCCGAGCTGCTCGGCATAGTGCGGGAGGCGTTCGGGTCCGACGACCACGACCGCGACGACCAGCAGGACGATCAGCTCGCCCCCATTGATGCCGAACACGGGCTCAGGCTACCTCTCGCGGCATCCGGGTCGGCTAGCCGCTGGTTGCTTCGTCGAGCACGACGCGGACATCCCGCTCCGCGGTACCCGAGCGAACCTTGAGCACCACGCTGTCGCCGGGCGCCTTGGCGCGGATCGCGACGATGAGCTCGTCGGGGTGGGTCACCGGCCGCCCGTCGATCGCGAGGATGATGTCGCCGGGCTTGATGCCCGCCCTTTCGGCCGGGCCGCCGGCCCGGACCGGTTGCTCGCCGCCGCTCGCCGCCGCCGAGACCTGCACGCCTTCGCCGTCATAGCGCGAATCCAGGTAGGCCCCGACGACGGGGTACGTGGCCGTGCCCGTCTCGATCAGCTGCGCGGCGGTGCGCCGGGCCTGGTTGGACGGGATCGCGAAGCCGAGACCGATGTTGCCGGGCGTCCCCGTGATGCCCGGCTGGGTGGCGATGGCCGAGTTGATGCCGATCACCTGACCCGCCGCGTTCACGAGCGGACCGCCGGAGTTCCCGGGGTTGATCGCGGCATCGGTCTGGATCGCGTTGATGAAAGCGGTCTGCGCCGAATCCGCCCCGTCGCCGGCGGTCACCGGTCGGTTCAGGGCACTGACGATGCCCGTCGTCACCGTTCCCTCGAGCCCGAGCGGCGCCCCGATCACGATCACCGGATCACCCACCCGGGCCTTGTCCGAGTCGCCGAGGACGAGCGGGGTCAGCCCGGTGCGATCCACCTTGATCACCGCGAGGTCGTAGTCCGCGGTTCGACCCACGATCGTGGCGAGCTCCTGGCCCCCGTCGGCGAACACGACATCGATCCGACCGTCACTGCCGGCACCGTGCGCGACGACGTGGTTGTTGGTCAGGATGTAGCCGTCGGCGCTGAGGACGAAGCCGGACGCCGTGCTCTCCTCGGACGCACCGCGGACGTTGATCGACACGACGCTCGGCAGCACGCTCGCCGCGATCCCCGCGACGCTCGTCGGAGCCGCCGCCGGCACACCCGCGGCTGGCGCTGACGGGAAGTTCGTCACGACCCGCGTCTGCTGCGAACCGAGGTGCGTGCCGAGGAATCCACCGAGTCCGCCGGCCAGCAGCGAGACCGCGGCGACCAGCGCCACCGCGCCGGCCGAGAGCCGCGCGCGCGGGCGCGGCGAGGTCGATCGACCGAGCGAGTCGTAACCGCCCGGCGGCAGGATGACCGACGGCTCCGGCCCCGTCGACGACGACGTGACCGGCTCGGCCGGCACCGCGGGAAGCAATGGCGCGAGCGGCGACCGGGTCGGGAGCGGCACGGTCTGGTCCCCGACGGCGCCAGCGGGCGCACCGGGAGCGGACGACTGAGGAACGGCCGCCTCGTCCCCGGGCGGGGACGGCGGTGCGAAGGGATTGTCGAGGTGCTCGGGTTCCACTACCGGACGGCTCCTGTCACGACGGCCCAACCGCGACTGATGCGGACGGGGACACTGGTGCTCTCCACTCGGGCCGGGAAGCTCGCGACCACTCCCTCGATGACCTCGGACGGCGCCTCCGCGATGACGGTGACGACGGTGCCGTCCGACTCCCAGACCAGGTGCCAGGGCGTGGTCGCCAGGACGTAGACGTCGCGCTCACGGATCCGCTCCGGGACGACGTCGCGGAACCCGCTCGGGTCGAGCCGGCCACGCTGTTCCAGCACGACGATGCGCTGGGCTCCGCGAGCGAGGTCCAGCTCGAGCACCGAGTCGTCGCTCTCGCGCAGCTGGATCGCCGTGACGGCGAAACCCGCTGGGAGCTCCCTCGGGCAGGTCCACCGGTGCGCCCGTAGCCAGGACAGAACGGCTCCGTGCTGCTGAGCCGTCTCCATCAGGACCCCGTCTCCGATCACCGGGGCAAGATCGGTTACCTCGGCACTCGCGTTGACGACAAGCGTCGACCGGGTCTGCGCTCCGCTCTCGAACGGTGCCTCCGCGAGCAGCCGCTGGGCCACCCCCGGATGGGTCGAGGGCGCCACGAGCGGCTCGCCCCCGAGCACGAAGAGCGCCGCGGCGGCCGCCAGGACGGCGAGACCAGTGATCGCGGCGGCACGTTCCCGAGTGACGATCCGTGGCTCCAGCTCACCGGTGAGGACCCGGCCGGACAGACGTGTCTCCCCGACGCCTGGTCCGGCGGGCGAACGGGACCGACCGAGCTCCGGCGCGTTGTGGACGAGGGCAAGCAGTCGCGCGGTGAGGGCTGCGTCCGGTGCCACGTCGCCGCTGCGGGCGATCGCGCGCCGCGCCGCTCGGCTCGCCTCGAGCTCGGCCGCACAGCGCGCGCAGATCGCGACATGAGCGAGCGCGCGTTCAGTGTCGGCAGGGGGCAGCTGCCCGTCGGCCAGGTCGGCGACGAGTGCCCCTAGGTGGGGTCCCCGAGGAATCATCGACGGGTCCCGCGGGTGTCATCGGACTCGGCGTCCGGCGCGAGGTGAGACGGATCGCGGTGCGCGAGCGAGCGCCGCAACATCGCCCGGGCCCGGTGGATCCGCGAGCGCACGGTGCCGAGCTTCACGCCGAGCGTGACCGCGATCTCCTGGTAGGAAAGGTCCTCGATGTCGCACAGCACGACCGCGGCGCGGTACCCCGGCGGGAGCGCGTCGAGCGCACGCTGCACGTCGTGGTCGAGATTCGCCTGCTCGTAGCCGCGCTCCGGCTGGAGGTCACCCGCGTTGCTCTCGAGCGCCTCGGCGTCGGGGCCGATCGCGTCGATCCGGATCCGCTGACGGCGGCGCATCTGGTCGAGGAAGAGATTGACGGTGATCCGGTGCAGCCACCCCTCGAAGGTGCCGGGCGTGTAGGTCGACAGCGAGCGGAAGACCCGGACGAAGACCTCCTGGGTGAGGTCCTCGGCGTCGTGCTTGTTGCCGGTGAGCCGATAGGCGAGCCGGTACACCCGCGCCGAGTGCTCGATCACGATCGCGTCCCAGGACAGCGGCTCGTGGGCAGGCACGGTGAAGGCTCGGTGCGCCTGCAGGTCCGCGGGTATGGCCACGTTCGCCCCCCCTCCAGCCTCTTCGCCGCTCCGAGCAAGCCGCTCGGGACTGTGCTGCCATTGTCCCAGGTCCGGCACGTTCGGGCGTCATCCGATCAACGCAGCGCTCGCCCGAGACGTTCCCGGCGTAGCATCACAGCGGTTGCCCCGTCTCATCCGTTCCGCAAGCGCGCCGCACCCGGGAGGACATCATCTCCACCGACAAGGCCAGTTCCTGGGCCTACACCGAGGAGTACGTGCCGGAGGACGAGGTTCTGTTGCGGGCGCGGGAGCGCGCCGCAGAGCTCGGATGTGTGCCCGTTCTGCCGGGGTCGGGCGCCGTGCTGCGGCTGCTCGCCGCCGTCACCCAGGCCCGCTCCGTCGTCGAGATCGGCACCGGCGCGGGGATCTCCGGCGTCTGGCTGTTGCGCGGGATGCCGGCGGACGGCGTGCTGACCACGATCGACGTCGAGGTCGAGAACCAGCGAGCCGCGAAAGAGGCGTTTGCCGAGGCCGGCTTCGCGGCGAAGCAGGTCCGGACCATCTCGGGTCGCGCGATGGACGTGCTGCCCCGGTTGACCGACGGCGTCTACGACCTCGTGCTCGTCGACGCGGACAAGTCCGAGTACGCGGCGTACATCGAGGAGGCGCTCCGGATGCTGCGACCGGGCGGCGTCCTCGCCGTCGATAACGCGCTCTGGCACGACCGCGTCCCTGACCCGACCCGCCGCGACGAGACGACGACGGCGATCCGTGAGGTCGCCAAGCACCTGCGCGAGGACGATCGGGTCATCCCGGCGCTGCTGCCGAGCGGCGACGGTCTCTTGCTCGCGGTGCGCCGCTAGCGAAGGTTCTCCAGCCAGCGCAACAGGACGCCGGCGCCGAACCCGGTGCCGCCCTCGGTCACTTCATCAGAGTCCGAGCTCGCGCGCGCCGGACCGGCGATGTCGAGGTGCGCCCAGCGCGGCGTGGTCACGAACTCCTTCAGGAACAGCGCCGCGGTGATCGAGCCGCCGCCAGGTCCGGGTCCGTCGAGTACAACGCGCCGTACTGCTTGCCGAGGCCCTGCGAGGCCGCTCCGGTGAGGGTCGCGACGTCTACGAGCAGATCGGGAGCGAGCGCGCGCTGCGCGTAGGACAACGCGTCCGCGAGCACGATGCGCCCTTCGGCGTCGGTGTTGGTGATCTCGACCGTGCGTCCGTCGTGCAACCGGAGCACGTCGCTCGGCCGGTACGAGGAGGCGCCAACGGCGTTCTCGGCCAGCGGCAGCACGGCGGTCACGGAGTGCGGCAGTCCGGCCTCCGCCGTGCCGAGCACGACGGCGAGCGCCACGGCCGCGCCGGTCAGGTCCGTCTTCATCGGGATCATCGCGTCGCGCGGCTTGATGGAAAGCCCGCCGGTGTCGTAGGTGATGCCTTTGCCCACGACGACGACGTGCTGGCCGCCCGGCGAGGCGGGCCGGTAGCTCACGGTCACCAGCCGCGGCTCGCTCGCTGAGCCCGCACCGACCGCCAGGATCCCGCCGAAGTTCTCCGCGCGGAGCCGCTCGAGGTCCCAGACCGTGACCTCGAGACCGGCTTCCCGCACCAGCGCCGAGGCGCGATCCGCCATCCAGACCGGGTTCTTGATGTTCGACGGGGTGTTCGCAAGATCGCGTGCCAGCCAGGTGGCACGGGCAGTCACGCGCGCCTTCGCCAGGTCCTAATCGGCGTGCCGCCCGAGTACCACCAGCTGCTCCGATGGCGCCGGTTCGGGCTCGCGCGTCGCGAGGGTCGGGCGCCGATAGGACGCCAACAGGTAGCCCTCGACGAAGGCACGGAACCCCTCAGCCGTGCCATCGGAACCCGCCGTCGTGACGACCCGCTCGAGGCCGCGGCCGGCCCTCGCCAGCGCGGCTCCGGCCTTGCGGAGGTCGGACGGCGAGCCGCTCCCGATACCGAGCAGGATGATCTGCCCCGGGAGCCCGTCCCACGGCAGCGCTGGACCACGTCGGGCCAGGCTGTGCGGCAGGTGGACCGGGTGGCTTTCGCCCGCCAAGGGGTCAGCTCGCGACGGCGCTCAGGGCTTCGCTGAGGGCGTTCGCCTCGGTCGCCGAGAGTTCGACGACCAGCCGGCCGCCGCCCTCGAGGGGAACGCGCATCACGATGCCGCGCCCCTCCTTGGTGACCTCAAGCGGGCCGTCGCCGGTCCTCGGCTTCATGGCGGCCATGGATAGAACTCCTTCAGTCGCTCGACCCGGGAGCGGCGCGCCCAGCACCAGGTGCTGACGCGCACGATCACCGGTTGTCCGAGTCCATTCTAGGTCACGCCGCGCCCCCACCGTGCGGGGTCACTACGGCGGCCACCCGGACGGGGGCGTGAGCCGCCAGAATTCGTACGTCCAGACGAGCTGGCCGATGAGTCCGACGGCGACGAGCGCCGGGAGCCACCAACGCGACCGCGACGCGCGGACCGTGACGGTGCCGAACGGAAAGGCCAGCAGCATGAACCTGAACAAGCTGCTCCCGGGCTCGATCACGAGGAACAAGTAGGCGAGGTATCCCCCGGACCAGCCCTGCAGTTCCGGGCCGAGCCGCCGGGTTGCGCGCGAGAGGATGAGCGCCGCGGCGGCGACTACAAGGACGATCAGCAAGGGCACTCCCCACCGCCCGAAAAGCCATGCGGCGACGTCGAACCATGGCCGCACCGGCACGACTGCTTGCCGGCCGCGCCAGGTCGCCTGCGTTTCCAGGTACGCGTTCCGCTCGCCGGTGAGGATCCCGACCAGCACCGGCCAGGCGAACCCGGCGAGCACCGTGACGAGGCCGAGCAGCGCGAGCGACCAGGCCTCTGCCGGCCACAGGCGTTCCGTTCCCCGTCGGTGCTCCCGCCAGCGCTGCAAGGCGTGGAGCAGCACGACGATCGCCATCGGCAGGGCAGTCGCACGGGTGAATCCGAGGGCGAGGACGACGACGCTCGCCCACCGGTAACGGTGGGTCCGAACGAGCAGCAAGACCGCGGCGATGAGCAGCAGCGCGAGCGACTCCGTGTACGCGACCTGGAGGATGACCGCCGACGGAAAGACCCCGATCAGCAGCACCGTGCCGAGCGCCGCGCGATTGTCCGCCGGCCCGACCACCGAGCGGACGAGCCGGTAGATCACCAGCACGGCGGCGCCCCCGAGGACGAGCGAGAGCGTCGGGGCGATCACACTCCAGCCCAGCCCGGTGATCAGCATGAGCACCCGCACGAGCATCGGGTACAGCGGGAAGAATGCCCACGCGTTCTGTTGGACCAGGCCGTCGGCGCCACGCGGGAGCTCCGCCGGATAGCCGTGCTCGGCGATCCCGCGGTACCAGGTGCCGTCCCACATCGTGCCCGTGTAGTCGCGGTAGCCCGGCGACGCGGGCGTCCACGGCGTCGCCTCCTGGTAGCGCGCCACGAACAGCAGGACCACCGCGGAGGCAAGTCGCGTCGCCGCGTAGATGGCCAGCACCTGAACCCACCAGGGCCACTGCATCGGCCGGAGGAAGCCACGAACCGCGGCGGGGACGACACGTTCCCTCGTCAGGGCTCGAGAAGACATCTGGGTGCATCTCTCCCTGGCTCCGCGGATGGGGTGCCCTGATCATGCCAAGAGGTGCACCCCGCGGGAAGGACTCCGCGGGGCGAGTTCTCGCGGGTACGCTTCGACCAGCGGCAATATCCTCCGACCTCGTCGGATCCGCGGGGAGCGAGACACCTGATGAACGTCCGGCCGGTTCGAACAACGGTGCTCACTGGAGTCGCGACCGGGCTCGCGCTGTTGCTCGCGCCGCACCAGCTCGGCGGGCGCGGCTCGCGTCCGGCCGCCTCCCGGGACCCTGGCGCGCCCATCCCGGTCACCCTCAACCTCAGCAGCGCCGTCTTCGAGGATGGCGGCCTGATCCCGCCCGAGCACGACTACTCGATGGGCTCTCAGTGCCGAGGGAAGAACATCTCACCGGAGCTGGCCTGGAGCGGCGTGCCAGAAGGCGCTGCGTGCCTTGCGCTCACCGTGGTCGACCCGGACGGCGGCGACTGGGTGCACTGGTTGCTCTACGACATCCCCGCCGACCTGGCGGAACTGCCGGCCGCCGTGGGCGGGCCGGACATCGGCGTCGCGGGGATGACGACCTACCGCCGGGTCGGCTATGGCGGGCCGTGCCCGCCGTCGGGCACCCACCGGTACGTCTTCACGCTCTATGCGCTCGACGCTCCGACCTGCCTGCCGCCGGGGGCGACCTTCGGCGAGTTCACGACGGCGATCGCCGGTCACGTGCTCGGGATCGGTACGCTCGCCGGCCTGCGCGCGGCGCGGCGCTAGCTGTACTGACCCGCCAGGTCGGGTACGGCTAGCCGAGGGTCCGCGACTGGCTCAACGGCGGCGGTGAGCCGTCCTCAGCCTTGTGCTCGACCATGATCGCCACCGCCTCGCTCGGCTCGTCGACGAGCCGGAGGAGATCGAGGTCCTTCGGCGAGATGGTGCCCTGGTCGAGCGCGACACCGCCGATCCAGTCCAGCAGCCCGCGCCAGAAGTCGCTGCCGATCAGGACGATCGGGAACTCGGTCACCTTGTGGGTCTGTACCAAGGTGAGCGCCTCGAACAACTCATCGAAGGTGCCGAAGCCGCCGGGCAGGACGATGAAGCCCTGTGCGTACTTGACGAACATCGTCTTTCGCGCGAAGAAGTAGCGGAAGTTGACGCCGAGGTCGACGAAGTCGTTCATGCCCTGCTCGAACGGGAGCTCGATCCCGAGCCCGATCGAGAGGCCTCCCATCTCGTTCGCACCGCGGTTCGCGCCCTCCATCGAGCCGGGTCCGCCACCGGTGATCACCGCGAAGCCGGCCTCCGCGAGACCGCGCCCGACCTCGACGGCGAGCTCGTAGTACCGGTCACCGGGCCTGGTCCGCGCCGAGCCGAACACGCTGATGGCAGGGCCGACCTCGGCGAGAGCGCCGAATCCCTCGACGAACTCGCTCTGGATCCGCATCACCCGCCACGCGTCGCCGTGCAACCAGTCCGCACTGCCGTCGGAGGCCAGCAGCCGCTGGTCCGTCGTCGTGCTCGGGATCTGGCCGCGGCGCAGCAGCACTGGGCCCTTGCGGTACCCCTGGCCGGGCGAAGCAACGCCCTCATCACTGGTCATGTCGTCCACTCTGCCAAACCCTCTCCCCCAAACGGGAGCGAACTGGCACGCTGAGGCGGCGAGTCTGTGTCAGATCACTCCACTTTGAGTGAATTCTTGCCGCACGGGACCAATCGAACACCCAGGCGCAGCGCCTGGCGCGGGGTCGGCCGACGCCGCGCTCCGGTCACGTCAGGAAAGCCAGGCGTGCAGCGCGCGGTAGCAGTCGTGGATCTGAGCCACCGGGCAGCGCTCGTCGTCCGTGTGTGCGAACAGCGGGTCACCGGGTCCGAAGTTGACCGCCGGGATGCCGAGCTCGGCGAACCGCGCGACATCCGTCCAGCCGTACTTGGGCGCCGGCCCGCGCCCCGTCGTCGCCACCACGGCCGCGACGAACTGCTGCGCCGTCGGGTGGTCGAGACCGGGCCGGGCACCGGCCGCCGCGTCCACCACGGTCACCTCGAAGCCGGCGAAGAGCTCGCGCACCAAGCGCTCGGCCTCCGTGAGGTCCCGCGACGGCGCGAACCGGTAGTTGACCGTCACGATGCACTCGTCCGGGATGACGTTCCCGGCGATTCCGCCGCGGATGCCGACGGCGTTCATGCCCTCGCGGTAAACGAGGCCGTCCACCGCCACGTCCGCCGGCAGGTACCCGGCGAGCGTCGTCAGGACCGGCGCCGCCGCGTGGATCGCGTTGATGCCCCGCCACGCTCGCGCCGAGTGCGCCGCCGTCCCGGGGATGCGCACCTCGGCGCGGAGCGTGCCGTTGCAGCCGCCCTCGATGCCGCCGTTGGTGGGCTCGCACAACACCGCGAAGTCCGCCCGGAGCCAGTCCGGGTGGTTCCGAACCAGGCGGCCGAGCCCGCTCAGCGAGGTCTCGACCTCTTCGTGGTCGTAGAACACCCAGGTCACGTCGCGCGACGGCACGTCGAGCCCGGCGGCGAGGGCGAGCTGCACCGCGACGCCCGCCTTCATGTCCACCGTGCCGCGGCCCCAGATCTCGGCGGCTGCGCCCTCGCCGACGAAGCGCGTCGGCAGGTTCCCGGCGATCGGCACCGTGTCGAGGTGCCCGGCGATGATGACGCGTTCCGCCCGCCCGAGCGAGGTCCGGGCAACGATCGCGTCGCCGTCGCGCAGCAGCTCGAGGTGCGGGTAGGCGCGCAGGGCGGTCTCGACGGCGTCCGCGAGCACCGTCTCGGCGCCGCTGACCGAGGGCACGTCGCACACCGCCTGGGTCAGGGCAACCAGGTCACCGGTCAAGCTCCCGAGCGTCCTCACGGGATCACCCTACTGAGCGCGAGGCTGCGGAAGGCCGGACCGGGCGGGGGGTCGTCCGGGTCGTGCCGCTGCGGCGCGGACACCCGGGTCCGGGCGCGGCGGCGCGGACACCCGGCGCAGGTGCGGCTCCGTTCCGTAGGCTGCTGCCATGACGACGCGGGCGGCATGGGGCTACGGAGCGGCGAGCACCGCGGTCGACGGCACGATCCTGGACACCTGGTACCCGGAGCCCGCGCTCGGCCCGGCGCCCGCCGATGCGGCGGTGCCGGGCGGTCTCGCCGTCCTGGCCGGCCACGACGAGGCACGCGGCGTGACGGTCACCATCGTCCGTACCGAGAGCGATCTCGACGCCCCGCCCGCCGACGTGCCCGACGCGTACCTGCGGCTGCACCTCCTCTCGCACCGGCTCGTCGTGCCGCACGGCCTGAACCTGGACGGCATCTTTGACGTCCTGGAGAACGTCGTGTGGACCGACGCCGGACCATGCGCCGTCGCGGACTTCGAGGCGACCCGACGTCGGCTGCGCGCCGCTACCGGACGCCCGGTCACCGTGTTCGGGGTCGACAAGTTCCCGCGGATGGTCGACTACGTGCTGCCAAGCGGGGTGCGGATCGCCGACGGCGACCGGGTGCGCCTTGGCGCGCACCTCGCCCCCGGGACAACGGTCATGCACGAGGGGTTCGTGAACTTCAACGCCGGCACCCTGGGCGCGTCGATGGTGGAGGGACGGATCTCCTCCGGCGTTGTCGTCGGCGACGGGAGCGACGTCGGCGGCGGGGCCTCGATCATGGGCACGCTCTCCGGCGGTGGGCGCGAGGTGATCTCGATCGGCGAGCGCTCGCTGCTCGGCGCGAACTCGGGTCTCGGGATCGCTCTCGGCGATGACTGCGTGGTCGAGGCAGGCCTGTACCTGACCGCCGGGACCAAGGTGACGCTCGTCGGCGGCGCCGGCGCGAACGGAGCGCCGCGAGTGGTCAAGGCCCGCGAGCTCTCCGGCGCCGCTGGCCTCGTGTTCCGGCGCAACTCCATGACCGGAGCGATCGAGGCTGTCGAACGAGCCGGCGTCGGCGTCACGCTCAACCCAACCCTGCACGCCAACTGAGCGCCGTGCCACGTCGACATGGTCACCGCCGGCTGGGCGTGGCGTTCCTGGCGGTCCTCGTCCTGGGCGTCGCTGCGATCGTCATCGCACTCAACCTGCGCGACTCCTCGCCCGCGAAACCAGTGCGCTGCGCCGCGACTCTCGATGGCACCGACTGGTACCTCTCCACCGAGCAGGCGGACAACGCCGCGCTGATCTCGGCGGTCGCGATGCGACGGGGTCTGCCGGCCCGAGCCGCGACGATCGCGATCGCGACCGCACTGCAGGAGTCGAAGCTCAGCAATGTGAGCTACGGCGACCGCGACTCTCTCGGGCTCTTCCAGCAGCGCCCGTCACAGGGCTGGGGCACCCGCGCGCAGATCCTCGACCCGGAGCACTCCACGAACGCCTTCTACGACGCCCTCACGAAGATCAGCGGGTACCAGAGCCTGCAGATCACCGAGGCCGCCCAGCGGGTGCAGCGCTCGGCGTTCCCGCAGGCCTACGCCGGTCATGAGACGCAGTCCCGGTCGTGGGCCTCGGCGCTGACTGGCTACTCGACGGCGGCCGTCACCTGCACTCTGCGAGCGGCAGCACGGAGCGTCACCGACGCCCAGTTCGAGGCATTCCGGACCCGCGTCCAGCGGGACTGGGGGACGCTCGCGTTGAACCGCGAGACCGACGGCTGGTCGGCGGACCTGACCCACGCGGCCTGGGCCGCGGTCGACCCGAGCCGCGGAGCCTGGGCCTTCGCGCAGTGGAACGTCGCGGTAGCGGACGGGCAAGGTGTCACGGCCGTCGCGGTCGCGGACCGACGGTGGTCCCGCAGCAGCGGGGCCTGGTCGACGGTTGGAGCCGGCGCGAGCCTCCCCACCGGGACCGTGCGCGTCACGCTGGGTTGAGCCGACCGGTCAGCGCCCCGCGACCTCCACGTAGTCGCGCGCCGTCGCGCCGATGTAGATCTGGCGCGGCCGACCGATCTTGGTCTGCGGGTCGTTGATCATCTCGCGCCACTGGGCGATCCAGCCCGGAAGCCGGCCCAGGGCGAAGAGCGGCGTGAACATCGTCGTCGGGAAGCCCATGGCCTTGTAGATCAAGCCGGTGTAGAAGTCCACGTTCGGGTAGAGCTTGCGCTCGATGAAGTACTCGTCGTGGAGCGCGATCTCCTCGAGTCGGCGGGCGATGCTGAGCAGCTCGTCGCTCTTGCCGAGGCTCAACAGGACCTCGTCCGCCGCGTCCTTCACGATGGCCGCGCGCGGGTCGTAGTTCTTGTAGACCCGGTGGCCGAAGCCCATCAACCGGACCCCCTGCTCCTTGTTCTTGACGCGCTTCACGAACGTGTCGACGTCCTGCCCGCTGCGCTTGATGTCGCGGAGCATGCGGAGCACGGCCTCGTTCGCGCCACCGTGAAGCGGACCGGAGAGGGCGTTGATACCCGCGGAGATTGATGCGTAGAGGTTCGCCTGGCTGGAGCCGACGATCCGGACGGTCGATGTCGAGCAGTTCTGCTCGTGGTCCGCGTGCAGGATGAGGAGCAGGTCGAGCGCCCGGACGATCGCCGGGTTCTGCGCGTACGGCTCATTCGGCTGGGCGAACGTCATCCGCAGGAAGTCCTCGGTGAAGCTCAGCGAGCTTTCCGGCTCGGGCAGCGACTGCCCGACCGAACGCCGGTACAGGCCCGCCGTGATGGTCGGAGCCTTCGCGAGCAGCAGGACGGTCGCGAGCTCGACGGTGTGCTGATCGAAGGGATCGAGGCTCTCCGGGTAGAACGCGGGGAGCGCCGAGACCGCGCTCGACATGACCGCCATCGGATGCGCGGCCGGCGGGAACGTCGCGATGAAGTCGCGGAAGTCCTGGTGCACGAGCGTGTGGCGGTTGACCCGCTCGACGAAGGCATCGAGCTCGGAGCGGGTGGGCAAGTCTCCGTGGATCAGCAGGTAGGCGACCTCGAGGAACGACGAGCGCTGCGCCAGCTGTTCGATCGGGTACCCGCGGTAGCGCAGGATCCCCGCGTCGCCGTCGATGTAGGTGATCGAGGACTCGCACGAGGCGGTGTTCATGAATCCCGGGTCCACCGTCACCATGCCCGTCTCCCGCAGCAGGGACGAGACGACGATGCCGTCGTTGCCCTCCGTAGCGGCCACCACCGGAAGGTCCAGGGTGATGCCATCGACGGTCAGCTGAACGGGCTTCGTGACGGTGTCCGACATAGAACTCCTTCTTGCGGCTCGCTCGAGCGACGTTGACCGCAGCCGAGACCGGGTCGTCCGCAGAGGGCTTCATCGGTCCACCCCGACGCTACCGGCGCACCCACTGCGATCACTAATCTTTGCCATTTCATTACCTGCACTTGGGCATGAGATGGATCACACTATGTCATGCGTAGCCGCCGTGCAGCCTCGTCGATCTGCGCGTCCGTGGCCGTCAGCGCAATTCTGACGTGCCCGGCCCCGGCCGGCCCGTAGAACTCCCCGGGCGCGACCAGGATGCCACGCTCGGCGAGTCGGCGGACGGTAGTTCGGCAATCCTGTTGGCCACCCGGTGGTCGCGCCCAGACGTAGAGACCGGCCTGAGAGCCGTCCACGACGTACCCGGCGTCGCCCAACGCGACGCGCAGCGTCTCGCGACGAGCGCGGTACGTCTCGCGCTGGGCCTCGACGTGACCGTCATCCCCCAACGCCACGGTCATTGCCGCCTGGACCGGCCCGGGCATGATCATGCCCGCGTGCTTGCGCACCTCGAGCAGCGCCGCGACGAGTTCCGGGTCGCCGGCCACGAACGCCGCGCGGTAGCCCGCCATGTTCGACTGCTTCGAGAGCGAGTAGACGGCGAGCAGGCCGCGCAGGTCCCCGCCGTTCACCCGAGCGTCCAGGATGCTGGGCACACCGCCGCTCGCCCAGGGTTCGTCCCAGGCCAGCTCGGCGTAGCACTCGTCACTCGCCACGACGGCGCCGCGCGCACTCGCCTCGGCCACGACCGCCGAGAGCTCCTCGACCCCGCGGACCCCACCGGTCGGGTTGCTCGGCGAGTTCAGCCAGACCAGGCGGACGCCGTCTCGCGGCCAGACCTCGACGTCGTCAGCGGGTACGGGCACGGCGCCCGCGAGGCGCGCGCCGACGTCGTAGGTCGGGTACGCGATCTCCGGGTGGACGACCGCGTCGCCGGCACCGAGCCCGAGCAGCGCAGGCAGGGTGGCGATGAGCTCCTTGGAGCCGAGCGTGGGCAGCACGGCCGCCGGATCGAGCCCAGGCACCCCGCGACGGCGCTCGAACCAGGCGACCACGGCCTCCCGCAGTTCGGGCGTCCCGTGCGTCGTGGGGTAGCCCGGCGAGTTCGAGCCGCTCTCGAGTGCCTGCCGTATGACCGTCGGCGTCGGGTCCACCGGCGTTCCGACCGAGAGGTCGATCAGACCAGCCGGGTGAGCGCGGGCGATCTCCGCGTCGTGGGCCAAGGTGTCCCACGGGAACGCGGGCAGCGCCCGGGAGTCGAGACCCACGCTCGGAGCTCAGGCCTGGGGCGGGAGCGCCGCGATGATGGGGTGATCCGCGTCGATCTCGCCGAGTTTCGCCGCGCCGCCCGGAGATCCGAGCACGTCGAAGAACTCGACGTTCGCGCGGTAGTACTCGCTCCACTGCTCGGGGACGTCGTCCTCGTAGTAGATCGCCTCGACCGGGCATACCGGCTCGCACGCACCACAGTCCACGCACTCGTCAGGCTGGATGTACAGGGAACGCTTGCCCTCGTAGATGCAGTCCACGGGACACTCGTCGATGCAGGCCTTGTCCTTGACGTCAACGCAAGGCTGGGCGATCACGTACGTCACGGGCAATCCCTCCAAACGGGTCAGCAGCCGCAGCGGGCGGCACCGCGCCCAGTATCCCTCAGAATTAGCGTGCGACCGCGACCCGCCCACCTGGCGGAGCGGATCGCGCACCCGAGCACCGAGCACCGAGCACCGAGCAATGGAGGATAACCCGTGGACCACGAGCCGAGAGACGGAGTGCCGCTCTGGCGCACCTGGCCGATCGGCGCGCGCGTCGTGGTCCGGCGGCGGCTGGACGAGGGCGGCTATAGCGACGTCCTCGGACGGCTCCTCGAGGCAGACGACGACGGCGTGCTCGTCGCCACCCGCCGCGGCGAGGTGCGGGTGCCGGCGCGCAGCATCGCAGTCGGCAAGATAGTGCCCGAGAGGTAGGACCGCTACGGGCCCGGGGCGGGGTCGCAGACCAAGGCGTCGTCCGGCTTGTACCGCCACGACTTCGACTCGTTCGCCTTGACCGCGCCGTTCAGCGAGAGGGTGCGGGTCACCGTGACCGAGAAGCCCGGGTTGCCCGCGCTCTTCGCCGCGCAGGTCGGCGACGTCGAGTGCACGGCCTTCGGCTGTACGACGTTGGACCGGCCGGACGTCGTCGTCGCGACGTCCCAGTACTTGGTGCTCCACATCGCGACGTGCAGCTTGCCGCCGGCGACCCACGACTGGATCAGTACGCCGTACGGCGTGTTGTTGCGGAACTTCATGTCGACAACGCCTTCGAAGATCGTCGCCTCCCGGCCCGCCGGGTAGCGCGTGAAGTAGACCGAGTGCGGCTTGTGCTCGATGTCCTCCATACCGGCGAAGAAGGCGGCGTTGTACGTCGTCGTCCCCATCTGGGACAGACCCCCGCCGATGACGTTCACCAGCTCGCCAGAGACGAGCGCGTGGGCCATCCGGTAGCCGTTCGCCGCCGTGATCGGACTGAGGGCCTTGGTGGTGCTGAAGGTCTCACCGGGTCGCACGAGCTGACCGCTCATCTTGCTCGCGCCGTTGATCAGGTTGAGGGTCCGGATCGGCTCGTTCGTCAATGGCGTCGCGAACTCCGAGACCTTCTCCTTGACCCCGAGCGCCTGCATCGCCGCCGTGGACTGCTTGGGATCCGTCGGGACCAGCGCGACCCGCGCGGTCCGGTCGGTCGCCGACAGGCCGGCCTTCTGCACCGCCCTCGCCAGGGCGGCCGGATCGATCGTCGTTCCTGGCGCGCCCGCGCGAAGGACCGGCTGGTCGTTCTCGAACACGAAGTGGGCGTCCTCGGGAGCGGTGAGCAGGCTACGGGTTCGCTTGACGACCTCCTCGCGGAGCTGCTTGCCATCCAGCGTGAGCGTCAGCTTGCCTGCCACCGGCGTGAAGGACGCGACACTCGCGACCACCGACGGCGGAAGCTCGGCGATCTGGTCGCCGACCGAGACCGAGATCGGAGCACGGGTCAGCGGCTCCGCGATATCGGTGACCGCCGCGTCGACCGCGGCCTGCGTGACGGTCGGTGGTACGACCTCGACGGGCAGCGCGATCGGCCGCGGCGCCGTGAGCCAGGTGTCGCGCAGGAGGCGCGCGGCCTCGTCTTTCACGACCTTCGCGCCATTCACCGCGGGCATCGGCTGCGGATTCCCGTCGACAAAGACGACGCCTCCGTCGACCGGGTCGACAGCGAGCGAATCCGTGAGCACCGTCATCGCGGTGCCGAATGCCTTCTCGTCCACGACGGTCACCGGACGACGATCGCCGCCCCCGGCGATTTGTACCCAGAGTCGGAACGGTTCCAGACCGAATCCGGTCAGGCCCTTGACGGTGGCGGCGGCATCGACGGACAGGCCGGCTTGGTCCGGAAGCAGCGAGGTGCTCTTGTCGCCGGCGGCGACCGGGATCGCGTGGGTCTCTGCGTCCGCGAGGCCGGCTCGAAGGGCCGCAACAGCCGCGGATGACCTCATCCCGCCGATGTCGATACCCGCCACCGTCGTGCCGCTCGGCACCCGATCGGCGAGGGCCCACTGCGCGCCGACATAACCGGCAGCCAGGACGAGGACCGTTGTGACGAGGATCCAAGCCGCTCGCCCCCGATGGTGCGGACGGACCTCCGCCTCGAAGACGTCGAGCGGCGAGTGGGACGCGGCAGCGGCGGCAGCCGGCGTGACCGGAATCGGCAACGCCGCCCGGCGTGCCGGGACGGGCGAGATTGGGAAAGCAGCCGCGGCGACGGGCGCTGGTACCGCTCTGTCGGTCCCGCCAAGCGCGGTCGGGCGGTCGGCGGTGGACTGCGGCACTCCCGGGGGCGTCCACAACTCGCGCCTGAGCACTGACTCGCGCCAAGACTCCTCGCCAACCGTTGTGACGGCCGCTCCTCCCGCTCGGTCCTCGGTCTCGGGTTCGCTCGGCTCCGCGGTCCGCGTCTCGGCGGGCGCGCCCTTGAGGGCGGAAGGACCGGCCACCAGGTCAGGCGTCGCCGGCCCAGCAACCTCAGTCACAGCCTCGGTGGCCTTCGCAACCGGCACTTCGTCCTTGGCGGCGGCGGCGGTTGGCGCGAGCTCGCCGGGCTCCGCCAAGGGCTCACCGTCGACCAGACCGTCGGTGGACGCTTCGTCCGCCGGGTCGAGGTCCTGCGAGCGGATGCCGTCCTCAGCCATTGAGCATCCTCTTCTCGGTCACGGTCCCCACCTGGGGGACGTTGTCGAACGACACAACCTTGCCCTGGTCGTCTGGTTGCTCCCTGAACCACCGCGCGGGCGCGAATGCCGACACCGCGACCACGGCCATGCCGCCGAAGATCCAGACATACCCGACCGGCTGAGCGGGGACGAGCACGTCGCCCCCGGGCCCGACGCGCCGGAGAATCTCCACCGTGGTGGCCCACCCGGCACCGAAGGCGACCAGACCGGGAAAGCCCGCATGCGCACGGGCAAGGACGGACGCCGTCAACACGGCGGCGAGCGCTATCACGACACCCCAGGGCATGAACGCACGATGTCCACCCGTGCCGACCACGCCGGTGACGACCCCGAACAAGACCAGCGCCACCAGGCGCCCGACACGGGGTCTGCCACGAGGCTTCATGCGGTCAGGGTACCTGGGGAGTCAGGGGCGAAAGGCACCTGTCGCCCTCGAGCCGCCATCCGGTTGCGGCGCGGTACCACTCTCGGTCGAGCAACGGCTGCAGCACATCGTTGCACAGCGCGAAGCACCCGTTGATCGCGGCGCCCTCGATCGGCGCCGGTCCCCCCGGGGTAGTCGCGATGGCTTGGACCTGCGTCGCATGCGCACGGAGCGCGGAAACGACCGCGGACGCGACCCCTGAGACGTCCACCACGAAGTCAGCCTGGGACGCGAGGACGGCCATCGACGGCAGCGGACCCGACGGGTCGGGCAGACAGAGTCGCGGGTCGGCCACCCGGAGCGCCTCGACCCACGGGAGTGCGGGCAGCGCCGCGAGAGCGGAGCGCATCGTCGCCTCCGGCTCAACGGCCCACAGCACGATCGGTACGCGGAATGCCGAGGGGCCGCCCGTCGCGCCGCTCATCTCGCCAGATAGGCCGACTGGCGTGTTCGCGGCGAACGCGACCGCGCGCATCGTCACGCGGTGCGTGTGCACGTGGTCCGGGTGGCCGTACCCGCCGCCGGGTTCGTAGGTGACGACGACGTCGGGCCGCAGCTCCCTGATGAGCCCGGCTAGTCGCCGCGCGGCCTCGTCGACCGGGGCCGCGACAAACGCGCCCACGGGCAGCTCGGCAACTCGTCCGGCTAGGCCGCCGGCCACCCAGACCATGCCGGAATCGCGGTAGAGCACCGGAATCGGCGCAGCTGCATCGACTCCGGTGGTTGCGGCGGGATCCGGCAGCTGGTCGAGGTAGCGGTGGTCGGCGACGCCGAGCGCAGTCAGCGCGGCGGCCAGCTCACGCTCGCGATGCTCTGCGAGCCCGGGTGCGTCGCCTTCGAGGTGCGCGAGCTCGGCCGGGATGACCTCGCCCTGCTCACCTCGAGTACACGTCACAACTGTGACCGGGCGACCGAGGCTCGCCCAGGTGGCAAGCAGGCCGCCCGTGCTCAGTGTCTCGTCGTCGGGATGAGCGTGCACCGCGAGGAGGCCGCCGGTGCGCCCGCTGGCCGCCACGGTTCAGGCCTTCTTGGCCCTGCCGAAGGCGCGGCCCCGCTCGGCCTGGTCCAGGATCACCTTGCGGATCCGGACGGCGTCGGGGGTCACCTCGACGCATTCATCGTCGCGCGCGAACTCGAGGCTCTCTTCCAGGGTGAGCTTGCGCGGCGGGGTCAGCCGCTCGAGCTCGTCGCTCGTCGAGGACCGCATGTTCGAGAGCTTCTTCTCCTTGGTGATGTTCACGTCCATGTCGTCACCGCGGGTGTTCTCCCCGACGATCATGCCCTCGTACACCTCTTGCGTCGGATCGACGAGGAACGAGCCGCGGTCCTGCAGCGCGATCAACGCGAAGGGGGTGACGACACCCGATCGATCCGCGACGAGCGATCCCGAGGTGCGGAACTCGATCGGGCCCGCCCACGGCTCGTAGCCCTCGGCGATCGACGAGGCGATGCCGGTGCCACGCGTGTCGGTCAGGAACCGGGTGCGGAAACCGATCAGGCCACGCGCCGGCACCAGGAACTCCATCCGGACCCAGCCGGTGCCGTGGTTGGCCATCGTGACCATCCGCCCCTTGCGTTGCGCAAGCAGCTGGGTCACCGCACCGAGGTACTCCTCGGGGACATCGACCGTCATGTGCTCCATCGGCTCGTGCAACTTGCCGTCGATGGTCCTGGTGACCACCTGCGGCTTGCCCACCGTGAGCTCGAAGCCCTCGCGGCGCATCTGCTCGACCAGGATCGCGAGCGCCAGCTCGCCGCGACCCTGGACCTCCCAGGCGTCCGGGCGCTCGGTCGGGAACACCCGGAGCGAGACATTGCCGACGAGCTCACGATCGAGCCGGTCCTTGACCTGGCGCGCGGTGACCTTGGAGCCCTTGGAGCGACCGGCCATCGGCGCCGTGTTGATGCCAATGGTCATCGAGATCGCCGGGTCGTCCACGGTGATCAGCGGCAGCGGCCGCGGGTCGTCGAGATCCGTGAGCGTCTCGCCGATCGTGATGTCCTCGATGCCCGCCACGGCGACGATGTCGCCCGGTCCGGCACTCTCGGTCGGCACGCGATCCAGCGCCCTTGTCTCCAACAGCTCGGTGATCCGCACGCTCTGCACGGAGCCGTCGCGGCGCGCCCAGGCGACCGTCTGACCCTTGCGGATCGTGCCGTTGAACACCCTGAGCAGGGCGAGACGTCCGAGGAATGGCGAGGCGTCGAGGTTCGTGACGTGCGCCTGGAGGGGCGCGTCGGCATCGTAGGTCGGCGCGGGGATGCGGTCGAGAATCGTCTTGAAGAGCGGTTCGAGGTTCTCGCTGTCGGGCATCTCGCCGTCGGCCGGGCGGTTCAACGACGCGCGCCCCACCTTGGCCGCCGCGTAGACCACGGGGACGTCGAGGATCGCGTCGAGGTCGAGGTCCGGGATCTCCTCGTGCAGGTCTCCGGCAAGCCCGAGCAGCAGGTCGTGCGTCTCGCGCACGACCGCTTCGATCCGGGAGTCGGGACGATCGACCTTGTTCACGACCAAGATGACGGGCAGCTTCGCGACCAGCGCCTTGCGCAGCACGAAACGGGTCTGCGGGAGCGGTCCCTCGGACGCGTCGACGAGCAGGACGACGCCGTCGACCATGGACAGGCCGCGCTCCACCTCGCCACCGAAGTCCGCGTGGCCGGGGGTGTCGATCACGTTGATCGTGATCCCGTCGGGCTCGCCGATCGCGCTCGCCGCGGGACCGGAGTACCGGATCGCGGTGTTCTTCGCCAGGATCGTGATGCCCTTCTCGCGCTCCAGGTCACCGGAGTCCATCGCGCGCACGTCGACGTGCGCGTGCTCACCGAAGGCGCCGGTCTGCCAGAGCATGGCGTCGACCAGCGTGGTCTTTCCGTGGTCGACGTGG
>Ga0209747_1000240_pt1 | contig 29919 bp, 32 predicted proteins | sample BarGraNGADG00311_FD_184498 | JGI IMG/M metagenome (GOLD analysis project Ga0209747, IMG submission 184498) | Arctic peat soil microbial communities from Barrow, Alaska - Barrow Graham LP Ref core NGADG0011-311 (SPAdes) (version 2) | ecosystem: Environmental > Terrestrial > Soil > Wetlands > Peat...
TGAACCGTTCAGTGCCTGGTATTCTGCATAAACAGGTAACATATCCTTAAAGACAATTTTAATCTTATTAATCGCTTTTAAGGTAACCGGAGCCTGCCATGTTGTTACCATCAAACCCTCTTCGCTGCTGGTTTTAATAAGTTTAAATCCCTCTTTTGCCAGGCCCAGATCGGTAGTTTTATTATTAACAAAATAATACAAAAGTTCATTTGTAGTTGAATACGACTCATTTTGCTGAACTGTAACCGTATTGGTAGCCGGGAAATAGATTTTCAACTCTCCGGAACGATTTGACATTTTCACGAATTCTGCAGGATAATAGTGGTGAGTAACAACTGCGTCCATCTCTTTATTATAGTAAATGTCGCATTTGAAAATACTTTTTGAACCTTTCATTAATGTCTGGGTTTCCTGAGTTACGCTCACACAATCTTTTGTCTGTGCCACAGATGTTAGCTCAGGCAGAACAATAAATAATACTGCTGCAAAAATCCTATTCATTTGACATGAAAGGTATAGATATAAAACAAGAATTAAGTATCAAAAAATTATTCCGATACTTAATTCTTTAATAATAATTGATTATAGTAATGTCGTCAATTCCACATGAAGAATTTTGGATTGTTGATGTATTTGGAGATGTCTTTATTGTCGATTACTAATACTACAAAGTCAATAATAGGTACAATTCCAAAAATTCCACCACAAGTAATTATGTATCCTATCCCTGTCATCACCTCTGTTCCAAGATAGAATCTGTGAACCCCAAATTCACCTAAAAATAAATCCAGAACTATTGCCACAATAGCGTCCTTACCAGCCGCAGCCGCCAATGGTGCTGAAGAAATTGCGGTAGTTGAAAGATTAGTAAAGGCAGTATTCACTACTTCCGGGGCAGAAGTAAACATAGCGTCAATTTGGTTATCATTAGCTACATAGGAAGAAGCTTTTGCGTTATAACTGCATAACACAGTTACAGCAAGTACCAGAGACAAAAGAATCATTTTTTTCATTTGCGAAATATTAATTGGTTAATAATTGAGTGAAAATTAAATTATTTGGATATTGTTTATGCAAAGTTGACAGGTAATTAAAAGCTTTTGGTTTATCCTTTTCAACATCCAGATAATATTTCATCAGGAAATATGTAGCTATTGTTCTGTTGGGGGAAGAGCCATGTGCAACAATACCCTTAATATCTTCTATTAGTTTCTGTTTATGAAAGGGATCAGGAAGAAATCTATCTGATAAAATACTGTTTTGAAGGAGAGCCAGAAATGATTTGTAAAGGATGAAAAGTTCATAGCTGTCACTACTTGAACTCTTAAGTTGCACAACATCAACTCTTGAGATCTGTTTTTGGATCTTTAAAAACATAAATGGAATGAGATATTGTTTTTTGCTTATTGCATAATATCTCATTCGGTAGGTAGAGAATAATATTTCCGAAAATTTGTTATTATTGGCCTCTTCGAACCGGTTGAGAGTATTCAGAAAATCGGCAAACTGATTTTGATTTCCCCGCTCGAGACTCATCCACCATTTAATCTCAAGATTCAGGGCTTCGCTGATTAATGGATCCTGTGCATTTAATTTTGACAAACGCTCAGAGGCTTTCGCGAAATCATAATTGTAAATATTATCAATAATGGACGTGGTATCCGCAGGAGTGGAATACAATACATAATGGAAAAACAAAAAAAATACAATCAACGAAACCGGCTTACCACCCTTCATAATATTTACAATTCATCACACTAAAGTTCAGTAAGTAGTCAGCTTCACACAGGGAGCTGACAAAAAGTGGAATAAAAATAGCTAATTATCCTGAATTTAAACCCGAATTTCAGTTAATCCACAAAAATTTATGAGTTACCACATGATACACGCTATTTCACAGGGTCGTAAAACTTTCCGGTTTTGGAATCTCTGGGAAAGTTTTTATTACGACCGGGGTTACATCTGGTAAGTCTGTCTATCGCATTTAAATACCCGATAACCGGACCATACTTCTTAATACTCTCAATTGCATAAACAGAACAGGAGGGTGTGAAAACACAGGCATCTATATCCTGAGACGAAACTACCTCCTTGTATACGACGAACAGACCAGAAAAAACAAAACCTATTTCGTTTTTAGTTCCCTTCATCTGATCTTTCCAGTTAATAATTTGAGTTTTCTCAGCGAACAGATTCTCGAATTTCTTTATGTCATCAATTTTTTGCGCCATCCCCTTTACTGACAAAATAATCAACAGGATTACTAATATATTACTCTTCATAGTTGTGTTTTTAAACAAGTCCTCATATGTTGCCTCCCTTAGCCTAATTTTTCTATTTAGTTTTCAGCAAGTGTTTTTACAATTGTTGTATATACGTCATTTCTTTTCGACTGTCTTCTTCTTGCAGCAATTTCTTCAGCTTTACCATAGCCTCCCGTGTAGTATCTCTGATACCACGGAAATATTGCAAAAATGGCATCAACAGGATGATATTTGATGCTGATATTAATTCCTAACGCAATTAATCCCGAAGTCAGCAACAAAGAATTAATTCCTGATTTCAGATCGCCTGAATATGTCTGTCCCAGCCCGGGTATAATCATGCTTAATATCCTTGCCTTTTTGGGTGATGGACTAAATATTTTTTTATTTGAAAACAAATCTGACAGTTCTTTTCTTTTCGAAATATCGATACAGTATCCAAAGTATTGCTCAGCATTTTTATAATCCTCCAGTCCGAAATAGCATGTCGCGAGGTAGAAATTCAGTCTTCTTTGAACCAGTTTTGATGTGTCATTTACTGAGAGTAAATCAATAATGGCAAACTGGTAATTCTTGTTAAGTATCTGACAGTATGCTTTTTTAAAAAGAAGGTCAGTTTTAATGCTATCATTATCTGACTGATTAAATGCTAACCCGAAGTAAGTTTGAGCTGTCTCATAATCCATTTTCAAATAAGATAATTCTGCAATCTGCCTGAACAGATACAGATTATCTTTCCCCTCACTAAAGAAAAGTGCTCTCTGATAAGCATTTATTGACGATGTCAGCTTGCCTGAGAGGAATTGATTATCAGCAAATTTAATTGTCTCTTCGAAATTCTGTGCAGGAAGAGTTTCAAAAGCAACTGCACTAAAAATTATCAGAACGGACAATTTCAAAAGTCTTATTCTTAATTTCATTTTTTCTTAGAAGATTATATCGTCTGGCAGCTTTTGCAGAGCCAAATATATTCCCAATATAAAAACTTGCTGAAAGAGTACCAAAAGCCCATCCATAAGCGCTTTTGATACCATGTTCTTTGAATCCCCTGTAGGATTGCCAGGCGTTGCCTGCAACAAATAATATTGAAAAGATGCCATCGGCCCAGTTCTTTGTGTAGAATTTGCCTGTTCCGGGTATTATAGATGAAAAACCTGCTGCAATAAACGGGCTTTTAAATTTTGTTCTTGCTGCTGATTCAGACAGACTAATTAAATTTTTCGGAAATGATGGATTTCTGACTACAGATGTTTTTACCAGCATGTCAGCCCCCTTATAGTCACCGCTCAGGAGTAAATCGCAGCTTTGGTAGATTACTTTGCTCTCCGGTGATATTGTGTTATTCAGGCTAAGAAAGTCATTAACAACTTTTAATGAATCGGACAACAGTTGAAGTTTAACAAACTCAATAGCCATGGGTTCAGGCATGTTGATACCATAGAATGAATTAATTTGAGTTATGCCTGATCGAAGATCTCCTGTCAGTCTGTAAGATTTTACAAGCCTCAGTTTGAAGATTATATTGCTGCTGTCAAAAAACACTAATCTTTCATACTCTTCAGCCGCTAACTTATATTGCCGGCCTGCGAACAGATACTCAGCATATTTCTTACTATTTTCCATATCATAAAGGTCCTGGGAATAACAGTAAAATGGTAACACCAGCATCAATAATAAAATGTAAAATTTAGCCTTATGAGAGGAGCTAATTTGATGGTATCTTATAGTCATATTTATATTCGCCGGATAAATCATTTACTTCGATATTGCTGAAATTTGTCAGTTCATACGCTTTCTGCCCATCTATAATACTTTCTTTTACTATTTCCTGTGGAAAAGATAAACCTTTCACCTTTATATAATTTCTAAAGAATTGTCTGCTGATAACTTCTCCTTCAATGTTTTTAAAAACTATTCCATTCAACTGTTGATTCATATTTGAGACAAGAACAGCTCCAAATGTCTTCTTCAGAAGAGTTGGTGGTTCCCAGGTTGAAATTATGTTATCCTCGCTCTTCTCAACTTTCTGTATTTTAAAACTTGATTTTTTCAAGCCATAATCTGCCAGATTTCCATTCAGAACCAGATTGTAAATAGAGAATTCGATCATGGTGGGAACACTTTGTTTCGAGACTACTTTTGAATTAACAATCTTATAAACTACAGTATCTTTCTGCACCCAGATCTCTTTTTCAGGAAAACTCATTTCGTAGTAAATCTGTTTTATATTCTTATCATAATAAACTTTCCCTATTGTTAATTGTTGCTGACCCGATGGCAATTTCAGTTTAATCATGAAGTCAGCTTTTATTCTGAAGAATACCTGCGATTCAGCATTAGAAAATAAGAGTGATAATAATAAAACGGAAAAATATTTTAACATATAATGAGGATTATCTCGTTCTGTATTCTTCAACCTTAACAATCGTAAGGTGAATTAAAACACATATATAAAAGAAAAAAAGAGTATATCAAATAACTCCTGATATACTCTTTTTTATATTATGATCCAGGTTATACTGTGGATACAGCAGCTATTACTACTACGTAATAAACTACCCAAACAAGTACATAAGCACCGGTACCTGTAACACAACCCCACATAGCTTTTTTGGATTCTATCGGATCTTTTTCAGATGCGATATAAACCAATGCCCAACCTACCGGGCCAAGTACGCAACCCCATAAAAATGAAGGAATTCCGGCAACCGGTCCTGCAGCAGCGCCAGGAAGAGAACCCTCTGAAATGAGTTTTAGATTAGAAACAAGAGTTTCATTGTTCAATTTCAAAGTACTGTAAGTCAGATCTGAATTGGCGGTAACCATATCGCCAAGTTGATTCAACTCTGTAAATTGTGACTGAACAGCATTGTAATCGAGCTTAAATAAATCTGCATCATTTGCAAATATCGTAAAACTTGCAAAAAACGCCAGGAAGACGGAGAGTAGGGATTTTTTCATAAGTGTTAGTTTAATAAATAATTAAAAAAATATAAAATAATTAATCAAACAACTTAGGGAACTGGCTAGTAAAATGCGACTTTTGTAAAAAAACTCTTGATGCAAATACTGTAATGCAGTTCATTGAGATAAATGTATTTATTACTAACCTAAATTCCTAATTTTTACTATGCTTTTTTTCATATCTGTAACTATCTGGATACTTTAATGTTAAAGCCTAATTAACATGACAATATATTTTAGCAGTACATTTTTTCCATAAAAAATAATACAAATGAATTGTCTAAAAATTTCATTTTGTAATTTCAAGAAGCAAAAATGGTTATAATTTGAAGTTTTTAAAAACCAATCATAAAAATGTACCCGTGATCCAAAATACGACTTTCAAATTTAACATTTGGTCCAATAAAGCTTAAGAGTAATTGAGTTCTCATAAACCCGACAGATTATCGCTGGATAATTCTATTCAATAACAAATATTCGAGGATTCTGTCTTGCATAAACCGCGCTTTTTCCTAAATTTGATTTTGATTTACAATGAGATAATAATCCGGTTTTTGTAATTTACTCTAAATTATTATGAAAAAAATAATTATCGTAACAATGGCAATGTCAATACTTGCTTCATGTAATGTGCCAATGAAAAATAAAATAGAATACCCTGTAACAAAAAAGGGTGATGTTGTTGATACTTATTTTGGAATAGAAGTTCCTGATCCATATCGCTGGCTCGAAGATGACAAGTCGGAAGAGACAGCTGCCTGGGTTAAGGAAGAGAATAAAGTTACATTTGGATATCTTGAAAAAATCCCATACAGGGGGGAGATAAAGACACGTCTGGAGAAGATGTGGAACTATGAGAAGTTTTCAGCGCCTTCCAGAGAAGGCAATTATTTATACTTTTTCAGGAACAATGGTTTGCAGAATCAGTTTGTTATTTATCGTCAGAAGGAAAATGAAGAACCTGAGATATTTCTCGATCCGAATACATTTTCTGCAGATGGCACTACTTCTTTAGGCGAAATGGAATTTACACGCGATGGCAGCAAAGTTGCCTACTCAATATCTGAAGGTGGTTCCGACTGGCGCAAGGTTATTGTACTGGATGCTGTTAAAAAGGAGATCATCGGTGATACTTTAAAAGATATCAAGTTCAGCGGACTATCGTGGCAGGGTAATGAGGGGTTCTATTATTCGAGCTATGACAAACCAAAGGGGAGCGAACTCTCGGCCATGACAGATCATCACAAACTTTACTTCCACAAACTGGGAACAAAACAGTCAGAAGACAAAGTAGTATTTGGTTCTGATATTGTAAGAAGATATGTAGGAGGAAGTGTAACTGAAGACGGGAGATACCTTTTTGTATCAGCCTCAGTATCAACAACAGGTAATGAGTTATATATAAAGGATCTAAAAAAACAAGACAGTAAATTTATTACTGTTGTCGGGAATTTTGACAACGATAGTTACCCAATAGATAACGATGGTTCAAAGCTCTTCATTGTAACAAACTTAAATGCGCCAAACAAGAAGATTATTACTGTTGATGCCTCAAATCCTTCTGTTGAAAACTGGCTCGACTTCATACCGGAAACAGAGAATGTACTGGACCCTGCTTCTGGTTCCGGATACTTCTTTGCACATTATATGATCGACGCCATTTCAAAGGTAAAACAATATGACAAAAGCGGCGCCCTTGTTCGCGAGATTGCCCTTCCGGGCATAGGTACCGCATCAGGTTTTTCTGGAAAAAAGGAAGATAAGGAAGTTTACTTTTCTTTTACGAATTACATTACCCCGTCCACGATCTATAAATTAGATCCGAAAACCGGTAATTCTGAAGTTTACAAAAAGCCAATAGTAGCCTTTAAAGGAGATGATTACGAATCAGTACAGATATTTTATAATTCTAAGGATGGCACACGCATACCAATGATCATTACCTATAAGAAAGGCACACAGCTAAATGGGAAAAATCCAACTATCTTGTACGGTTACGGCGGTTTCAATATAAGTGAGACTCCGGGATTCGGAATTGCAACAGCACTCTGGCTCGAAATGGGCGGTGTTTATGCAGTTCCAAATATCAGAGGGGGTGGTGAATATGGAGAAAAATGGCACCTTGCCGGTACAAAAATGAATAAACAGAATGTATTCGACGATTTCATTGCTGCCGGCGAATACCTCATTGAAAAAAAATACACATCGTCGGAATTTCTCGCAATAAGAGGAGGATCGAACGGGGGCCTACTTGTGGGAGCTGTGATGACCCAGCGGCCTGACCTGATGAAAGTTGCTCTTCCGGCTGTTGGGGTAATGGATATGCTCCGATACCATACATTCACTGCTGGTGCCGGTTGGGCTTATGACTATGGGACCTCGGCCGACAGTAAAGAAATGTTTGAATACATTTATAAGTATTCTCCGATTCAGAATGTAAAAGAGGGTGTGGAATACCCGGCTACTCTTATTACTACCGGCGATCATGACGATAGAGTTGTTCCGGCACATTCATTCAAATTTGCTGCACAGCTTCAGGCAAAACAGACTGGTGACAACCCTGTACTGATCATGATTGAGACAAAAGCCGGTCATGGTGCAGGAACTCCTGTAAGCAAGACCATTGAACAGTATGCTGATATCTTCGGGTTCACCCTCTATAATATGGGGATTAAGAGTTTGAAGTAAGATATTCAATGAGTTAGAGTTCCCTGAGGTTGATCTGAACCAAACATATTACAGGCCTTATCTTAGTATTGTGATAAATAGCATAATGCTGTTAACTTATTCACAACATTATTGTATTACCTTTGCACCAATTAATAAATTCAGGCTTGCATCCACATCAAGATATTGAAAGATCGTTCTATCATTTTAACTACTTAAGGGATATTAAAGTAAATGGTATTTATTATAATGTATTAACCCGTTATCTAAGCATTTATCCTTTCATTATAAAAGATCATTCGCACGATTTTTATTCGATTCTTTTGGTTACAAAAGGCACCGGTATTATCAGGATAAACAATGATGCATATCAGGTTCAGCCCCAGACAATCTGTCTCATTGCCCCAAACCAGACTCATTCATTCGATGGTCTTAAAGATGTGGAAGGGATAATCTTCTTCTTTTGTCAGGACTTTTATGTGGAGGAATTCAGTTATGTCCGTCTGTTAAATGTCTTTTCGTATACAACCAGGCTCGACAGCATCGATTGCAATCCCTGCGTTGCTTTATCTGATCACGAATATACTCAGGTGATGGCAACAATTGCCTCAATTCATCATGAATATGAATTGTCGACTGCTGCAAACAACTCCGCTATAATCATACGTTCTTTCCTGAATATCATGCTGTTAAAACTTGCAACGTTGTATGAAGAAAAATCCGAGCAGGTAAATAAAAGCGACAGCACTCTGATTCACACTCTTGCACACCTTATAGATTCATACTTCATTCGCGAACAGCATTTAGGATTCTATACTGCTGCATTCAATATCACAGAAAGACAATTAAATGATATCTGCAATAAACATTTTAACTGTGGATTAAAAAAAATATTACAGGAGAGATTGATGCAGGAGGCCAGAAAACTTCTGTTGTCATCAGAACTTTCGGTTGCAGAAATCGCGTACAAGTTGAATTTTGAGGATAATTCCTATTTCAATAAAGTTTTCAAAAATAAGATTGGCCTCACTCCCAGGAGGTTCCGCGAAATGCATAAAAGATTATTACCATAAAACCCCTGAAAAATACCATTTTTGAAAATACTTTGAGCCTAATTTTGCCAAAAAAATCAGGAGATGAAAAAGTATTACTATTTGATTTTGGCGGGATTATGTATTCTGGGAACAAATTCATGCAAAAAGGACTCTCAAACACAGCTGGTTACCAGAAGTGAAACATTATCCCTTGGAGCCGGTTATTCAAACGACATTTATTACAGATTAAGCGATGGTCTTATAACAACAGTTCCCCGATCGAACTGGGATATTGCTTTCAGTGTATCTCCCCGTGAGGCTGCTATTCTTACAAACGGAGCAGCAGGTGTTATTCTTAAGGTTTGTCCTGTCTCTCCAAATTGGACATGGATAACAGCAACAGCAACAGATACAACAGGTTATAATAACTGGGCAACTCTCTACAATTCAGATACTACCTGGCTTGAAGGCGCCTTTAATATGAATGCCACAGGTCATCCAAATTATGGATGGGGAAAATACAATGATATTACCCATAACCTTGCAGGAGTAGCATTGTACATAATTAAAACACGTAATGGTTCTTTTAAAAAGATCTGGATTGAGAGCAAACTATCTGTCGATCAGAAATATAATTTCAGATATGCTGATATTAATGGCTCTAATGAACATATTGTTACAGTGAATTGTGCAGGGAAAAATAAAAATTTTATTTACTATTCTCTCGATACAAATACAGAAGCAGACAGGGAACCTGAAACCAGTATGTGGGATATAGTATTTACAAAATGGATTGATAAAAGTATTAACTACCCGGTAACCGGGGTTCTTCAGAATATTGGAATCGGCGCTCTGAAAAGCACAGATATTGATCCGACCTCTACGAATATGCCTTCTTCCGGGTACTTGTCCTCTATTTCAACAGTTGGCGCTGACTGGAAAACGATAAATATGACCACATACCAATACAGTATTGATGGAACTCATGTCTTCCTGCTGAAAGATCTGAATGCTCAAATATTCCGGATAAAGTTTAAAACTTTTGAAGGTTCTGCCACCGGAAACCTGACATTCGATGTTTCGACAGTAAAATAGTCTGGAGGTAATGATGGTCAGAAAATCTATCTTACTTATTTTTGTTGTTTGCCTGTGGACGACGGAAATATTCTCACAACCTTTTCAGTTAAAACTGATCGATTCAAAAAGTCATACACCTGTATCATTTGCAACAGTACTTTTCACTGATCTGATTACAAAAACAGAATATTTCAAAATCTCCGATGAAAAGGGATTAGTAATAAATCCTTGTAAAAACAGTTCTCAGGTAAAGATTTCTTGCATTGGCTATAATACGGTTTCGGATACAATATCAGCAGCCGGTAATAATGAAATAACCTTACTACCAACTATCTTTTCCCTGAATGAAGTTGTTGTTACCGGAAGTTTTAAACCTCAGAGCGCTGACAAATCTATATATAACATAAAAGTCATCGACCATAGGAAGATCGAAGAAAAAGCATCAAATAACCTCCAGGATATTCTTTCAAACCAGGTAAACATTACGATCACGCAAGACCCACAGCTGGGAAGTAGTCTCAGGATAAAGGGACTGACAGGTAATAACGTAAAAATACTCATCGATGGAGTGCCTGTCATTGGCCGGATGGGCGGGAATATCGACCTCAGTCAGTTAAGTCTTTATAACGTCGATCATGTTGAAATGGTTGAAGGTCCGATGTCGGTCATTTATGGAAGTGATGCGCTTGCAGGGGCAATCAATATAATAACAAAGGAGAACAAAAACTCAAATTTCGGACTAACCACCAATGCATATTATGAAAGTGCCGGAACCTACAACATTGATGGAAGCTTAAACTTAAGAAGAGGCAGACACAGTATCTCAGTATCAGGAGGCAGGAATTTCTTTGGTGGCTTTTCTACGGATACGTTGAGGTCGGAGCTCTGGAAACCAAAAGAGCAGTACAATGGTGACATCTATTATATGTACACACACGACAAGGCAAAAATAAAATACCAGCTTTCTTATATGTCGGAGAGATTGTGGGATAAAGGTAATCTTCTCGAACCCAGATTCTATACTGCTTTCGACAGCTGGTTCTACTCCAAAAGGCTTACCAATCGTCTCGACTACGACAGGAATCTCAATAACGGCTTATCAGTAAAGATGCTGGCTTCGTATTCTGTTTACCAGAGAAAGAAGCTCACATACATTAAGGATCTTTCGACACTCACAGAGGAGCTATCGCCAAATGCGTCCGATCATGACACAACCGATTTTAATGCTTTAGTATACCGCCTGGTACTTGGAAAGGAGAATCCTGATAATAAGCTTAACTATACTCTGGGTGTTGATATCAACTATGAACAGGGAAAGGGGAAACGTATTGCGGGAAATAAGCAGGAGATCGGCGATTATGCAGTTTTTGCCAGCCTTAAATATAGTCCTTTGGAAACCATCAGTCTTCAGCCTGGTTTAAGAATGGCATACAACTCTAGTTTCAACGTTCCACCTGTTCCGTCAATAAACCTGAAGTGGCAGCCATTGGAACGATTTAATCTCAGAGCCTCATATGCCCGTGGGTACAGGGCACCTAACCTTAAGGAGCTCTATATCTATTTTGTGGATGTTAATCATAATATTCAGCCTAATGAAAACCTTAAAGCTGAATATGGTCATAATTTCGATTTAAACGTTTCGTACGACACTGAGAAAAACAATAAAGTACATTATTCAGGTATTGACTTTGGTACATTTTATAATAATATGCATAACATAATTCAGCTGGCTGTCAGAAACAATATTGGAAGCAGTCCTGTATACCAATATATTAATGTTCTTAATTTCAATACATTAGGCTACCAGGCAGCTCTTTCTTATGATTATTACCCATACCTCGAGACAGCCCTGGGATTTGGACAGACCGGTACCTATTTCTCGTTTGATCAGAAAAAACAGAAATTAAGTGACTATAAGTTTACCAGCGATTTAAGCGCTTCAATAGGCTGGTATATTCCGTTACTGAAATTAAAATTATCTGCATATTACAAATACACAGACAAATCGTGGCTTTTCAGTGTAAATGAAAAAAACGAAATAAGCACCGGAAGTATGAGTGCGTATCATAATCTCGATTTGACTCTTCTCAGAAAGTTCTATTCAAACAGACTAATTCTCTCAACCGGTGTAAAGAATATTCTCAACAACACAAATATCAACATTACCGGTAATGTATCGGATGGAGCTCACACCTCGTCGAACGGGGAAAGCCCCGTCAGTTATGGAAGATTGGTCTTCTTAAAAATGTCGTTTACTATATTGAAATAATATGAGGTTTTTAACAATATTGGTTTCTCTTTTGGTTCTCACGGGTTGTTTTCGCGAGGATTTTCCGGTGGTTCCTTCTGCTGTTGAAATAGTTGAAATACCATATTCCATGTACGACTATCAGATTTGGTATAGCCTTCAGAACAATTCAGTTACCTCCTATAACTCATTCACAGACTGGGATCTCGGATTTGAATCGAACGGGCCGGGGCACCATATTATATTAAACAGTTCCAGATTTATGCATGCAGGGAACACCGGATCGACTGATTTTACCGGAATTACAAGTAATGTATGCGACACTATGATTTTTGACGATTCCAGCGGAGATCTTAACAAAACTGCTATAGGCAACTGGGCCGACTTTGCTAATCCCGCCCTTCCGGTATTCCCAAAAAAAGTATATATAATTGATCTGGGCTTAGATAATAATGGCATTCCATACGGACTTAAAAAAGTTGTGTTTGATCATTTTGAGAATAACATTTATTCGATCCGCTTTAGCAATATTGACGGATCGGAAGAACATAATTTTCAAATACCAATTGACAATAAAAGACGGTTTACACTCTTTTCTTTCAGCAACGGGGGCATTACAGTGCCGGTCCAGCCGGAGGATAGTGAATGGGATCTGTGTTTTACCCAATACTCAACAATACTCTTTGATAATAACAATGTCGCAACGCCATATCTGGTAAGGGGAGTATATCTCAACCCTATGGGAACAACTGCCGTATCTGACACAATTAATTCATACTCTGGTACAACTATTAGTGATGTTAGTAATTATACATTCTCCCACGCACAGGACGCAATAGGATATTTATGGAAGGATTACAAGAACGATTCCTATAAGATCAATCCAAAAATATTTTATCTTATTAAAGATCAGAGAGGGGTTTACTACAAGCTTAAGTTTACGGGGTTTTATAGTACTTCCGGAGCCCGGGGATATCCGTCGTTTCAGGTTGCAAACCTTTCAAATTCAATCCCGTAGCCTAAGCTGGGGGTTTTAGCTCCTTTCTCCGCCAGCTGGCGGAGAAGGTTGGGAAGGGGGTTAATATCATCGAAAGAAATTTCTGATTTTCATTCCAATTCTGAATAGTGATTCGTTAGATGGAAAGTTTTCGTGCCTGTTTGGAGGAAGGCTAATTATAGCTCTGAATTCCTCGGGTGACCAGTCGAGTTTTTTGGCAACATACTCAAGATCATTCCCAATGTCTGTTTTAGAATAAACATCTTCCTTCATTTCAATCAGTGCTTCATCTCTGGTTATCTGTCCCGAAACTATTAAACTTGATAAATGAGCCCTTCGTTTATCAAAATTGAATTTTACCGGCAGATAATAACTCTGAAAGAACTTTGTAAACCTCGATTCATAATGTTTCCCACCATAATATTGCCATCCCAGATCTGTTTTCAGAGTTTCAATTGCCTCATTCTTATTGTAGTTTATATAATTTAAGGGACTTATAATAATCATCTTCTTTATGAGAGTATAATATATGTATCTCTGAAAGAAATTAACATGAGGATAATCTTTTAATCTTTTTTCACTGTATCTTTTGTGAACAGCTTTCAGATGCCTGTAATCCATAGCCTGAAATCCCCAGGCATTAACATTAATACATTCCGTAGAGAAATTCGCTCCATTCAGAACGTACTTTATATTATTTTCGTCAGCAAATTTATAAAACGCAGCAAAAATGGCATGATCCTGGGGGATATCCTGGTCGGGCAGACTTGCCTTAAAAAATGAACGTTGCAAGTCCTTCATCTCTTCCCAGTTAACAACAAAAGTATGTAATTCAATATTCAATTTTTTTACAATGTTCTCAATATTTTTCACAGCCTGCTCCGAATTCCAGCCACAATCAACATGGACAACCAAAGGATGTAAACCCTTTTTCACTGTGAGATAAGTCAGATAAGAACTATCTACCCCACCACTAATTCCAACAATGCAATCAAATTCCTTTTTCCTTCCTTCATGCCTGATCTTATTAAAAATTCCATCAAGCAATTTTTCTCCGCTATTGTCATTAAACCAGATTTCCCCAGCCGCTTCGAGTGCAGAATTACAATGGTTGCAATTTCCCTCATCATCGAATTCGATATCCGGGTCAGTGGTATCCATTATACACCGTTTGCAAATCTGGTAAGTGTTTGTTTTCATAAAAAATCAGTCGAATAATTTTGAAATTTCGGAATATGATGGATATGTAATTAATACGGCACGTCGCTTGCCATGAAAGACAAAAAAGCTTCCTGCAGCTGCAGCTGAAGCTCCCCCATTCTTTACTGCAACTCTGAAATCATCCAATTTTCCGGCTCCGCCACAGGCTATTATCGGTATTCTTACAGATTTTGAAATACTTTTAATTAATTCAACATCATATCCTTCCATGACTCCATCCCTATCTATAGAATTTATCATAATTTCACCAGCCCCTTCATTCTCCATTTCCCTGACGTAATCAACAGCGTTTTTCCCTGTGCTTTGAGTACCACCTTTTATATATACAATGTTCCCTTTAAAAAACTCCTTTTTAACATCTATTGAAACAGCAATAGTTGAACTTCCAAACTGATTAACAGCTTCCTTAACAAATGTTTTTTTTAGGAAAGCCTGCGAATTGATGATTATTTTTTCAGCCCCCGATTTAATAATTTTTTCAATCTGTTGTAAAGAGTTGATTCCTCCGCCGTAAGCGAACGGCATAAAACATTCGCTTGCAAGATTATGAATTAATTCGTAGGGAGGCTCCTTTTTTAATTTAGTTGCATCTATATCCAGAAAAAAGATCTCATCAACCTCCTTCTCATTGAATATCTTAATTGTGTTTATTGGATCTCCAATGTAAACTGAATCTTTAAATTTTGTTGTTTTTACCAATCCATTATTTCGCAACAATAAACAGGGAATAATTCTCTTTATTTTCATTTCAATAAGAATCAACAAAGTTCTTTAAGAGTTTCATTCCGAATTTATGGCTTTTTTCAGGATGAAATTGCACTCCGAGTATATTACCCTTTTCGATAGCCGATGTAAATTCAGATTCATAACTTGTTGAAGTCAGAATGTCACCCTCATCATTCGCCTTAAAATAATAGGAATGTACAAAATAGAAACGTGGTTCAGGGAACATTCCGGAAAATAATTTACTCTCTTTGCGTTGAACAGTAAAATTCCAACCCATATGTGGTATTTTGTATTCCAAAGTGTCTATAAATCTGAAACGGATCGTTTCTGCATCTATCCAGCCCAGGCCCTTAAAGGATCCTTCTTCGCTACCTTTCGAGAGTAGCTGCATACCAAGACAAATACCTAAAACAGGAGTTTTTTCTTCCAGAACTTTCTTATTTAGTATATCGACCAAATCAAGTTCAACAAGGTTTTTCATGCCAGTATCAAAGGCACCTACCCCCGGTAAAATAATTTTCGAAGCAGCAGCAATATCCTTTTTATCAGAAGTGATAATTGATTGCTCTCCAATTTTCTTCAAAATATTTTGAATCGAACCTAAATTTCCTGTTTTATAGTCGATAATAGTTATCATTAATCTTCTTTATCATATGCAAAAATAGCATAAATCACTAAGAACCCATTATCAGGTGTTCAAAGTAAAACTTAATCGTTCTCACCGGCAATCGGGATTAAAGCGATAAAAAACTGCTAGACTTCTTCTTTTGGCTGGCTGGCCTTATTACCTTTTTTCTGAGGATAAGTTCCTGGCAATATAACATTTATAAGTTTCTTACCCCATAAACCGAGCTGAATACCGGTAGCAAGACAGATAAGGCTCAACGCAATTGTTATTATGCCAAAATTCTCATATTGCGAAACAAAAAAGAGTAAAATTGATAACACAATTATTACACTGCTTGCCAAAATTTTCCGTAACAGGAGAGGCGTATTCAGGGTTTTGAAACGAGTCAGACCATCTATAATTCCTGAAATTATTGCAAGTACGAGAGTTACCGGAAAGACAACTACAGAAAATATTAAAACACTTTTCAATACTTCAGGATAGAAATTATTGAAAAGATACGTTATTACCGTTACTAAAGGGATCAAAATTACAAGCGCCTGTGAAAGGTGTATTATAATGGGATGAAGGTCGAAATTCAACAAAATTAATCTGTTGAGGGAAACCCGTTCCCGGTAAGGTTCGAAGACTTTTCTTGGCATTCCGCAAGCAGGACATACATCTCCCAGTTTATCTGATTCAATTACAAATCCGCATGGACGGCAGCGCACAAGTTCTTTCATAATAACAGGGTTTGTTAATTTAAACTCAAATTTATAAATTTAATGGAAAGAATCGGGTTTTAATGTCTATGAAATGGAAGGCAGAAGATCCCGGACGCTAACTTAAATAGTAAGTATAGGTTATTATTTCCCCCTGGTTACATACTTTGTAACCAAAATGAAAAGAGCCCCACCAATATAGTTTTTCAGAGTTTTCATAAAATCGAAATTAATTAGTTAATATTGATTGCTGGCTTATTAATAACTAAATATTTGCAGGAATGTTGTTTAAAAGCGAATCTTCTTAAATCGAAACTTATGACGGAAATAATCGCTACCCACAAGGAAGAACATTTAAGAAGTTCTGATTTTATTACTGATATCGTAATTGGCATGTCTGATGGTTTAACTGTACCTTTTGCTCTGGCTGCAGGGTTAAGCGGAGCCGTGCAAAGCAATTCGGTGGTAATCACGGCCGGTATTGCTGAAATAGTTGCTGGAAGCATTGCTATGGGACTTGGCGGCTACCTTGCAGGCAAGACAGAACAAGAACATTTTCAGTCTGAGCTTCAAAAGGAATATGCTGAAGTTGAGATCATTCCTGAAAAAGAGAAGGAAGAGATAAGACTTGTTTTTGCACAGTATGGATTAAATGAGCAAACACAGAATATCATTGCTGATGAACTTGCAAAAGACAAGGATAAATGGGTAGATTTTATGATGAAATATGAATTAGGATTGGAGAAACCTGATAAAAACCGCGCCAGGAATAGTGCTGCCACTATTGGGTTATCATATATAGTGGGAGGGCTAATACCGTTGACCGCATATTTTGTTACAAAAACTCCGTATGAAGGGTTAGTAATTTCTGCTATGCTCACAATAATCTGTCTGTTCTTTTTCGGGTATTTTAAGAGCAAGGTAACTGGTCAGGCACCTATAAAAGGAGCTTTAAAAGTAACACTTATCGGCATCACCGCCGCTACTGCAGCCTTTCTTGTTGCAAAGGCTTTTAATAACTTATTTTAAAACAAATCGGCTGATAGAAGATAATTCATCAGGATTCAAGTCCGTCATCAGCCATAATATCAATTGCCGGGTACTTATTAAACTTTACATAAAAATCCTTTACTGAGGCAGGACTATACACAAACTCAGGCATATAATCTTTCGATGCGATAAATGTCCAGAGGTAGGCAACTATGATATAGATCTTTCCTGAATTAAATTTATGAACATCAGCACATATAAAAAATACGCCAATGAAGATGAATATCAGAAAAACGTTAACAGAACTGTAGCTAGAGACACTTCACCTGGCAATCATCGATTTCGTAGATATGGTACTATGATAAAACTGAATGATCTTTGATATGTCTCTCCCATATATCAATGCAAAAAGCTCTTCCTGATTATCGTGAATATGTTTTTGTAGTATGGTCACCTTTTTCCTGCTCAAATTATTGATAAATGCAATATAAATAACTACCAATAGATTCATTACCGTATTCTGAACGAAAAGAAAAGTTTTAAAAAATCAATTTCGTTTTGAAGAACTAAACGAAATCTGGTTTATATTAGTACAAATAAAAAAGCAGATTGTTTCTTTTGGTTACATGGTAACAAAAAGTAATGCTTGACCTTGATTAATAATATATTAGCATAAAAAGGAGGTAATTATGTCATTAAAATGTAAAGTTGGTCTTCATTCATGGGCCGGTTGTATATGCTCAGAATGTGGCAAAATAAGGGATGAAGAACATGAAGTTTCAGCCGACTGCGGAGTTTGCTCAAAATGCGGTCAGACATTTGATGAAGCCGCACATAACTGGTCGAAAGATTGTGACAAATGTGCAAAGTGCGGTAAAACAAGGGAAAATCAACACTCGTGGCTGAGGAATTGTGAAAAATGCTCAAACTGCGGCAAGGTGCGTAGCGATAAACATCTTTTGAAAGATGGTGCCTGCCAGATATGCGGTCATGGGACATTCCATGATGAAAGCGATGGATCAATACATAAAATAATAAAAATAGGTGATCAGATAATTATGGCTGAAAATCTTTCAAAAAAACCTGCAAATGGGAATTTCTGGGCCTACGATGACAAAGAAGGGAATATAATAAAATACGGATATTTATATGATTGGAAGGCGGCAAAAACACTAGCTCCAAGTGGATGGCATTTACCTTCAAAAGCCGAGTGGGAGACATTACACGCCCACCTTGGTGGCGATAGTAAAAAAGTTTATGACCATTTAAAAGCAGGTGGCAGCAGTGACTTTAACAGCATATTCGGTGGAGAAAGATATGCTCGCGGTGCTTTTAATAGTCTGGGTGCAAGTGCTCATTACTGGAGCGATACTTCAGAAGATGAGAAACAAGTTTGGCAATTTAAACTGGGTGCTTACACTGAATCTGCCGGGCTTGAAAAAGTAGATCCTGATTTTGGTTTGAGTGTCAGACTTTTTAAGAACAATAAGTAAATAAGTGTTTTTAATGGATTGATAAATACTTTAGTTTATTTTGTATTTTAATAAACAATTACTCCTGAAAATTTATGAAGACAAATCTTATGAAGATAGCGATTAAAATGATTCTTATATCATTTATTACAATTGAAGTTAGCGGTCAACCTATTGGTTTTAGAGGACCTGCACGAAGTGGAATTTTTATTGAAACCGGACTCTTAAAAGAATGGCCTTCATCTGGTCCTTTACTACTATGGGAAGCCACTGAAATAGGTCTTGGTTATTCCAGTGCTACTGTTACCAGTGATGCAGTTTTTATCACTGGAGAAAAAGGACCAAATGATGTTTTGACATCTTTAAGTCAGGATGGGAAGAAAAACTGGGAAGTGATATATGGTTTATCGGCCACTAATGTAAACTCCCCTGAAAGCCGTTGCACCCCGACTTATTCTAATGGAAAGATATTTGTTATAAGCGGAAAGGGCGACCTGGTTTGTGTTACAAAAGAAGGTAAAATTGCCTGGACAGTTAATTATTATCAGAAGTATAATGCAACAGTACAACGGTTTGGTATTTCCGAATCACCATTAGTAGTAGATAACAAAGTAATAGCAACCCCCGGCGGCAACATGGCATCAATGGTAGCCTTCAACGTTGATAACGGAAAAGTAATTTGGGAAACTGCACCTTTGAACGAAGGTACTCAATATACAAACCCCTTGTTAATTACAGACAAAGGAATGAAGATAATTGTAACCCATACTTTAACGTATATAATCGGAGTTAATGCTGCCGATGGTAAAATGTTATGGAAATTCAATTTCGGCTCTGTAAACGATGATCAGAAGGGTGGTAAAAATTACATCCAGACACCTATATACCGCGATGGGTTCGTTTTTGCTGCCAATGGTTACGGCCAGACCTCTGCTAAGATTAAAATAAACTTTGATGGAACCGATCCGACTCTTGTCTGGAAAAATCCGGAGATCAATCCACATGTTGGAGGAATGGTTCTGATAGGAAATTATATTTACAGCTCTACACACGACTCAAACTCAAAAGGCAGATGGATATGTGTCGACTGGACTACCGGTAAGACAATGTGGATCACCGATTGGTATAATAAAGGAGCAATAATATCAGCTGATGGATTGTTGTATATTATTGAGGAGAAAAGTGGTCATGTCGGACTCGTAAGGCCCAACAGCGAAAAATTTGACCTCATAAGCTCTTTTCAGATTACCAAAGGTGAAGGGCCGTATTGGGCTCATCCGGTAATTGACAAAGGGAGACTTTTTGTCAGACATGGTCAATATCTTGCAGTATATTCAGTAAAAGCAAAATAATTACATTTTTAGTTTGAATTGCTGTTTCATTAAATAGAGTTGAAAATTATTATCTGTATTTATGACATATTCTGATTTATATTTAACACAAAATTGCAGAAATACCTAAGAAATATTAGTCTGCAATTCAAAATCTGAATAAAATTTGTTTATTTTGTAGTTATTAACTAAAACGAATAAAAATGAAAAAAATCTTATTGTTATTGTTAGTTGTTTCCCTCAGTTTAACACAACTTAAAGCTCAGGAACCAACATTTTCTAAAGGCGATAAAGTACTTAACCTTGGGTTTGGGCTGGGAAGCACACTGTATTCGGGGTTCTATTATAAAAGCATGATCCCACCTCTTTCGGCTTCTGTTGAAGTTGGTGTTGTTGATAATGTGCTTGAGAAAGGGGTAATTGGAATAGGTGGCTATCTCGGATATTCATCCTATAAATATGAAGTTTCCAATTGGGGATGGAAGTACTCCAATATGATAATTGGAGGCAGGGGCACTTTCCATTATCCTTTGGTTGATAAACTCGATACTTACGCCGGGATTTTACTCGGTTACAACATATCAACTTCAAAGGAATTCGGGACAGTAACTCCAGGGTATTCCTATCATTCTTCAAATGGCGGTGTTGTTTATGCAGCATTTGTTGGTGCACGGTATTATTTCCAGAATAACTTTGGGGTATTGGGTGAATTTGGTTACGGAATTTCTTACCTGACACTCGGTGTTTCTCTAAAATTCTGAAAATCTTATTGATATCTTAAATCAAAAGCCCCGCAAGATCATTCATCTGCGGGGTTTTTGATTAATTCAGTCGCAATAAAACATTTTTCAGGTTGAAACAGATTAATCAAGGAGGTATCTTTATAAAAATTTAAAAGGAAATAATAATTACTATTCAAATTTAAATGGTGAGAGTATTTGCCCCCGGATGTGCCCTTATGCTTTATAAACCTTATTTAGCTGCTAAAGTGCATAATGTCTTAATTGAAGAGTTTGGTAATGTTGAATTACTGACCACTTGCTGTAAGCATGACCCCCCCTATACTACTCCAACAGAAGTGATAAATATCTGTCCGGGTTGCGACAAACGATACAGCAATGACTACAAAAATATTTCAACAATCTCTTTATGGGAAATTCTTGCCGACTCTGATTTTTTCTCGTTCCCCGATTATCACGGAAAAAGAATGACAATTCTCGATGCTTGTCCGACACGCGAGAAGGAAAAGGTACATACCGCCATAAGGAAAATCCTTCTTAAAATGAACATTGTAATAACTGAACCAAAGAATACACGTACAAAAAGCACATGTTGCGGTGATAGTTTCTATGGATTAATCCCAACCCCTGAAGTAAAGTTGCAGATGATTAAAAGATCATCAGAGATGCCGTTGTATGATGTGGTTATCTATTGTGTATCATGCATAAAATCAGTTCATATAGGTGCTAAAAGACCTAAATACCTGGTTGATCTGCTGTTTCAGGAGGAAACGGTTCCCAAAACTTTTGAACCTGATGAGTGGCATAATGAACTTAGCGAGTATATTGAGAAGCACTGAACACTTTTTAGACAGCACCCGGACAATAATTATATAACATTTTTCTACAATTATGTAACAGCTTGGGGTTCCTCTGCTTCTAACTTTGGTACTCACTAATAATCAAAAACGTCATTATGAAAAAGAGTCTATTTTTTAGTATCCTAATACTTTTTGTATTAAGTACTACAGCATTTGCAGGCTTAAGCGATCCAAACAATGAATCTGAAAAATCTGCACTGATCAACACAAGAGAAAATAAATTATCAGATGAGGAATTTAACCTGATGACCAGACGTACTGAAACCGACAATCTGGGAAAATCAAATCTGTTAAATAAGGAGAACAGCAATTCAAAGAATGATCTTAAAGCCCCGCAGGTTGTTGTAGTTGAGGGCCGGCAGCATCATCATGGCTATTTTATATACGGTGGTGGCACTCTTCTATTGATTGTATTGCTTGTAATTATTTTAGCTTAAATCTATAATTTAAAACCCCGCAGATCATGGATCATGCGGGGTTTTTCTATTTTATGAGGTCGTTCAGAACCTAAGCCGGACTATCTCTGGTAACGGTAAGGCAATAACATATACCGTCCTTGTTATGCTGTTGTGCATTATATTAAATCCAGAATAATTGATAGGTTATCGATTACTTGTTTTGATAAATTGTCTGGCAACTCTCCAATTTTCTTAATTAATCTTTTATTGTCAATAGCTCGTACCTGATCAATCATAACATCGCAATTCTCTTTTAAGTTTGAAGTATCTTTCTTAATATGTACCCGTAGAATTTCAGACTCTTTTTGAGTATTTGTCGTTATGGGACAAATTATTGTGGATGAGTGCGGTAATTTATTTAACAAATTAGTTTGAACAACCAGGACTGGCCTTGTTTTACCTGGTTCAGTACCAATTTGAGGATTTAAGTCCGCAACCCAGATTTCAAATCTTTTAATCTGCATAGTCTATCTCCTCAAATTCGTGAAGTACAGATAAAGATTCGGTTTTTACCAAAGCAGATTCCTTTTTTAACTTATTCTCGAGCATCTTACGTCTCTGAATCTTATTATAATACTCCAAAGCCTCATTGATATATCTGTTTCTGGGTTTTTTAATCTTTGAGAGAATTACTTCTGTCTCTCCAAAGATCGAGTCGTCTATTTTTAAAGATACTGTTTTCATGATTTATATTTATTCCACAAAGGTATATACAATTAGTATATTCTACAAGTATATCGGTATTTTTCTGTGTAAGCATTGCATGCAGCATAACATACATTTAGGTAACTTTGCATTGTTCAAATATTCGCTTCTGCACATTTAACTTTACAAAATGGAAAAAGAGACTTCAAGGGTAGAGACGTTTAGTGATAGTGTATTTGCTATTGCATTGACTTTACTTATTCTTGGAATAAAAGTACCTGATTTAAGTGATATTGCTTCTAACGAAAAACTCTATCGCACACTTTTCAATCTTTGGCCATCATATTTTGCTTTTATACTTAGTTTCACAGCTGTCCTGATTATGTGGATTAATCACCATGGATTTTTTAAATATCTGAAAAAAATAGATTCTGCTTTCCTGTTTGCAAATGGATTTCTTTTATTAACAGTAACGTTCATAAATTTTCCTACAGCCGTGCTTGCTAAATACTTTGACACAGAGGCTTTTAATATTGCTTCTGCTTTCTATTGCGGTTCGATGGTACTCATAAGCGTTTCATTCAATCTTCTTTGGTTTTCGTCGGCTTATAAACGAAAACTGATCAAGGATGAGATCACAGATGATCTGATTATCAAAATCCGGAATGCTTATTGGCTTGGCTTTTTTATTTATCTGGCGGCATTCGTTATCTCCTTCTTTTTGCCCTTTCTCGGTCTGTCGATTTGTATTTCGCTATGGATATTCTGGACACTTCTGGATTATGACCACAAAAAACAAAGAAACAGATTACGATAAGAAAGAGGTCATAGACCCTGTCATTAACCAATGTATTAATGAAAATGGACGAAATGAATAAAGTTACAACTACAGACAATAGTACAAACCAAATGCTGGTACTGTTTCTTGGGCATGGAAGTCCCATGAATGCAATTCAGGAGAATGAATTTGTTCTTGGATGGAGAGATATTTCGAATTTAATTAGAAAAGCATAGTACCAGAACAATGAACAGACTAATAATCGTAATACTTTTATTAGCAGGATTAGCTTGTGAAGCACAACCGGTTAAAAAGCCTTTTATTATCGAAACCAAGATACATGCTGGGATGATGTTCCCTTTTTACCATGCCCTTAGCTATCTGACAAAAGATGATATTTATGCATTCGATCTTTCAGTAAGCTTCCCAACTTATGGAAAGAATTACTGGGAAAAACTATATAATTATCCCAGGACGGGTATCGGATATTCATATTGGAACCTTGGAAATAATGAAGTGCTCGGTAGTGCGAATGCAATTTACAGTTACATCAATATCCCATTTATAAAATGGAAAAGTATACTTCTTCTAAATTACCAGATTTCTTTGGGAGGAGCTTATCTTAATAAAAAATTTGATGCGTACGCGAATCACCTTGACAGGGCAATAGGCTCACATACAAACATATACTTTAGGATAGGTATTGATGGTAAAATAAAATTATCCCCTCACTCCGAGCTTGTTCTTGAAGCAGGAGCAACCCATTTTTCTAACGGAAAAACAGTATCTCCCAATTACGGTATTAATTCCGGCACCTTTTCAATCGGACTCAATTATCTTTTCAATAATAACGGTATCTCCATTCAGAACCCGGAAATTCCTGTGATTGGCAAAAGATATACTCAATCGATCATATATTCTGCAGGGTCAAAGGTTTACGATAACCTTTTGGGTAAAAAATATTTAATCTCATCAGTTTCTTATAACCTGGAGCGTCAGATAGATCTCAAAAGGAAAATCGGGCTTGGTGCTGATTTATTTTATGACGGTTCCCTTAAAGAGGCCCTTGCCAGTGAAGACGGTATACCGGAAACAGATTTTGTTCTGCTTATCAGGGTTGGGCTCCATGTATCGTATGCAGTCAGATATAAACAATTAATTGGCGGAATTCAGGTTGGACATTACCTGTATTCAAAATATACTGTTCTTACACCCTTTTACAGCAAGTTATCGGTACAATACATGCTGACAAGTAATATGTTTGGAAGTATAGCTTTAAAATCGCATATGGGGAAAGCCGATTGTTTGGAACTCGGCATAGGGTATTGCTGGTGAGATAATAAAATATGACTAATAGAATGAAACGTATCTTAATATATCTTGTTCTAGTTACATTTATTACTGCTTCCTGTCAGAAAATTCTATTTAATGAGGAGGAAAGTACCCGGGTAATTCGTTTAGAGGGTTTTCATGCTGTGAAATTCTCGGGCATATACAATATTGTTCTTATCCAGGATTCAACAAATCGTCTCATAATTACAGGGAAAAAAGATATAAATTCTATTGATGCTATTATTAAAAATGATACACTAATTATCGATGATCATAAGAAAATGTCATTCAATCCGAATAAGAATACACTTGCTCTTCATTTCAAAAACCTGGAGTATATTGTTACTTACGATCCGGTAAATGTTTCAAACACAGATACGCTAAAAGCCGACAATCTTCTTTATGAGGCTATTGGAGAAATTGCAGAAGTCAGGTTAACAGTTGACTGCAATTATTTTAGTGTTGTTAATTCTGCAAATACCCTCGGATACATCTATCTTAATGGAATTGCAAATTATTGCTCATTTTTTAACCGATATGGCTCCTCCATTTTTGCCGAAAGTCTTTTATGCAGGTATGCTGATATAACAAATGAATCTATTGGTGATGTACATATAAATGCTTCAGAAACCATCAAAGCATATATTTGGGGCCCTGGAAACATCTATTATTATGGTTTACCGGTTATAGAGATTGCAGAGAAAAGAGGTGATGGCAGGTTAATCCGGGTATATTAAAAATCCAAATGGAAATAAATCAATCTACTTATCTACAGTTCCCTGTCTTTTGCCTTTTTGAAAATATCTCTGTTTAAATCCAACCTTTTTTGATTTTGTTGAGGATGGTCGATGGTCGGGATTCTTATCATGTGTGGCAGCAATAAAAGCAGGAAGTGCTGCAATATCAACCTTGTAACCTATTAATTTCTCAATACGATGCATTTTCTCAACATCTAATTTATTGACGAGCGTTACTGCAACACCAGTAGTTTCTGCCCGTGCAGTACGTCCAACACGATGCACATAGTCCTCGGCATCTGCAGGAACATCAAAATTTATAACCAGATTGATATCCTTAATATCTATCCCCCTGCTTAACATATCGGTAGCTACCAGTACACGGGTTTTGCGTGATCTGAACCTCAACAGCATCTCTTCCCTCTCCTTCTGCTGAAGATCAGATGATATACCTTCTACCAAATAATTTTTTGAGCGCAGCCCCCGCACAATCTCATTCAATTTCTTCTTGGTTGAACTGAAAATAAGAATACTTTGGTACTCAGGGTTGTCAGCTATAAGACTATTTGTAAGCGGTAATTTCATATCCTCGCTCAACATGTATATTTCCTGTTTAACACCTTCAGCAGGTTTCGACATTTCAAGAGCTATTTCAACGGGGTTTTTCATAATATGCTTCGACAAAGATCTTATCATTGGAGGCATAGTAGCACTGAACATCAGAGTCTGTCGCTTTTTAGGCACATGCGAAATTATACGCATAATATCGTCATAAAATCCGATATCAAGCATACGGTCGGCTTCGTCAAGAACAAGTACCTCTATCTGGTTGAATTTCACGTAGCCCTGATTAAGATGTGAAATCAGCCTTCCGGGAGTAGATACGATAATATCAGCTCCTTTTGAAAGCGCTGCTTTTTCCTGGTCCCATCCACTGCCATCACCTCCACCATAAACAGCTAAAGATGTAATATTCAATGTGTAAGCCAGTCCAAGAACTTGTTGATCAATCTGTATGGCAAGTTCACGTGTTGGAACAAGTATAAGAGTATGAGTATGAACAGGGCGTTTTTCTGAAATAGAGTTCATTATTGGAAGCAGATAGGCAGCAGTTTTTCCGGTACCTGTCTGCGCACAACCTATCAGATCTCTTCCCGACAGTATAACGGGGATAGCCTTTTCCTGAATTGGGGTGGCCTCTCTGAACCCCATATAATCAATTGATTCCAGCAACTCCGGATTCAGATTTAAATCATCGAATATCATTTATGTCTTGTGATGTTTATTTAAACTATAAGAATTGGTAAAGATAGTAAAAAAGGTGGTAGGGTATAAAAAGATAAAAACAATAAACCCCGCAGATCATCAATCTTGCGGGGTTTATTGATTAATTATCAGGGAACATTTATTCCCGTAATCTATTATACTTTTATTTAGTTATCTCTACAACTGCATATTTTGAATTTTTCCAGAACAGTGCGGGATCTTTAATCTCAATAGATTCTACTTTTTTGTCTTTGTTAAGTATAATCTCATAGGAACCAACAGGATGCTCAGAGATAAGTTTAGCGCTTTTTGCATTCACAGGAATCGATTTTGTTACAGTTATGTCGATCTGAACAAAAAGATTCTCAGGGAAATTTCCGGTTAATGATTCTGTTTTACCAAGTCCGATAAACCCACCCTCTTTAGTTAAAAGGCCCTTAGCTTTAAATTCTTTATAAGTGTCAACAGCATAAAAAGCTTTATTCATCTCAAAAGTCTGGCTACTGATTTTCTCATCCTTCTTTGTAATTGTGTCCTGCATAACTACCACCTGAGCATTTAGCTGTTCAACCTCAAACTTTTTGTTAACCAGAGAGGTCTTCAATTCCGCAATCTCATTTTCATTCTGTTTCATGGAAGCTTCAAGCAATGTTATTTTATTTTCCAGAACCTTCATTGTACCTCCAGACTTCTTTAATTGAGCATTCAGAGAGGCAATTTTCTTTTTGTTTTGTTCGAGCAGTGTATTTATATATTTAATATCTTCCAGAACTTGTTGCTTCTTGTCCTTGGATATTTCAGTATTAGGTGAATTGAGAGCTATTACTTTCTCTTTTTCTTTTATTAAGACGATATTTTTTTCAATATCATCAAAAGTTGTTATCCATCCACTGATCACAGAATCCCGTGCATTTACTTTCTCTGTAAGTGAAGTCTTCTGTATTTCCATCAAATTAAGCAGCTTTTTATGATCGCTACTATAAATGGAATAAACAATTATGCCTGCAACCAGCAATATTACAAAGCTGATAATTGAAGTCGTAACAATCCCTTTTTTTACTGCTTCACTCCTGATCTGCTCTTCCAGAGCAATTCTGGCTTTTTCTTTTTTAATTGTCTCTGCATTTTCATTTGCAGGGCTAGTTTTGTCATTCTCATCATTTTTCATGTTCTTTCCTCCTATTATTTGTTTTATTTATGAAACTGGTTTTCAAGATTGCATGTCATGTGAATAAGTATTTTTAAGATGTGGTCAGTTTCATATTTATTTGTTTCTTGAATTATTTGAGAAGTTTAAAGATAAGTCCATAAAAAAGCCACCATGTTACATAATTATTATAAAAAGTTACATCATTTACATAAAGTTAATTCTACGGAATTGAATGCCAGTCCAATTGTTATACTTCAGAATTTCGGTAACAAAAAATTAGTCCTCTTTGTTGATTATTACCCCCTTTCAATTTCCCCCAAGGGGGAAAGGTTCACCCTTAATCCGCCGGCCAATGCAGCCTTAGAGATACCGCACAATAAAATGCAAAACCCCGTAGATCATTGATATTGCAGAGTTTACAACAATTAACATTCTACTCATAAAAGCTGAAAGTTTTTCATGAGTGAGTTACAAGATGATATTGAAGGTAAAGATAAATGAAAGAAAAAATGCGTTAACGAAAACGTCAACAGTGATTCATTTAGCTTATTTACAATTAGGACAGATGAGAGAATCTTTGGCGGCTATTCCAGCGGCAAATTCCCTGCCACATTTTTCACATTTGACTTGATTTCTGGCTTCTGCTTGTTGTCTGGTAATAATCGCTTCGTTGAACTCCAAAGCTTGCAAATTTCTTTTAAGTGCATATTTGTCACTTCGTTTATTCGCAGCAACAAAATTTTCCTCTTTCTTTACTTGTACTGTTATTTCATTTTCCATTGTGCAAAGATACGAATAAACATTGCCATAATTCAATTATAAGTTAATGAGACATAATCCCTGCATGCCAACAAGCAGACGTCGCCCCTAAAAAAGTCAGATGAATTGGCTGCAAAAGAAAATTTGTAGGATCCGGGGTGCATCAGTTCTAAGCAGATCTATTCAATCTATTCGATATTGCATAATATTCTTTTTACGAATTGATCATTTAAGTCTCTGAATAATTTTGTATAGTAAATTTACTAACTTGCCCATAATTTGTTTTAAAGGGATAACCCATTTATAAAAATTCTGGTAAATGCAAAGTGAGACATCAATAAAAGAGTCACTTTTGGTGCGTAATTTATCAAAGGGTAATGTCTTGGCATTTAATGCTTTGTATAAGGAATATAGTTCCCGCTTGTACCGTTTTGCATTTGGATATTTAAAATCAGAAGAGGAGGCGGAAGAATTAGTTCAGGAGGTCTTTACAATTATTTGGGAAAAGCGTTCAGATTTGAAAGAAGAACTCTCTTTCAAATCATTCCTGTTTACAATTGCCTTCAATATAATAATGAAACACTTCAGAACCAAAGCTTATTTGTCCGAATATTTCAAAACAGGAATATTTGCTGATGAAGATATCCAGACTTCCCAGAAAATTACTTATAATTCGCTGTATCAGTACATAACTGAATTAGTCAATCAATTGCCCGGAAGGCGTAAAGATATCTTTATTAAAAGCAGATTCGAAGGCCATAGTATCAAAGAAATTGCAGAGGAATTGAAGATCAGCCACAAAACTGTTGAGAATCAATTGACAGATGCTTTAAAATTCATAAGAACAAATCTTAAAAAGGAAAGCATTCCTGTT
>Ga0209747_1000241_pt1 | contig 29844 bp, 26 predicted proteins | sample BarGraNGADG00311_FD_184498 | JGI IMG/M metagenome (GOLD analysis project Ga0209747, IMG submission 184498) | Arctic peat soil microbial communities from Barrow, Alaska - Barrow Graham LP Ref core NGADG0011-311 (SPAdes) (version 2) | ecosystem: Environmental > Terrestrial > Soil > Wetlands > Peat...
GGTCAAGGGCGTCGGTTTTAAGGCCGCCAAGGGCGAGGTCACGGTCATACTGGGACCATCGGGATCGGGAAAGACCACGCTGCTTTATCTCGTAGGCTCGTTGGAGAGTCCCGATTCCGGTGAGATAAGGGTATCGGGGGAGGATATCTGCGGCCCCGGCGCTGACCTCATTACCTACAGGCGGGAGCGGGTGGGTTTTGTCTTCCAGTTCTTCAATCTGGTTAGTGCGCTCACCGCACTGGAAAACGTCACCCTGCCCATGGACTTGGCGGGACTCGCTGCAAGCGAGCAACACAAGCGGGGCGTCGAGCTGCTCGAGAGAATGGGGATCGACGACAGGCTGCAGCGTTCTCGTGCCAACAAGATGAGCGGCGGAGAGAAGCAGCGGGTCGCCATAGCCAGGGCGCTGGCGAACGACCCCGAGATCATTTTGGCCGATGAGCCCACGGGAAACCTCGATGTTGCAACCGGGAAGATAGTCGTGGATATCCTGGTGGGCCTGGCGAAAGAAGATGGCAAATCGGTTTTGATCGTTACCCACGACGAAAGTATCCTCGAAGTTGCGGACCAGGCTTATAAGATGGTTGATGGCGAACTGAGCCGCAAATAGAAGCAAGCGCCTGGTGTTATATCATTTCCTCTTAGAGCTGCATTTGGCATAAGCGCGATTTGCCACGGCCGGCTGCCTTGCGGCAGGCGAGGGGGACTTGGATGGTTCGCTCAAGATAAATGTGCCATTGCTCGAAGCTAAGCAGCGAGGACAAATAATGAAAATACGCCTTTTCCAGACACAGGTGTTTCAGTCGTATCCCTTGGCATCGTAGTCGAGGACGCATATAATCAGCCGATGCGCGCCTTGAAAGAGAGAAGATTGATTATTTGAATTTACATTTAATAGCGCCCAGCAAGAAGGGCGAAAGATATCTCTTCAACAGAGGATTGCTCGCTCCGCTCGGACTCATGTATCTGGCGGCCTATACCCCTCCCGAGATAAAGGTGCGTCTTATCGATGAAAGCGTGGAGCGAATAAACTTTTCGGAGATCCCCGATCTGGTCGGCATTACCACCATGACCGCCACGGCGCCGCGGGCTTACGAGATCGCCGATCGCTACAGATCCCTTGGTTCTAAAGTGGTCCTGGGCGGGATCCATGCTTCCATGCTGCCGGAAGAAGCCCTTCGTCATGCTGATTCGGTGGTGATCGGGGAAGCGGAAGCGATCTGGCCCCAGGTTCTGGCGGACGCCGCGGATGGGCGGCTGCAGCCCCTCTACCATCAGGAGACGCATATCGAGTACAAGCGGCCGGTCCTTCCCAGGAGGGACATAATCGATCCCAAGCGCTACTGGAGCGCCAACAACGTTCAAACCTCTCGCGGCTGCCCGCACAATTGCAATTTCTGCTCGGTCACCGCCTTCAACGGCAGGCGACATCGCTCGCGCGATATCGATAATGTCCTGGCCGAGGTGGAATCGCTTTCGCGAACCAACTGGTTGCGGCGCAAGGTCGTTCCTTTCGTCGATGATAATATTGCCGCCAACCCGCGTTGGGCCAAGGAGCTGTTCAAACAGCTCATACCCATGAAAATCCGCTGGGGCTCCCAGGCCTCGATCACCATCGCCAACGACGAGGAATTGGTCGCGCTCGCCGCCGAAAGCGGTTGCCACTTTCTTTTCATAGGCCTGGAGACCATGTCCTCCGCGGCGCTGGTTGAAATGGGGAAATCCCAGAACAGGGTGGAGCAGTACGATGAATCGATGAAGCTCTTGAGGAAGTATAAGATTCACGTAATGGGAGCTTTCGTTTTCGGTTTTGACAGCGATGACCATTCGGTTTTTGCTGAGACCCTCGATTTCGCCATGAGAAACAAGATCCAGCTGGCGCAATTCGCCTACCTGGTCCCCTACCCCGGCACCCGCCTGTATGACGATCTCTTAAAGGAAAGACGTGTCGATCCCGAGTACTGGTTCGAGCCGTCATGGGATAACAGGGTGGTTTACGAGCCAAAGAACTTTACCGCCAGGGGGCTTTCCGACATGACCCACAAGGTGCAGCGGGATTTCTACTCCTACCGCTCCATCCTCAAGCGCTTATACCTGCACCGCCACTGGAGTTACTGGCTCGCCTTCAACCTTATCTACCGGCAATCCCTCAGCAATGGGAGCGGCCACGAGGTGGGGGAGCACCGCGAAAGCTGCAAGGCCTTCGAATATCTCCCCCGATAATTGCCAATATCAGGTGTGTTCATATTATTATGGATAATGGTTCGGTTTTGCTGTATCTGAAACAATAAGAGAAGCGGTAACGTGAGAATTGCATTGATGGGAACGGGATCACTCGGAACGATTATTGGAGCGCTGTTATCAGGAGCGGGCGAGGACATAATCCTGGTGGACGCTGACCGAGACCACGTGAGAGCGCTCAATGAAAAGGGAGCCACGATCACCGGGCACATGGATTTGACGGTACCGGTGAAAGCCATTATGCCGGATATGATGGATGGGTCCTTCGACCTAGTAATCTACCTGGTGAAATCCACTTACGATGATGAGGCGCTCCCCATGCTCCTACCGCATCTATCCGAGAGCAGCGGTGTCCTCACCCTTCAAAACGGTATTCCCGAGGAAAAAATCGCTTCAATTGTCGGCAGAGAAAGGACGATGGGAGGCGCGGTTGGCTGGGCGGGGATTCTGAGAGGCCCGGGGGTTTCTGAATTAGCGAGCCTACCCGAAATCATGACTTACGATATAGGCGAGCTCAACGGAGAACAAAGCGAACGCATCGAAGCCGCCAAGGCGGCCCTGGACAATGCCGGAAAGGCAGAGATTACCACGAATCTCACTGGCGTGCGTTGGAGCAAGCTGCTAGTTAACGCCTCTTTGAGCGGCATGTCGACGGTTCTCGGCTGCAACGGCGCTCGCATTCTCGATAATGAGAAGGCGCTGCGCGCCGCGGTCTCTATAATGGTGGAGACCCTGAAAACGGCTGCGACCCTGGGCATAAAAGTGGAACCCATGCAGGGAGCCGACCCCAACCTCCTCATCGGAATCATCAGACAGAGCGAGGAAAACGCATTGGCGTTGATGAAGGTGATAGGCCAGCCGCATCGTGAAGGAAAGGCCAGCATGTTGCAGGACCTCGAGAAGGGAAGGCGCTGTGAAGTGGAGGCCATCAACGGCTATCTTTCTCGACAGGCGAAGGAAGCCGGTGTGGCTGCGCCCGTGAACGACAAAGTAACAGAAATGATCCGGGACATTCAGGATGGTAGATTAAAACCGGATTTCGCTAACCTCGATGCGATTGAATTGAGGCCCTTGCAGGAGATCATTTAAGGACTCTTAGGTACCACGACCTGCAAAATCACGCCCGTTTCCTTGACACCACCTCTCACTGCCTCTATCATTATTGCTTGTCGTGTTTTCGATTGAGGGAAGCGAAAATTGAAGACTTACAGCGTCAAGCAGGCGGATATAACCAGAAAATGGTATCTGGTGGATGCCGAAGGGCTGGTTTTAGGAAGACTGGCGGCCGAGCTCGCCAAGATACTCAAGGGCAAGAATAAGGCTATTTATTCCACCCACCTCGATGTGGGAGACAACGTCGTAGTCATAAACGCGGCCAAGATGATTCTTACCGGCAACAAGCTGCAGAAAAAGATCCATTATACACATTCAGGCTATCCGGGGGGGCTGAAGGAAACTTCCTACGAAGTCCTCATGAAGGAGAAGCCCCAGATGGCCCTGGAAAAGGCGGTCGAGGGCATGCTGCCCAAGAACCGTCTCGGCCGGGCCATGATAAAAAAGTTGCATGTCTATGCCGGCCCCAATCATCGCCACAAGGCGCAGGTACCGGAGAAGCTCGTCTTCAGTTTCAATGGTAATCGAGAGGACAGGTGATATTTTTGCCGGAACAACTGGGTTACGGAACCGGTAGGCGCAAGGAGGCTGTGGCCAAGGTATGGCTGTATCCGGGCAGTGGCGAGGTGGAAATAAATGGCAGGACGCTCGAGGAGTATTTCCCCCGCTCGACCCTGCGCGACCATGCGCTCCAACCACTTGAAGTAACGGCCAGTTCGGGGCGTTACCGTATTGCCGCCACCATAAGCGGGGGCGGAATATCCGGCCACGCTGGCGCGATGCGCCTGGGAATAGCCCGTGCATTGGTTGACTGTGACGAGACCTTGCGCGGGGACTTGAAGAAGGCAGGACTCCTCCGCCGCGATCCGCGCATGAAGGAACGCAAGAAGTACGGGCTGAAGAAAGCCCGCAAGCGGCCCCAGTTCTCAAAGCGCTGATCCTCCCTTCGATCGGGAAAAGGCCCAATCCGGTCGGCCTTTGGGTTTCTTGATGCGAGGCCCGGTTCTCCTTGAAGGGCTCAATCTCCAAGTGTTATAGTGCTATGGGGTGTAGAGTAGGAGTTGCTCTATGGGTGCAAAAGCCAATAATAGCCGGCTTTTCGGAACGGACGGCATAAGGGGGCTAGCAAACCTTGAACTGACGCCCGAGTTGGCGATGCGAGTGGGCAGTGCGGCGGTGAGAGTACTGGCGCGGGAAGGTTCCCGGCCTTTTTTTGTTGTCGGAAGAGATACGCGTATTTCCGGCAGCATGCTCGAATCGGCCCTTACGGCGGGAATCTGCTCGGCCGGCGGCTGTGTTGAGTTGCTCGGCGTTATTCCGACGCCGGCCGTCGCCTTTCTTACCAGGGCAAAGGCGGCTGATGCCGGGGTTGTCATATCGGCGTCGCATAATCCCGCCGAAGATAATGGTATAAAGTTCTTCGGTTCCAACGGATTCAAACTTCCGGACGAGATAGAGCTGCGTATGGAGGCGATCATAACGGCTGCAGAGACTGAAAACGGCCGACCGGGCGGAGCGGAGGTCGGGCATTACAGGTCTTCCCTCGACGCCTGGCAGGAGTATCTCGATCATCTGCTGTCCATAAGCCGCCCCGATTTGAGCGGCTTGCGTATCGTGGTTGATTGCGCGAACGGGGCCGTTTACCGCCTGGCCCCCATGCTCCTCGAAGCCTGCGGCGCCCATGTCATCCCCATAAATGCCGATCCGGACGGACTCAACATCAATCTGGAAAGCGGTTCGACCCACCCCGAGTCCCTTATGGAAACGGTCATCAAGGAAAAGGCCGACCTCGGGCTGGCCTACGATGGTGACGCGGACCGCATGCTGGCTGTCGATGAGAAGGGGCAGATGGTGGACGGAGATTTCATAATGGCCATCTGCGCTACGCATCTCAAAACCAGGGGAGCCCTGAAGGGTAATGCAATGGTGACGACAGTGATGACCAACCTCGGTTTCCACAATGCCATGCGACGGGAGGGAATAGAAGTCCATCAGGCATCCGTAGGGGATCGCTACGTATTGGAGAAGATGATTGAATTGGGGTTGAACCTGGGAGGGGAACAGTCCGGACACGTAATATTCCTCGACCACGCAACCACTGGCGACGGCCTGGTGACCACCCTCTTGCTGCTGGAATCGCTTGTGGCCAAAGGAGAGAGCCTGTCTTCATTGAGCAGGATAATGGAAAGAGTCCCGCAATTGCTGATAAACGTCAGGGTAAAGGATAAAGACAGTCTCGGCCAATCAGCGACCATTGCCGAAGCCCTCCGCATGTGGGAAGAAAAAATCGGGGGAGAGGGAAGAATACTTCTACGACCTTCCGGAACGGAATCGGTCGTTAGGGTAATGGTCGAAGACCTTGACTCAGACCGCGCCGAGAATGCGGCCAGGGAACTGGCGGCTGTCATCAAAAAGGAGATGTGCTAAAGGTGTGCGGGATAATAGGCTACGCAGGAGATCGACCGGTAACAGAGACGATATTCCAGGGACTTTGCAGGCTCGAATACAGAGGATATGATTCCGCCGGAATCGCAGTTGGCAACGGAAAGAAGGTATCGGTTCTAAAGCGCAAGGGAAACCTCGAAGCGCTTCGCCCCGAACTCGCTGGCTTTACTACAAGCAGCGGCTGCGGCCTCGGCCATACACGCTGGGCAACCCATGGCACGCCGACCGCCGAGAACGCTCATCCCCACCTTGACTGCAAGGGTGAAATCGCAGTAGTGCATAACGGCATAATCGAGAACTTTCACGAGCTGAGGGACGAGCTTGAAGCGGCAGGCCACAAATTTCTTTCTCAGACCGATTCCGAAGTGATGGCCCATCTGGTTGAGGAAAATTACCATGGCAACCTGGCAGAGGCGGTGCGCCTCTCTCTGCAGCGCATCGAGGGAGGCTATGCCCTGGTCTTCATGAGCGCCAGGGAGCCTGGGGTTCTGGTGGGGGCGCGCAAGGACAGCCCGCTGGTATTGGGGTTGGGGGATGGAGAAAATTTCATGGCGTCGGCGACACCCGCCTTTCTCGATGCCACCCAGAAAGCGGTGGCATTGGAAGACGGGGAACTGGCAGTCGTAACCAAGGACGACTGGAAGGTAATGGATTCTCAGGGGCGGCAAGTCGAGCGCGAAGCCTACCAGATCCCCTTCGATATCTCGGCGGTCGAGAAAGGCGGCTACGAAGATTTCATGCTGAAGGAGATATACGAACAGCCGCAGGCCTGGACGGATACATTACGGGGCAGGATGGCCAAGTCGGGGAGGCTGCGCATAGGGGAGCTCGAAGAAAGAGAGCTCAATCTCAAGAAGATAAAACGCCTCATTTTTGTCTCCTGTGGGACCTCCTACCACGCATCGCTTCTGGGGCGCTACGTGATGGAGGCCTGGATGGACATACCGGTGGAGGTCGATATTGCCTCGGAGTTCTACTATCGCAAGCCACGTCTGGATGATTCATGCCTGGTAGTGGCGGTGAGCCAATCGGGCGAGACCCTTGACACCATGAGCGCCGTGCGCTGGGCGGTCGAGAGCAAGGCGCCGACCCTGTCGATAGTGAACGTCGTAGGCAGCATGATGGCCCGCGAATCGCATGGGGTGATTTACACCCATGCCGGCCCGGAGGTTGGCGTGGCGGCCACCAAGACATTTATCACGCAAGTGGCGGCCGTCTACCTGTTGGGGCTTTACCTCGGCCAGGAACGAGGGCTCCTGGGTGAGGATTTCATTAAAGAGACCTATAGCGAGTTGGAAAAGCTCTCCGATAGCATAAGCGAACTCCTTACCGATGGCGATGCGATCGAGCGCTGCGCCGAGAAGTATTGCCGCTGTGAGGATTTCCTCTTCCTCGGCCGCAACATCAATTACCCCATGGCAATGGAGGGCGCGCTCAAGCTTAAGGAGATATCCTATATTCACGCCGAGGGCTATCCCGCTGGCGAGATGAAGCATGGCCCCATCGCTCTGCTGCATCCCGGTTTCCCGGTCGTGGCCCTTATACCCCAGGATGATATCTATGACAAGGTTCGCAACAATATCGAAGAAGTGCGGGCCAGGCAGGCACCGGTAATAGCCGTAGCTACCACCGGCGATCGCGAAGTGGCCGGATTCTGTGAGGAATGCATAACGGTACCCGCGGTCAAACCTCGTTTCAATCCTGTGGTCCTGGCTCCGGCCTTGCAGCTCCTGGCCTATCACATTGCCAAGCTGCGCGGCTGCAATGTCGACCAGCCTCGCAATCTCGCCAAAACGGTGACCGTGGAATAAGCCGAAAGGGAACCAAGCCCTGGCCGCGGAATACAAAATAAGGGAAAAGCCGATGCGGTTATGACGTTCCTTTTAAGTGGATAACATGGAAATAAAAGGTATAGGTATAGACCTGGTCGAAATCGCAAGGATCGAGAGGGCGATAACGCGGCACGACAATTTCGTGTCGCGTATTTTTTCGTCCAGGGAAAGAGAGAGGTGCGATGATTCCTCCCGGCCGGGGCGCAGATACGCCGCTTGCTTCGCTGCAAAGGAGGCGGCCTCGAAGGCATTAGGCACCGGCATCAGGGGCTTCGAACTGCGGGAGGTCGAAATGCTGGGAGACGAGTTGGGCCGGCCCATCCTCATCCTTTCCGGCAAGGCGGGGGATTTAGCAAGGCAAAGGGGCGTCGAGGAGATCATGGTGAGCGTTTCCCACAGCGGAGAATGGGCGATAGCGATGGCTCAGGCTGTGGGTTGAGGAGGCGAGCATGCGGGTTGTCTATCCAAGAGAAATGAGCGCCCTGGATAGAGCAGCGATCGAGGGCGGCATACCGTCTCTCGAGTTAATGGAGAGCGCCGGGCGGGCGGTTGCCGATAATGCCATGGACATGCTGAACGTCTGCAGCGGAAAGAATATCGCGGTGGTCGTAGGCAAGGGCAATAACGGAGGGGACGGCTTCGTCGCCGCCCGTTACCTTTCCAGCTGGGGCGCCTCGGTAAAAGCCTACCTCCTGGCAGGGCCCGAGGAGCTTTCGCCGGACGCCGGTGTGAATTACGAGCGTTTCGCGCGGGAGGGCGGGGAGACAATTCTGGGTGAGCACGACGCCGCCGGCCTTGCCGCTTCGGATCTCATAATAGACGCCATATTCGGAACAGGTTTCAAGGGTGGTGCCGAAGGCCGTTTGGCGGCCGCAATAGAAGCCATAAACCATAGCGAAGCCCCCGTGCTCGCGGTTGATATGCCCTCCGGCGTTGACGGCGAGACGGGAGCCGTAATCGGTCCCGCCGTCGAGGCCCGGCGAACGGTGACCTTCGCTTTCCCCAAGACCGGGCTCTATCTTCATCCCGGCGCCGCTTATGTCGGTGAATTGCGTCTAGCCGACATAGGAATACCGAGCGAATTGCAGGATCGCATCGTGAAGAGCGACATTCGCACTATCGAGGAGGAGGAGGTCGCGCGGCTGATTCCCAAGCGCCGGCCGGATTTTCATAAGGGTATGGCAGGCAGGGTCCTGGTCGTGGCCGGCTCACGGGGCCTGACCGGCGCCGCTTCCCTCGCCTCCCGTGCAGCCCTGAGGGCCGGAGCCGGAGTGGTGACGCTGGGTATAGCCGAGGGATTAAGCGCGATCATGGAGGTTAAGCTGACCGAGGTAATGAAGCTCTCGCTTCCCGATTACGGCGGCAAATGTCTTGGGGAGGGTGCCGCGCAGAGAGTACTGGAGGCGCTTGCCGACTACGATGTTCTGGCACTCGGTCCCGGCCTGGGAACGGCGCCTGCCACGTGCCGGGTCGTATGGGATTTACTCGAGAAGGCGGAAAAAACCATAGTACTGGATGCGGACGGCCTCAATTGCGCCGCGCAGAGGCCGGAGTGCCTCGAGAATCGAGGTTATCCTACCATCATCACTCCCCATCCGGGCGAGTTGGGCCGGCTGCTGGGAAAGTCGGCGAGAGAGATACAGGCGGCCAGGATGGAATCAGCCCTGCAGGCCGCTACGAAATTCAATTGCGTCGTCGTGCTCAAGGGTGCCAACACCGTAATCTGCGATGCCGCAGGCAGCGTACTTATCAATGCCCTGGCCCTGCCGTCTCTTGCCACAGCCGGCACCGGGGATGTTCTGACCGGCTGCATTGCCGCCCTTGCTGCCCAGGCGCTGCCGCCCTTGGAAGCCGCGCTCTGTGGCGTTTACATCCATGGCAATGCCGCCGTGATTTCATCGCATATAATAGGCCCAGTGGGAATGATTGCGGGAGATATCGTCTCCCACCTGCCACTGGCAGTGTCGGGACTGCTCAAGGAGAGCGAGGGAGGTTGGATGTTTTGACCACAGCTACGGAAATCATGAGTGCCGATCCCATAACCGTGGGCCCGAAGGCGAAGGTAAAGGATATGGCCCAGATAATGGTGGACAATCGCATAAGTTGCCTTCCCGTTGTGGACGAGGACGGAGACCTCCTCGGCCTGGTGGACGAGGAAGATCTGGTGCACCCGGAAGCCAAGGTGCATTTCCCCACCCCCATCCATTTTTTGGAAAGTTACCTCATGCTGCCATCGTCGCTACGCAAGTTCGAGGACCAGTTGCGTCGCGCCTTGGGCTCAACCGCCGAAGACGTGATGAACAGGGACCCCATCGTGGTCGATCCGGAGAAGAGCGTCGAGGAAATCGCCACGCTTATGGTCGAGAGGGATCTCGAGTACGCCATGGTGGTAGAGGATAACAAGTTAAAAGGAGTAGTAGCCCAGGCGGACATCTTGAAGACCATAGCCGGGGGGTAAGGAATGTCCGGGCCCTGGCGTCCTACCCGCGCCGAGGTTGACCTCGGCAATATCGCCCACAATGTCCGCCTCTATGCCGATCTGGTCGGTACCTCCTGCCGGATCATGGCCGTCGTTAAAGCGGACGGCTACGGACATGGCGACATAGAAGTTTCGCGAGCCGCCCTCGAGGCCGGAGCCAGCCGCCTGGGAGTGGCGCTCGTTGAAGAGGCTGAGAGGTTGCGCGAAGCCGGATTCGAAGTCCCCATTCATCTTCTATTCGAACCACCTGCCAATGCGGCCGAGAGGGTCGTGGAACTCGAGCTTACCCCAAGCGTTTACGGCATGGAATACGCGAGCGCGCTCTCCCGGGCCTGCACGGAAACAGGGGGATCGATCAGGGTGCATCTGAAAGTGGATACCGGGATGCACAGGGTAGGGGTAGAAGCAGGGTCGGCGGCGGAATTGGCCGAGGAGATAACCCGGCTTCCCGGGCTCGAGCTGGAAGGAGTTTACACCCATTTGGCAGTTGCCTCGGAACCTGGAAACCCCTTTACTTCGAGACAACTGGAGGCCTTCCAGCAGGTGGTGAAGGATACGGAAGAGCGGGGAATCGCCATCCCCCTCCGCCACGTCGCCGCCTCCGGCGCGGCCGTCACCTTTCCCGAATCACGCCTCGACATGATACGTCTCGGCATTGCCATGTATGGCCTGCTCCCGGGGAAAGACTATGCCGGGATGCTGGATCTGCGCCCGGCCCTGTCCCTTAACACCCGCCTGGCCCATGTCTTTAATGCCCAAGAGGGGGAGCGTGTCAGCTACGGCCTGACCCATACCTTTGAGCGGCCGGTCTGGGTCGGCGTTCTTCCCATAGGCTATGCCGATGGGTTTGCCCGCGCCCTCTCCAACCGCTGGCAGGTCTTAATAGCAGGAAAGCTCTATCCAGTTGTGGGGACGATCTGCATGGATGTATGCATGGTGGAATTGGGAGAGGATCGTTATCCGGTTGGGGAAGCAGTGACCGTCATCGGCGGCTGGGGCCAGGAGGCGATCGGGGTGGAGGCAATCGCCGAGACCTTGGGGACGATAAACTACGAGGTTGTCTGCGACATCGGCAAACGCGTGCCGAGGCTATATTTGAACGGTTTATAAGTGGGCGGCGAGGGTAGGATATATGGTGCGGGAGTAGATGCGCAACAGATCATGCACAACAACTTTCTCATCTCGGGGAGGCCCGGAAGCGGCAAAACGACCTTGGTGATAAAAATCATCGCGGTGTTAAAAGCAAACGGGTTCAAGGCGGCCGGGTTTGTGACCGAGGAGATAAGAAAGGGTTCTTCAAGGGTAGGTTTCGCGGTCCATGACTTAAGGGGAGACGAAGCCGTTCTCGCACATATAGATTACAAGGGGAAACCGCGAGTGGGAAAGTATGGCGTCGACCTCAATGCCTTCGAGTCGATAGCTTTGGGAGCATTGAGATGCGGCCGCGGCGAAGCAGATTTTCTCGTAGTGGATGAAATAGGACGTATGGAGATAAAATCGAGCCTCTTCTGCACGACCATCCTCGAAGTCATAAACGGCGCCCTGCCTTTGCTCGCGACCATTCCCGAGAAGGGCGATGAATTCACCTCACGATTAAGAATCCGTGATGATACCAAAGTTTATAGTATCAATGCCGGCAATCGTGATCGCGTCGAGGGGGTGATCTATGAAGCGATGAGGGAGAGGCTCTCATACTGAAAATTCTCTAGGTACTTTGCTTCATGAACATTATGACACACCGAATGCAGTGTGTAACGGAGTAGGGTACTAACCAGAAGGAGGAAGTTATTATGAAGATCTGTCCTTCCTGCTATGCCGTCTACAATGGCCAGAAGTGGGATTTTGATGAGAAGGCCCGCGAGAAGCTGATGAAAGGGAATGGGTGGGAGAAGCACTTGTGTCCCGGATGTGAGCGGGTGGCCCGAGGCCAGGTAGACGGCGTGGTTCATCTCAGGGGGGACTTCCTGGATACACACAAGGAAGAGGCCAAGAACCTGATCCGCAGTGTGGCGCAGAAAAAGCTGCACAAGAATATCGCGGCACGCATTTACCATATCGAAGAGAAAAACGGCGAGATGGTGATCGAGACCACCGACCGTGTACTGGCGGAGCGATTGGGCAAGGAGTTTGAAAAAGCGTTTTCGGGGCACCTGGATATTCAGTGGCAGCATCACTCGGATTTTGCCCGAGTCTATTGGACCAGGGACTGAAGTCAAGGGGTCAGGTTTCGAAAATCGCGTATTATGTTAACGATTACCATATCTGGTAAATATTGTCAGAATATTCGATTTTCGAGACTTGACCCCATGTTATAATGTTGCCGCGAATAGGCCGCCGTTTTGTTGGAGGAGGCGACTTGGGCTCCCTTCCTAAAGTCCTTGATCTCCAGGAACTAACCGCAAGGGATGCCTTCCTGGGTCTTCTGCTACCGTATCTTGCCGAGCTGCATCTGGGGGAAATCTATCTGGTAGGCGGCTACCTGAGGGACTATCTGCTGGGGCAGACTTCACATGACATCGATTTCATAACCCGGGCGGATCCCGGCCTGGTAGCCTCGGAAGTGGCGACGAGGTTCAAAGGAACGTCTTTCCTATTAAATGAGGAGGAAAACGCCTACCGAGCCATATTCTCGGAAGGCGGGGAGAGGTTGACGATCGATTTCAGTCCCATAAGGGGCCAGAGCGTTGAGGAAGACATCTCGCTGCGGGATTTCAGCATCAACGCCATGGCGGTCGACGTCGAGCGGCTGGTGGAGGAGAAGCGCCTGCGATTGCCTCGCGACCTGATAGACAAGAACTATGGATGGCATGACCTCTCCCGGCGCATCCTGCGCGAATGCGATAACCACACCTTCCTTGCGGACCCGGTCCGCCTGGTGCGGGCCTTGCGCTTCCGCCACACTCTGTCCATGGACTACGAGGAGCGTACGCTCAATCACATGAAGAAGTATGCTGCCTTGATACTGAAGGTGCCCGGAGAACGGGTGGAGAGCGAGTTGATGGAAATACTCATGCTGCCGGGCAGCTCGGCCATGTTCGCCGAACTGGAATCCAACCCCGTGCTGCAATACCTCTTTCCTGAGCTCATGACTACTATCGGATTGGAACAGAACGCCTACCATCACCTCGATGTCTGGTCGCACTCGCTGCTCACCCTCGATGAGCTTGATGATTTGCTGGCCGATCCCACACGGGCTTATCCGGATTTCACAGCAGCAATTTATGAGCACGTGAGAGAGAGCCTGCAGGACACACAACCTCGGGCGGCGTTTCTCCGCCTGGCCGCACTCTACCATGACGCTGGGAAGACCCAGACGTTTTCCGAAGGCGAGGGGGGGAGAATTCATTTTTATAAGCACGAATTCGAGAGTGCCGGGGCGGCAAGGGACCTGGCCGGGAGGTTGCGCTTTTCGAAGAGGGCAAGCGATTTCCTGGTGGGTACGATAGAAAAACACATGACCATCTTGCTCTCAATGAAGCAGATGCCTTCGCCCAGGCACTTTGCCAGGTTGCTTCAGCGTCTGGGGGATGAACTCGTGGACGTCGTCTTGCTTTCGACGGCCGACCGAGCGGCAACCAGGGGCGCTATGACCACTCCCGAAGACCTGCGGCGCTACGGCGAATTCTGCCGCGATCTGCTGGTGGAATACTACAAGGCCAAGGATTTGCCGCCGCTCTTGAACGGGGGTGACCTGATATCCGAACTGGGCATCCCCCAAGGTCCGCTGATAGGTGAAATACTGGATGAAGTGAGAATGGCCCAACTCGAAGGTGAGGTATCCAACAGGGAAGAGGCCCTTAAAATGGCTCGCGGCCTGATGCTTGCGGGGAGAGGGGGCTGAGGTGGCTTTTGGGATCGAGGGAGTCCTTATAGGGCATGCCGATGACGAGGTTGGCCTGACGGGCTGTACCGTGGTGCTCCTGCCTCCTGGGTCGAAGGGAGGCGGTGAAGTGCGGGGCGGTGCGCCGGGTACTCGCGAGACCGACCTGCTCAAGCCGGCGAACCTGGTTGAGGATGTCAACGCATTTTTGCTTGCCGGGGGAAGCGCATTCGGTCTTGCCGCTGCCGACGGGGTCATCAAGTACCTCGAAGAGCAAGGGATCGGCTTTTCGGCAGGCGTGGCCAATGTTCCAATAGTTCCTGCCGGCGTCCTCTTCGATCTTACGGCGGGGGATGCCTCGGCCCGGCCGGATGCCGATATGGGGTACCGGGCCTGCCTTAATGTGTCCGATAACCCGGAGCGTCAGGGAAACGCCGGGGCGGGAATGGGAGCGACGGTCGGCAAGATCCTGGGGAGCACCTCTTGGATGAAGAGTGGTCTCGGCATGGCTTCAATGCAGCGGGAGGATGGCCTCAAGGTCTTTGCTCTGGCCGCTGTAAATGCCGTCGGCGATGTCATAGATGAGGACGGCAGGATCATAGCGGGCGCCCGTAACCCGCAGGGAGGGTTTCTCGACACTGAGGCCTTCCTCTCCGGCGGTTCGGGTTTTGGCGACCAACTGCTTCCCGGCACCAATACCACGCTCGGGGTGATCGTAACCAATGCCAAACTGTCCAAGACGGATACCAACTGGATCGCGCAACGGGGGCATAATGGAATAGCCAGGGCGCTGGCTCCCAGCCACACCAAACACGATGGCGATCTGATATTTGCTGCTTCCACGGGAGAAGTAGAGGCTCAGGCGGACCTGGTAGGAATACTAGGGGCGAGGCTTGTGGCAGAGGCAATACGCAACGCGGTTCGCCACGCCGAATCGGTTGCCGGAATACCGGCCGCCCGCGACCTCCCCTAGCCAGGAAGTCACTCTTATGGAGGCAGCATCGTGAAGGGTGCGGAAGCAGGGGTCAAAGTCCCCTATCTCTCTTGCCTTATGCCTTGGGAGCACTTCTCTCTACAAGGTAGTTAATGTTGACTTTCCCCGGCTCCTCGGCGAGCACTTCGAACCCCTTAACTAAGTACCTCGATTCATAAATATGATCGCATTCGATCGCCGCTGCATCCACGACGGCTGCGTTCCACTCCTTGCGACGTACTCGCAGAGTACGCCTCAGTCGCGCGCCTTGCCGGCGCGGCGCATCGACGCTCTCGGTGCGTGACCGTATTTCTGAACCAAGGTACTAAGGGGCCTGAACTTCGGTGTTTTCGGGATCACCCGTCACTCCACCCTTGCCGCTCAACTTGCCCATAATCTGTGCCGCCAGACCGTCCAGAACTCCGTCGCCGCCTCCTGCCACCAGGATCTGCGGAACGAATGCGGTGCCGCTTCTCGAAAGGGAATCGACGGAGTTTAGCAATGCGGTCGGCCCCTGCCCGAGGGCCGATACTTGCGCCTTGTATGACTTGGCCCTGGCCATACCTACCGCTTCCACCTCGGCCCCCTTCGCTGCTCCGGTCTCACTGATATAGAAGGCCTCGCCGTTCGCTTCGGCTCTGCGGGGGTTGGAGTTATTGGTCTTGATATCCACCCCGACCTTGGATTTCGCCAGCTCCGCCTGCATGTCGGCGGTCCCCTTGGCCTGCTCGGTTTCTATCCTCTGGACTTGGGCATCCTTTTGTTTTTGGAAGGTTTCGATCTCCTGCCGTGCGATCTCACGTTCGGTCAGAACGCGAACCAGGTCGGCTGGAAAAATAACATCCTGGATATACACACCCCTGGTTTCCACCTGGTAATCTTCGAGCTTGTCCTTGATGTGCTGGAAGGCCTCCATCTGGACTGCGTGGCGGGTTTCGATGAATTGCACGGCTTGAATGCTCTGTAACTTGTCCCGAAAATGATTGCCTACCGCCGCCTGCAGGACTTCGTTTACAAGATTTTGCATGGTTCCTACCATCGAGATCACCTTCGGAGCCTTGGTATCCGGGACATGTATCTGCACTTGCAGATCGATTGAGAAGATAAATCCCTCCCTCGACTTAGCTACGATCTGCTTCAATTGGCGGTCGAGATTATGCGCTGCGGAAGAAGCGTCCGCCCAGTTCAAGGTGAGGATGGCGGTCGGTACTATTTCGGCCTGGTATATTCGGGGGTTTATGGCATACTTGCCGGTCCTTAGCGGCTCCTGCCATATGCCGCGATGGCCTGGCCTTACCAGTGAACCGAACTTGAACTCCACGCCGGAGGTATCTTCAGTGGATAGACCGACGTAGGCCTTTATCACGGCAACTTGACCCTGCATGACAACCAGCATGGGCACCATCTCGACTTCCACCAGGAATGGATTGAGGGCAAAGGCGCCGTAGAGCAAGGGGTCATGCTGCAGGCCGATCTTGCCGCCGTTATCCAGGAAAGCCTGGAAGTCCTGGTAGTTGTTATGCAGATTATTTTTATTTCCAAGGAGCAGCTCGATGAGTTCAAGATCTCCTGCATCCCTCGCCTCCATCTCTTTGACGTCATCGAATTCGCCCAGCCTGCTGGCAATGGCGCCAGAGGGGAGAGGGTCGCCGTCATAGGTGGTCACGATGCCCACCATATCAATGATCTCGCCACCTTCCTCCTTGGGCATCGGCGAAATCCGGACCAGGTCGAGATGTCTTTCAGAGAGGCCGAAGGATTGCGGGCTCAAGTTGCCTTCCGCATCCGCCAGCTCGTTGAGTTCCGGCGAAATCGGCAAGCCATATACCTGGTTCTTGGTGATGACCAGAAAAGCGACCGGATGGATGGGCATCATGGTTCCGGGCGGCAGAACCGGGCGCTGCACGCCCTTCTGGCCATCGTTGTCAATAAAAGCATTCAAATCCGAATAATTGCCGAACTCCGGCCTGTAAACGGCGGACTTGGCGCCAATGGGAAGCGGGGATCCTACCTGCGCAATGACTACACCGATTTCGCCCGCCGGGACCTGTACCCACGGGAATTTCCCCACCTTATATAGAGGCCACAACTTGAAGCGCAGGCCGGGCATCAACAAGCTGGCCTGATAGCCTGGCTCGCCCTTGAAGGCAATCGGGTTGTCTTCGGAGAGCTTTTTAAACGAGTATCTCTTGGTCATCAGGCCGACCTGGGTAGGCCCGATGCGTTTGAGCGAGAGCAGAAAGACAATCAAGACAACGAAAGCAACGCTGATTATGGCTATTATCCAACCCATTATTTACCTCCTGAAATCCAATGCCCGAATTAGTCCGATAATATTTCTCCGCCCTTTCAATATGCCTTCTTGGGGGTATGATATTAGGGCTCTACAAAGGGGTCTGGTGCGTTTGTAGAACCTTTATTGGGGGGTGATTTGGTTGGATATTTTTGAGGCCATCGAGAAAAGGCACAGTGTGCGAGCCTTCGAAGGCAACAGGCTGGTCTCTGATGAGATGATGGAAATGCTGTTGCAGGCAGCCTGCAAAGCACCTTCGGCGGGAAACGTGCAGCCATGGCGTTTCTATGTGGTGAAGCGCGATGATATCAAGGCCAAGTTGGCGGCGGCTGCCCTCGGGCAATCCCTTCTGGCGGAAGCACCGGTCGTAATCGTCGTATGTGCCGACCTCGATTTGCATGCTTCTTCTTATGGAACACGCGGAGTGGAATTATATGCCATCCAGGACTGTGCCGCTGCGGTAGAAAACATTCTGCTCGGGGCGACGGCACTGGGATTGGGAAGCTGTTGGGTCGGAGCGTTCCGCGAGGACCAAGCTTCGGAAGCTTTGGGCCTTACCGGCGGCATTCGGCCACTCGCCATGATTCCCCTCGGCTATGCCGCTCAAGAGGGGTTGCAGCCTCGGAAAATGGGCCACCAAAGGCTGACCACTTACCTTTAAGGCCTTCTCAATCAGAATGGGTCATCGATAGAATTCTCGGATGCCTTCGATTACGCGGTCCTGCTCGTCGTCGCGGAGTTGGGGGTATAAGGGGAGGGAGAGCACGCTTTTCGCCGCCCATTCGGCTCGAGGGCAAGGCGTCCCGGACGCATCCATGAAGGGCTTTTGCAGGTGCAGCGGGATCGAGTAATGGATGCCGGTCTCTATACCATAATTTACCAAATGATCGGCGAGTTCATCGCGCTCTTCACACGCTATCACGAAGAGATGGAAGCAATGCCCATCGCCTTCCTTCCACATCGGAAGTTGCAGGGGAAGGCCCTTTAGGCCTTCCAGATAACGGGAGGCGAGGCGTTTTCTGCTTATGTTCCAATCGTCAAGGTACCTCAATTTAACGCGAAGCATTGCCGCTTGCAGCTCGTCGAGACGGCTGTTCATCCCAACTTCTTCCAGCCGATCGCGGCCGCTCTTGCCATAATTGCGAAGGCTCCGCAAGCGTCTTGCCAGGTCTTCATCCCTGGTTACGACCATGCCGGCGTCCCCATAGGCCCCCAGGTTCTTGGTCGGATAGAAACTGTAGGCCCCAGCCCGCCCCCAGGCCCCGGCTTTTTTCCCGCCCAGCGCAGTTCCATGCGCCTGAGCGCAATCCTCGATGATCGCCAGGTCATGGCGGGCGGCGATCTCCATCAAGGCCGGCATATCGGCGCCGCCCCCATAGAGATGGACCACGACCAGAAATCGAGTCGCCGGGCCGATTGCGGCTTCGATGAGATTGCAATCGATGTTGAAGGTGAGAAGGTCTATATCTACGAAGATCGGGTGGCCGCCAGCCAGGGCTATGGCCACCCCTGTAGGTGGTGCGGAAAAGGCAGGAACGAGAACGTCATCTCCGGGCTGCAAGCCCGTGGCCTTCAAGGCCAGGACCAGGGCATCCGTACCCGATGCCACGCCCACGCCATACCCCGTTCCGCAGTAGGCCGCAAATTCATCCTCGAATGACTGAACCTCATCGCCCAGGATAAAATTTCCCGCTCGAAGGACGCGCGCAAAGGCATCGCTTATCTCGTCGCTTAGTTCGGTTTCTTGCCTTGATAAATCAAGGAAAGGGACCCGGTCTCGGCTCACTCCGGCCCCTTCTTATTGAGGACAACTCTGCTTACCTGATTCTGGAAGTAACGCCGCCCGTATTGCCGGTAAAACGAGACGGTCTTCTCGAGGCTCTCTTCGAAGTCGGCCTTCGGCGTCCAGCCGAGCAGGTTACGCAGGCGGGAGCCATCCAGGCGAATATTTCCCGGCTCCACCGAGCTGCGGTCGGGAGGGTAGGGGGCGCAGCGCCAACTGGCGCCCGTAAGCTTGCTGACCGCCTCCGCCGCCTCCGCCACCGAAACCGGCACTTCCGATACCAGGTTGAAGATCTCTCCCTCGCATCGCTCGTCCTGACCCACCAGCATCAACGCATCCACCACATCGTCGATGTAGAGGAAATCCCTCTCCTGCTTGCCATCGCCGAATACGCAGATTTCCTGTCCGGTCAAACCCTGGCGTATGAACCAGTTAAGAAAGCCCTGTCCGTCGTAGTGCATCTGATGGCGGGGACCATAGATGTTGGTGAGGCGCAGGGAGGTGTATCTCATTTTGAACAGGTCGTGAAAGAGCCTGTGGTATTCCTCTACCGTCGTCTTGTGCACGCCGTTTATGTCGACCGGTTTCAGCGGATGATCCTCATCCACAGGCATATAGATGGGACAGCCGTACTGGCTACGCGAGCCGGTGTAAATTATCCGCGTCTGCGGGCTCAATTCGCGCAAAGCGTTCAGAAACCTTAACTGGCTGACGCAATTGCGCTCAAGATCCTGGAGAGGATTGTGCAGGGAGCCGATGTGACTGGTGCAGGCGGCCAGGTTGAATACTATCTCCTGGTCGACTATATAGTTCGAAACCTCATCTATTGCCCCGACGTCGGTTACGACGAGAACCAATTCATCGAGCAAATCCTTGACGTTGAAGAGGTTCGCGCCCTGATCGGGGAAACAGGCATCGATAACCGTGACGTTGGCCTTCGCCTGGAGCAACCTTCGCACCAGGTTGCTTCCGATAAATCCCAAACCGCCGGTTACCAGTACCCGTTTGCCTTTATAAAGAACATCGGCCTCATTTTCGTCCGGCAAAATAGGTCTCCCTCCGTACGACCATCTTCCACCATAATGACAAAAGTTCACCCACCATGACAACCAGATTTTTAGGCTTGAAGAATTGAGACTTGCCCGACTCGCGCTCATGATGCTCGACCGGAACATCTACAAAGGTGGCTCCCGCAGCCTGCAGCCCCTTTATCATCTCGACGCATATCGCACCTCCATCCGAATGCAGATCGAGGCTCCTGGCCAGTTCTCCCCGCATGAGACGGAAGTCACAATCGACATCCTTTATGGGAATGGCAAACATACGATGGATCAAAAAGTTGTAAGTGGACCCCAGAATCACACGATACCAGGGATCATGCCGTCCCGACTTGTAGCCGTTGATAACGTCGGCGCGGGCGGTGAGCGGCTGCAATTTCAGCAGGTCCAGCACGTCGTATTGACCGTCGCTATCCGTGTAGAACACCCATTTCTTAGTGGACGATTTGATACCGGCCTTCAGGGCGCCTCCATAGCCGCGGTTCTTTTCGTGATGTACTACGCGCACCTCGGGATGGCGGGCCGCCAGTTCATCCGCTATGATTCCGCTTCCGTCCCGGCTGCCGTCATTGACTATGATCACCTCGAAATCATCGCTTATTCCCGAGAGAACCGATAAGGCTTTTTCCACGACCTTGGCAAGTGTCGCGGCGTCGTTATAACAAGGGAAAAAGGCGCTGATGCTTCCCGCATCGGGGCTCGGCCCAACCACCTCCGCGGCCTGGCGTTCCGCCTTTGCCACCGCCGACTCCTTGCGCATAAAGAGGACGAACAGCGCCGCAAATAGGATTATGCCTAAAGATGAGATCGCGCCGCCGATACCCAGGCCCGGCTGGTAATAAACCAGTTCCACCTCGTGTTCTCCTGCTGGCATGAAGATTGCGGAGTAGAATCCATCGCCCGAGAAAATTTTGGTTTCCTCGCCGTCGATGCTGGCCCTCCAGCCCGGCATATAATCGATTGAGAGGACCATGATAGAATCGCGATCGTTCGAGGAATGCAGGGAGAGTCTGTCTTTCCCCTCGACCACCCCGCTTATTTGTGCGTCCCCGGGCGTCGCTTGCAGGCCTTCGATTCGCTCCTGAACGTCGGAGGCGATCTCGCTTCTCAGAAGAATCACCTTGCCCTCTTCATTCCCCGACCTTACGGCGAGATCCACGGCTTCTCTCCATGTATCGGCATAGGCCGGCGCCCAGGTATAGAAAGCGGTCGGCTTGGGATCAGGTGTCTCGTAGACAACGTAATCGCGGTCGAGATAGGAGATGGGAAGCTGGGTCAGGGGCAAGCCGTTACCCCTGCGGTCGACGGCATCCAGCGCCAGAAATCGGGTGTCATCGAGATTATCGCAGATGTTGGTGAGAATGATTTGATCCGCGCCATATATGCGATCGATCGGCACCCTTATTTCCAGGGCATGCCGCGCCTGGCCGTATCCGGCGGAGCGGAAGGACACGGAATGGATAAATGCCGTGGAGTGCCCGGAGATCACTTCGAGGACGCAATCCTCCCCGCTCTCTTTGCTTATTTTTAAAGTGGCCAGAGGAGTAATATCGGCATCGCTCTTGCTGTTGAGGTCGATAAAGATGGTTCCTTCCTGCTCCCGGCTCATTATCTTTCCATCGATTATGATGCGCAGCTGCTCGCCGATGATGTCGGGATAAACGTAGCTTTTAACCTGGACTCCGGAAGTGGTTATCAAGGGCGAACTGAGATCGTAGGGAAGCCCTTCGACTCGCGCCAGATTGGCAAAAAGCAGAGAGGCGCCGAGCAGCCTGAATCCATCTATTGAGGGCAACCGATCCTGCAGCGCCAGGAAACGGTCCAGCCGGGCGGGAGGGATTGTCGAGAAACCGAAGGGGTCCTCCACAGAGTAGGGAAGCAGCTGGTTCGAGCACAGGGGATACTCCCCCCGGCTTACGCCCGGCTCCTTGAGCATCGCCACCCGGCCATTATCCGCTTGATCCTGCAGCACCTCGGTAACCGGCGGTTTGTAGTCGACCTTGGCCCGCGGGACAAAACCGAATATGAAGCTCGAAAATATTAGCACATCGGCGACTACTACTATCAGCGCCAGCAGTATTTTTCCCTGACCCGGCACGCGACCCCTGCCATTATTCCTGAGCAGGAAGAGAAAAATAGCCAGGGCGATGAGGGGAAAGAGAAATTCCATGCGGGGCGTCATGAAATAATTGTCCAGCGTCTGTAAAACCTGCTGCGACGAAGCCTTGATGCCGGTCAGAAAGGGGTGAGCGACGGCAGCCAGGAAATCCTGGAAGTTCAGGGGGTTGAAATGGTAAAGGAGGGTGAGAGCGAGTATGCTGCCGCCGAGGATTCCCAGTATTATTACCCACAACCGGCTGACGCTCTTCCTTATTTTCTCGGTCACTCCTCCCTGTCGCCAGCGATCGAAGCCGAATCCGGCGAGGACCGCGACCCCCAGGTTCATGGTGAGGAGAAATCGGCTGGATCCTTTGAGCACGTTGAAACCCGGTACCAGCCGCAATAGGGGCCAGAGCAGGCCTTGGTTTCCGAGGCTGAGGAGGAGTGAGACGACTGCCAACGCCGCGAAGAAAACGGCATGCCTCCTTCTGGGGCGGAACAGCGCGAGCGATCCGAAAAGGAAGGGCAGGATACCGATATACCCGTAAGTCTCTTCGAAAGTCCAGGCGCCGACGTAGCTGCCCATCGCCACCCCACGGCCGAAGGCGCGTGGGAAGATGAGGCCGGCCAGCTGTATGGCGGGGAGATTGCCCATATTCGAGACCTGCTGGTTGAGTCCGCCCGCTCGGTATGAATTTTGAACCAGATAATAGCTGGGGAGGTTCTGCACCATTCCGATTACACCGCCGATGACGATGCTCAAAGCCAGGCCGCCCAATGCCCACCCCAGGAATTGTTTCCTCGGATCATCGGGCGCTCTCTCATGGAAGAGCACGTAGAAGAGGGCTATGATCACTTCCATCAGCGGGATCATCAAGAATCCGGACAGGAATTGAAGGCCTATCACCCCTCCCGCCGCAATGAAGAAAGATCTTCGCCGTTCGGAAAGTGCGCGCTCGAGGCAATATAGAAAGAGCGGCATCCAGGCCGCCGTGGCCACGACGTTGGGATGGACCATGTGAGAGATGAAGAAGCCTCCCATGACGAAGGGTATCGCGGCGAAAAGGGAGGCGGAACGGCTGAGGCGAAGGCGGCGGCAAAAGGCGTAGGTGAACCATCCGCCCAGCAGGTAATGGATGACCAGAGAATAGTTGAAACCGGCGGTCACCGGCAGGCGAAAGAGCAACAGGTTGAGCGGGTAGAACAAGGCCATCTCGCTATCGGCGAATAAGGGGAAGCCGCAGTATATGCCCGGACACCACAGCGGGATAGACCCGCTCCTTACCGCCGTTGAAAAGTAGGTCCAGGCGGGATAGTAGTAGGATTTTATATCGGAAAGGAGGGGCACCCTTTTGAGGAGGATCATGGAGTTGAAATATATGGCCACCACGAGGGCGATGATCAGGAGCGGCCAGAGCCTCCTCGGTTTGTCGCCGTTCTTTACCGCCGCGTAATCAGTCGCTGTCATACGGCTTCTTTCTTCGCATGCCCCCAACGGAAACCAGTATCAGGCTGACTGAGCAGCTTAAAGGAGATCGCTGCTCATGACCCCGCATGCCTTCTCGATCAGCCTGTCGATGCAAGATTTACATAGTACCTTGCTTCATAAATACGGTAGCATTCGAACGCCGCTGCATCCACTCCGGCTACGTTCCGCTCCCTGCGACGTACTCAGTGAGTACGCCTCAGTCGCGCGCCTTGCCGGCGCGGCGCCCCGGCGCTCTCGGTGCTTGACCGTATTTATGAAACCAGGTACCGGCCGCATCCGCAATATCTTATTTAAAGACGCTTTATAGTGGTATTTTGGTTTCAAGTAAAGGGTGCCGTATCTTCATTCTTCAGTCGCAACGAAGACAGGGGCACGCACTCTTTTCTGAAGATTGAAGAATGAAGATACGGCACCCTTTACGCTATATGTCGACTGTAACGACATGCTATGGATATATGTCGATGTTTGGATACAATATCGACATATTAACGTAGTATTCATTCCGGGAGCTGTATATTAGCAGGGCTAAACTTTTCTGAAGTTGATTCAGTTCGTTGCCAGTATTCCATGGCTGAGGCTACAATGAAAAAAGAGCAAAGAAAGGAAAGGAAATATGCCTTTTTACGAATACAAGTGCCAGGACTGCGGCGAGAAATTCGAGTATTTCGCCCGCAATACCTCCGACGGGGCCGAGAGCTGCAAGGCGTGCGGCAAGAAGCGCATCAAGAAGCTCTTTTCAACCTTCGGGTTCAAGAGCGGCTCGTCTTCGTCCGGGGATTTCCGTTCCTCGGCCGGTTCCTCCACTTGCGGCTCCTGCTCCTCCACCAGTTGCTCCAGTTGTTCGAACTAAAGGAACGGCATGAATGAGAATTGGGAGCAGGCAAAAACCCTGGCAGAGTTCTGGGAGGATATAAAGGACTGCCCGAAATGCAGCTTGAGCAAGTCCCGAAGCCGCGTGGTCCTCGGAGCGGGCAATGAGCACGCCGATATCATGTTCGTGGGAGAGGCCCCGGGGCTGCAAGAGGACAAGCAGGGAATTCCCTTCGTGGGACCGGCCGGCCAACTGCTCGATCAATTGCTGCGCTCGATCGACCTGAATCGAGCGGATGTCTACATCACCAACACCGTAAAGTGTCGGCCGCCTGAGAATAGGGATCCGGAGCCGGCTGAAATTTCCGCCTGCAACCCCTATCTCAATAAGCAGCTGGGCATGATCAAACCGCGCATAATATGCACCCTTGGCAACTACGCCACAAAAACCTTACTGAAGACGAGCAGTGGCATCACGCAGCTGCACGGGAAATTGATCCAACAGGGTGATCTCGTCTACGTTCCCCTCTTTCACCCGGCGGCGGCACTGCACAAGCCGCCCCTGCGAGCTGTACTGATCGAGGATTTTCAAAGGTTGCGGCAGCACCTGGATGGAGAGAAGGCGCGTTGGAGGGCGGCGGACAGCCAGCCGCCGGAGGGTCTTGCGGCCGCCCCCGAAAAGCAGGCCGAGCAAATGGGTTTTTTCTAGATTCTTCGAGGATGGGTACAATCGAAAAGAAACGGCGAGGCCGGAGCCCGGCCTTATTTAATTAATGCGGCGGATGGAGCGAAGTTTTGGCATGGGCGAAGACGAAATTATCGTGCGGCAAGTAGCAAGCGCGAGCGAGGGAGAGACTCGGGCCCTGGGCTTAAAGATTGCCTCGCTATTGCGCCCCGGCGATATCATCCTTTTGATCGGGGAGCTGGGGACCGGCAAGACGGTGCTGGCAAAAGGGGTGGCACGAGGGCTGGGCGTAAAGGAAAACATCTTGAGCCCGACTTTCACCCTTTTAAAGGAATACGCGGGCAAGGTGCCGCTCTACCATCTGGATGCTTATCGTCTGCATGGCGCGGGCGACCTCTACGAGCTGGGGCTGGAGGAGTACCTCGAGGAGGGCGTCTTGCTGGTCGAATGGGGGGACCGGGTGCATGAGTTCTTTAAGGAGGAGTTCCTCGAGGTCCGAATGGATTTTGCCGGCGATGAATCGAGGTCTATTCGGCTTATCGCGGCAGGTAGCCATTGGGGACGGAGGCTGCGGGCGCTGGACATGGGAGGCGATCTAATTGTCTGAGTGGATCCTGTCCATCGATCTCTCGACTCCCGAGGGCATAGTAACCCTGGAAGGGTATGGTAAATTACTCCATCGCGAGGTGGCGGCCGCCTCAAGGGTATCAGGGCTGTTCGTTGAAGCGGGCGAGCTCTTATCCCTTGCAGCTATCAAATCCACTGATATCGGGGCAATCGGTGCTGCCCGGGGGCCGGGTTCATTTACCGGGATCCGGGTGGCGGTGATGGCGGCGAAAACACTGGCGGTAACGCTCGGCGTTCCACTGGCAGCGCCGGACAGCCTGGAAGTCATCGCCGAGGGCTGCCGGGGGATTGTTGAGGCGGTCATGGTGGCGTCGGATGCCCGGAGGGGTGAAGTCTACTACGGCCTCTACCACCTTGATGAGCCTGCCCCTAAGGTACTCGAAAGGCCGCAGGTGGCAAAGCCCGAAGCTGCCGTCGCCTGCCTCTTGCAGTGGCAGGACCGGTTGGGGGAGAAGATAGGCCTGGCGGGGAGCGCGCTTGCGGCCTACCCGGCGGCATGGCCTCGCGATGTTCTGCTTATCGAAGAGACGGGGCCTGGCCCGATGGGATTGAGCGGCCTGTGCCGCGCCTATCATGAGCTTGGCCGCGTTGAAGAACCGCTCGAACTGATGCCTCTTTACTTGAGGCGGCCCGATGCCCGCGAATCCGTGTCGCTGCCGGGAGGTGCACCGTGCGCCTGACCATAAAACCCATGAAGCAGACCGACCTTGATGATGTCATGGTGGTGGAGGAGGTAGCTTTTGCCAGCCCGTGGAATCACGGCATGTATCTGCGAGAACTGGAAAGACTCGATGCCTGCTACCTGACGGCCAAGAGCGGCCGTTTACTTATCGGCTACGGAGGCGTGCTGGTCATCCTCGACGAGGCCCATATTATGACCCTCGCCGTACGTAATGATTACAGGAGGCAGGGGATCGCCATGCGCATCCTTCTGGAACTTATAAGCCGCGCCGAGGAAATGGAAGCACATTTCCTTACGCTCGAGGTTAGAAAGTCCAACCAGCCGGCGATCAGTCTGTATGAAAAGCTCGGCTTCCAGATTATGGGAGAGCGCAAGCATTACTATATAGACAACCTGGAGAACGCGCTCATCATGTGGACCGATCGCATCACCCTGCCGGAGAACAGAAAACTGCTGCGAAGCCTGCGGAAGAAGTACTGCAATGAATGATAAATCAACCCTTGTACTCGGTATCGAGACATCGTGCGACGAAACGTCGGCGGCGGTGATTCGCGGCCGGGACGAAGTCCTTTCCCTGATCATATCGTCTCAGGCCGATCTGCATGCCAGGTACGGCGGGGTGGTGCCGGAGCTGGCGAGCCGCGCCCACCTCGAGGTACTGCTGCCCGCCATCGAGGAATCGTTGCGGCAGGCGGGGGCGGGATTTCGTGATATCGATGCCGTCGCCGCCACTCGGGGTCCGGGTTTGATTGGGGCTCTTCTGGTCGGCTTGACCGCGGCCAAGGCTATGGCCTTTGCTCTCGATATCCCCCTGCTTGCAGTGAATCATTTAGAAGCTCATATATATGCCAACTTCCTTCATTTCGAGGACTTGGAGCCTCCCCTGGTGGCTTTCGTCGTCTCCGGCGGACACACCCTGCTTGTACATATGACCGAACATCGCCGCTACCGCCTGCTCGGTGAGACGCTGGATGATGCGGCGGGCGAAGCCTACGACAAGGTCGCCAGATACCTGGGGCTCGGCTATCCGGGTGGCGCGGCCATCGACCGTATCGCGCGGCAAGGTGACCCCTCGGCCATCGCCTTCCCCCGGGCCATCATGCGCGATGGCAGCTACAACTTCTCGCTGTCCGGCTTGAAGACCGCGGTCATAAACTACGTGCGTAAGCTAAAGGAAAACGGGCAGCCGGTTCCGACCGAAGACATAGCGGCCGGCTTTGAGGCGGCCGTGGTAGAGGTGCAGGTCTTCAAAATAGTGCGGGCGGCACAAGAGACCGCGGTTAAAAGCGTTTTGCTCGCCGGCGGGGTAGCCGCCAACAGCTACCTGCGGGAAAAATTACAGGAAGCGCTCGATCCTATGAGGGTAAAACTCTACTACCCGCCCCTGCAGCTCTGTATGGATAATGCCGCCATGGTTGCCGCCCTGGGCGCAAGGATGTTGAGCGAGGGGGATATCTCCGGGCTTGAGGTCGATGTCGCCGCTAAGCTTTCTCTTGCGAGTGCGGTTTCCTCTTGATTTTTCGAATGCCATCGGCTATTGTCTCAATTAGCACTCCTATCAAGGGAGTGCTAACAATCAAGCAGAGCGAATGATAACACTCTGGACGTTAAAGTGCCAGGGTGCTATCATCTGCCGGTTGTCCGCAGGAAGTAAAGGTAAGGATAGGAGGGATGTGTAAATGAAACTGAGGCCTTTGGGAGATCGGGTGATCGTCAAGCCCAGCGAGGGAGAAGAAAAGACGCCCTCCGGGTTGGTTATACCCGATACAGCCAAGGAAAAGCCCCAGGAGGGGAAGGTAGTTGCCGTGGGTCCGGGACGATACGAGGACGGCAAACAGGTACCCATGGACGTGAAGGAAGGGGATACCGTTATTTATTCGAAGTACGGCGGAACTGAAGTCAAGATAGAGGGAGCGGACCACCTCATCCTGAGCGAACGCGATATTCTCGCCGTCGTTGTGAAGAAGGAAAAGTCTTAGCAAGAAACTCTGCTAGAGGAGGAGAATGAGGAAATGGCCAAGGAAATAATGTACGACGAGGAAGCACGACGCTTACTCGAACAGGGCGTTAACAAGCTGGCCAATACGGTCAAGGTCACCTTGGGTCCCAAGGGTCGCAACGTGGTGTTGGAGAAGAAGTTTGGAGCCCCCGTCATCACCAACGACGGTGTAACCATCGCCCGCGAGATCGAGGTCGAAGACGTCTGGGAAAACTGCGGCGCGCAGCTGGCCAAGGAAGTAGCCACCAAGACCAACGACGTGGCTGGTGACGGAACCACTACGGCGACAGTACTGGCGCAGGCCATGGTGAAGGAAGGCCTCCGCAACGTCGCCGCCGGCGCAAACCCGATGTCGCTGAAGAGAGGCATCGATAAGGCCGTCGCTATGGTTGTCGACGAAATCAAGAGTATGGCCAGAGAGATCGAGACCAAGGAGGAAATCTCCCGGGTGGCCGCGATCTCGGCCGATTCGGATGAGGTCGGCAACATCATCGCCGATGCCATGGACAAGGTTGGAAAGGACGGAGTTATCACCGTCGAGGAAGCACAGACCTTCGGCATGAGCTACGAAGTGGTCGAGGGTATGCAGTTCGATAAGGGCTACCTCTCGGCTTACATGGTTACCGATCCTGAGCGCATGGAAGCGGTGCTCGAAGAGCCCTATATTCTTATCGTGAACCAGAAGATCAGCGCCATTGCCGACCTGTTGCCGATATTGGAGAAGGTAATGCAGGCTGGGCGGCCACTCTTGATAATCGCCGAGGACGTCGAGGGCGAAGCCCTCGCCACCCTGGTGGTTAACAAGATCCGCGGCACCTTCCAGTCGGTGGCCGTCAAAGCGCCCGGATTCGGCGATCGTCGTAAGGCAATGCTTCAGGACATCGCCATAGTCACCGGCGGCCAGGCGATCAGCGAAGAGCTGGGCATCAAACTGGAGAACGTGACCCTGGACATGATGGGTAAGGCGCGCCAGGTAAAGATCACCAAGGAAGACACCATAATAGTCGAGGGCCAGGGCACGGCCGAGGACATCAAGGGCCGCATAAACCAGATAAAATCCGAGATCGACCGCTCTGATTCGGAGTTCGACAAGGAGAAGTTGCAGGAGCGCCTGGCCAAGCTTTCCGGCGGCGTAGCCGTAATCAAGGTTGGAGCGGCAACAGAGGTCGAGCTCAAGGAGAAAAAGCATCGCGTGGAGGACGCCCTGTCAGCCACCAAGGCAGCGGTCGAGGAAGGCATCGTGGCCGGAGGCGGAGTCGTCCTGGTAAACGCCATCAATGCTATTGGCGACGATCTGGAAGGAGACGAAAAGACGGGTTCCGGAATCGTTAAGCGCGCTCTCGAGGAGCCTCTGCGCCAGATAGCCAATAACGCAGGCGTCGAGGGCTCCGTGGTGGTGGAGAAGGTCAAGACCC
>Ga0209747_1000242_pt1 | contig 29769 bp, 23 predicted proteins | sample BarGraNGADG00311_FD_184498 | JGI IMG/M metagenome (GOLD analysis project Ga0209747, IMG submission 184498) | Arctic peat soil microbial communities from Barrow, Alaska - Barrow Graham LP Ref core NGADG0011-311 (SPAdes) (version 2) | ecosystem: Environmental > Terrestrial > Soil > Wetlands > Peat...
CAAGGACAACGGCCTCGAGGTGCTGCTGGTCGAGCCGCTCGACTACCTGGAAGCCGTGGAGGACGGGTCCCTGGACGGCCTCGTGCTCTCGAGGTTTGCCGGCCACGAGCCGCCGGCCAGACTGGTCAAGATGCTCACCCTGTGCCGCAGGAAGCTCGCCGGCAGCGCGCCGCTGATCATCGAGACGCCCAACCCGTTCTCGCTGTACGCGGTCGCGTCGTACGCGCTCGAGAGCTCGGAGGGGGTGCATCCTCTCCACCCCGAGACGCTGAAACAGCTCTGCCTGGCGTACGGGTTCAGCGACCCGGCGGTCATGTTCCTGAATCCCCTGCCTCCCGAGGAGCACCTCGACGAGCTCGAGCTGGTCACCAGCGGAGCACTCCTCGACGCCAGGCAGCAGGAGCTTTTCCACCACGTCAACGAGAACTTCGCGAAGCTCAACAGGATCCTCTTCAGCCACCGCGACTACGCTATTGTGACAAGGCGCGAGCAAAGGGACATCACCTGATGGACTACACGCGGTACGTGAGCGAGATCGACTTCGACGACCCCGACAGCGTATACGTGCGCGAGATCGAGATGATCGGAAGCGACAAGAGGGTCATCGACTTCGGATGCTCGACAGGTTTCGTCGCCCGTGAGCTGAAGAAGCGCGGTTGCACCGTGACGGGCGTCGAGGCCGATGAGGAGGCCGCCAGAGAGGCGGAGGCCAACTGTGACAGGGTGATTGTGGCCGACCTCGATATGCTGGACGTCCGCGAGGTGCTTGGCGGTGCGGAGTTCGACGTCGCTCTCTTCGGCGACGTCATCGAACACCTGAAGAACCCTGGGAGGCTGCTCGCCGACGTCCGCGGGCTGCTCGCTCCCGGCGGATACATAGTCCTGTCGGTGCCGAACGTGGCACACGCCAGCATCCGGCTGGCCCTGCTCAAAGGCCGGTTTGACTACGAGGACACCGGCATCCTCGACGACACGCATCTCAAGTATTACACGCGGTCGAGCATCGGTGATTTCCTGGAGAGCTGCGGCTACATGGTAGAGGTCATGGACTGGACCGAGCAGAAGGTAAGCGCCGAGCAGCTCCACGAGGCCCTTGACCCGCTGGGTCTCGCGAACCTCACCGAGGTGGTCAAGGCGTTCTCCGAGTGGGAAGCGGTCGCGTTCCAGTTCGTCATCAAGGCTTTTCCCGCGACCGAGGAGGCACAGGTGCAGAGGCTTTCGGAGGAAAAAGTCCAGGCGGAGCGCGCGGTCAAGGTGCTCGAGAAAGAGATAGTGGAGTTGAGCAAGGTCTCAGGCCAGCTCGAGGCCACGCGCGCGGAGCTCGAGCTGGAGTTGAGCAAGGTCTCAGGCCAGCTCGAGGCCACGCGCGCGGAGCTCGAGAAGGCGGCCGCCGAGTACGAGAAGTCAACCGAGTACGCAAAGGGCCTCGAGAAGATGATAGCCGAGAAAGACAGGTTCATCGCGCAGCTCGAGCAGGCTGTCGCCGAGAGCAGGACCCGGCTCGAGGACTGCGAGGGGAAGATCGCGGGCATGGCCGCGGCTTTCAAAGACCTTGAGGGCGCACAGGCGCGGGGCAAGAGGCGCAGGAAGCTCTGACAACAGGGCGGTCCGGCGCAGCGTGCGCGGTGCCCGGGCAGCCTCATAAGGATCGATCCTGGCGGAACCCGTTTCCGCCTGTTTCATTGGAGGACACGGTTGAGCGAAGAATCCTCACGCGAAGAAAAAGTCGGACGGTTCTGGTCCGCTGATGCTGCCCGCCGGGCCCGTGGCGGAGCGGAGCCCCTGATCGACTGGACGCAGTCGCCGACCGTGGGCAGGATCATCAACCGGCGCGTGAGCGGCTCCGAGGATGTCGACTGGATAGGGTGGATCCGGCTCACGCACCTTCGAGACGCGGCGGGGACGGGGCTGTCTATCGGGTGTGGGATAGGCCTCCTCGAGCGGGACATCATCGCGCGCGGGATGTGCGAGCGGATTTTCGCCTGCGACATAGCCGAAGGGGCCCTTGAGACCGCGCGCCGGGAAGCTGCCGGGATGCCGATCACCTACAGCCTGCTCGACCTCGAGACCGATGATCTGCCCGGCGGTCCCTACGATGTCGCTTTCGCCGCAGCCACGCTCCATCACATCAATCACCTCGGTCTCGTGGCGGAGAAGCTGCACTCGAAACTCAAGCCGGGCGGCCTCCTGTTCGTGGTTGAGTTCGTCGGACCGTCCCGGTTTCAGTGGGAGAGCAGGCAGCTCGCGCTCGTGACCGACATCTACAGCTTCCTGCCCTGGCGCTACAGGATGCACTGGCAGTCCGCCGGCACGGTCCCCTATCCTCTGCGTCCGGAGGTCTGCGCGATGGTGAAGGCAGATCCTTCCGAGGCGGTCAGGGCGAGCGAGATAGAGGCGGCCCTCGAGCCGTATTTTGAAACAGTCGAGAGCAGGCCTGCGGGCGGTGCGCTACTCAACCCGTTGCTTTCAGGCATAGTCGAGAACTTCGACGAGGACCGCCGGCTGGACAAGGCTTTTATCGAGCAGGCCGGGCGGCTAGAGGACGCGCTCATGGCGGGCGGCTCGATCCGTTCGGACTTCAAGATGCTGGTGTGCAGGCGCCGCGACGAACCCGTCCTTTCGGAAGGGCAGGCAGCCAGCGAAGAGAGCCGCGCGCTGCTTGTCTCGAGCCAGGAGAAAGAGATCGGCAGGGCGTTGCGGGAGATAGCGGAGATCTCGGCCGATTCCGAGGAGACAGCGCAACTGGCGGAGAAAGCCGTCGAGGCCGCCGGCGTGACTGGCGCGGAGGTGGAGCGCGCTGTCGCCGAGAACGCTCGCCTGAAGCGGGGCCTTGTGTTTTCCGCCATGCGGGCCGTAAGGAAACAGACGCCGGAGGCGAAGGTTGACCCGGAGCCCGATCCGGAAGAAACGCCCGCGCACCGGGCCCCCGTCTCGGAGGCGCCGCTCGCGGTGCCGAGGCGGCCGGTCCACATGGCGGGTGACCTCGCGCGCGCCTCGGCCGCGTATGTCGCCGCGATCCCCTCCGGGAACTCGCAGATGTGGCTTGCCTGGCTCGAACAGGTGTTGCCGCTGCCAGTCGAGCGGGTAGTGACCTGCGGGCTCGAACCCGGTATGGCCGGGCTTGCGTCTAAGCTTGGACCGGTGGAGAACGCTTTCGCGTGCGGCGCGGAGCTTCTGCTGCCCCGCACCGAACCGGCCTGCCTGGTGCTTGCCGCGGGGCCCGAGAGCCGCACGGTGGCAGGCGCGGCTTCCCGGATAGTGAAAGACGGGGGTTGGCTGGTCCTGCTCGGGCAGGGTGAGGACCGCTGCGATATCGTCGATCCCGGCCCGGACTTCACCTTAGTGACCCGGGCGAGCTTCGGCCCGTCCGCGCCCGCCGCGGCGGCCGAGGTCATGGCCGCGGCGCCGGGTGAGGAGAGGGAGATGGCCGCGGCCCTGGCAGCGCTTCTGGTCTACTCTGAATCCGTGCTGGCCTCGAGGGGTGACCTGCCGGTGTCGATGGAGGCGCGCGTGTTCAGGAAAGAGGGCGCGCCGCACGCCGGAGTCGACCGTGTGGACACGGAGAGTGACATAACGGTAATACAGCAGCGCGAGATAGAACGCCTGAAGCGCGCCACCGGAGGGATGATCGAGGAGCGCAAGGCTCTCTCGAAAGAGCTCGCCGATGCGGGCGAGGTGCTCGAGGGCGCACGCGCGGACCTCGCGAGGCTGAACCGGGAGAACGAGGTGCTGGCGAGGCGAGGCCCCATGATGTACTGGCGCCTGTTCATGTGCCGGCGCACCGGTAGTCCAGACTTGGGCTAGTATCACGGATGAAGTATTACCGGCCGCGTGACGGCCGGGCGCTGGAACTGACGGAAAGGTTGAAGTGACGAGAGAGCAGACCTCGACACCGCGCCTCGGGAGTAAACTGTGAGCGCCATCAAGGTGCTGGGGGCGCTTATCACGCTCCCGATAATATTCCTGCTGCCCGGATTCGCGCTCTTCAAGAGCAGGCTTTTTCGCGAGTACGACATGCACTGGCTGGCAAAGCTCCTTTTCATCATAGTCGTGAGCGCGTCGCTGACATCGCTCCTCGCCCTGGGCTTTGCCGAGCTGGGTTACCTCAGGATCTGGCTGCTCGACATCATCCTCGTGGCCGTAACGCTCGCGACTCGCATGATCTTTGGGTACACGGGCAGGCCGGTGTTCATGGGCGCCACCAGGCGCGAGGTGCTGGTGGTCGTCGCCATCTGCATCATCGGGATCGGCCTCTTCTTCAGGCCCTTCGAGGTGATAATCGGTGACGGAGACCCCGGCTACTATTTCAACACGGGTTACCACCTTGCCGAGACCGGCAATATCAACATCTACGAGCCGACCGTTCCCGCCATGTCCGACCAGGAGCTCAACACCTTCTACGCGCGTGCGATCCTGCAGTTCAATCCGTTCCACCTTCGGGTGCGCTCGACCGGGAAGGTGCAACCTCTCCTTTATCATCTGATCTCGGTCTGGATGGGGATGTTCATTATCCTGTTCGGGACATGGGGCGGCCTGTACGTCGTGCCCCTTCTGCTGCTCCTGTCGGTGCTCATCGTATACTCGATCGTGAGGCGTTTCGGCAACGCGTTCGGGGCCGCGGCGGCCGGAGGGTTGATGGTCTTCTCATTCCTGGAGGTGTACTTCGCCCGGCTTCCGGTGTCGGAGGCGGCTTGCCAGTTCTTCGTCCTGGCCGCCATCCTGTTCTACGCCGAGTACTCCCAGACCAAGGGCCCGGCCACCGCTCTGGCGTCCGCCGGGGCCGTCACCGCCGCGTTCTTGATGAGACCCGAGGTGCTGTTGATCGCGGTGCCGATGCTCGTGGTCGAGGCGGTCGAGGTGTTCAGGGACAGGTTCACGTCAGGCGACCTGGTGTTCACGAACGCACTCCTCCTGGGGCTGCTGTACACGTGGCTCTACATACGCTTCGTGGCTTACCAGTACCTGTCGACCAACATCGTCAAGGTGGTGGAGTTGTTCGGCAGGAACGGGCTCTCAAGAGCGCTGGACCTGTGCCTCGCGCTGGTCGTCGTGGCGATCGTCCTGTTCAACCTTCCCTTCTTCAGGCGCTTGTGCGCCCGCGCCGGCAAGGGCGTGGCGGGCAGGCTCAAGGCGCTGAGCGCGGTCTCGGGAAAAGTAGTGGCGATCGGGATTGCGGGGTTGACGCTCCTGATGTTCCTCTACATGTACGTAGTGATGCCGCTCGGGACGAAGCAGGTGGAGTCGTCGAAGAACTTCTTCTTCTACGCGGCGGGATACTTCGGCGGCATCGCGGTCTTCATGTTCGTGGTGGGCCTCTGTCTTTTCCTGTACGAGTCGCCCAGTGTCAACTTCGCGTTCGTGCTGGGGAGCTCGGTCATCCTCCTCACGGTCGTGTTCGCCCAGTCCCACGTCACCTCGGCGTACCAACCGTGGCTGGTCCGCAGGTTCATGACCGTGCTGGTGCCGGCTCTCTTCATCGGGTTCGGGTACCTGGCCGGAAGGCTGTGGGCGGCAAGGCGGACCTGGCTGCGCGCCGCGGTAGGCGTCGCCATCATTTTGACGCTGGCTTTCTTCGTGTACCTCGATGCGCCCCTGGTCAACTTTGTGCAGTTCAAGGGAGTGGACAAGCAGATCAAGGCGATAGCCGACAAGGCCGGCGGGGACGTGGTCATCTTCACGGACCCCTACGATGGCGAAGCGATCGGCGTACCCCTGCGGTACAAGTTCCACGTCGACGCGCGGGTCGCCTACAGGCTTGACGCGGGGGTCGATTTCCCGAAGACCGTCCGCGATTACGTTGCCAAAGGCAGGAAGGTGCTGATCGAGACAAAAGGCCTCACCATGCTCCGGCCCGACAACGCCGTGCTGGATACGCTGTCGCTCGAGAAGGCCTTTGACGCAACCGTTTCCTTCAAGCGGATGCACACCACCTATAAGGTCATTCCCAGAGGCACCGGAACCGAGACCCACGACATCACGTTCTACTACGTCATCCCCAAGACCTGAAAACGCATATTGGCGTTATGACCCCAATATGCGTCCGGCGATGTAGAATGTATGCGTTACCACCGGTCTGCTGAAGGATGGTGTCTATTGAGCAAGGTCCTGATCCTCGGGCATGCGCCACTGCCGTGGGAGGATCTCACAAAATCTTACGGCCCGGGCACGCGGACCTGGCAGTTCGCGCTGCCCCTGCTCGAGGATGGCCACGACGTGACCATACTCGCCTCGCGGATACCCTTCGTCTACCCGGAAGGGACCCCTGACGTCGAGCGGGTCGAGGAGCAGGAGTGCGTCGTCTGCCGCGCGACCCAGCCGACCTTCGAGGCGGGAGGTCTGACCGACGAGATCATGACGGAGCTCGACCCGGACTGCGTCATCGGGGCAACAGCCTACCCCTCCTACGTCGCCACCATGTATTCCGGTCTTCGCCCGATCTGGGCCGACGTGTTCGGCAGTTTTCTGGCCGAGGCCCAGGCGAAAGCCGCGGTCTATCACGACGACTCGTTCGTCGACCACTTCAGGGCGGTGAACAACCAGATACTCATGGCGGCGGACCGCTTCAGCACGGTCTCCACGAGGCAGTCCTACGAGCTGGTCGGCCAGCTCGGCACGACCGGCCGCCTCAACTCGAAGACCATCGGATATGATTTTTCCTGCTCCATCCCGTGCGGCATCGTCGACCGCGAGTTTCCCGAGCCCGCCTACCCGGCCGAGGGCATGGGCCCCGGGGATTTCATAGTGCTGTGGAGTGGCGGGTTCAACACGTGGACAGACGTTCGCACCCTCTTCGAGGGGCTCGAGATCGCGATGTCATCGTGCGACAACCTTCACTTCGTCTCGACCGGCGCCGAGATCGGCGGCCACGACGAGAAGACGTACGAGGACTTCGAGAACATGGTGCGAGGCTCATCGCATCGAGAGCGCTACCACCTCATGGGATGGGTCAAGAGGAGCGAGGCGCTGTCTTACTACGGCACGGCATCGGTCGGCGTCAACATCGACGCCAGCCATTACGAGGTCACGTTCGGCAGCAGGAACCGGATACTCGAGTGGGCGCTCGCCGGGCTGCCCGCGGTGTCGAGCGACCTCTGCGAGCTCACGTCGGAGCTCGCCGAGGCGGGCCTGCTGTTCGCGATATCCGTGGCGGATCCCCGTGCGCTTGCCGACAGGCTCTTGGAGCTCGAGCGCGACAGGGACAGCCTGTCCCGGGTCTCCGGGCGATTGAAAGACCACGTCCTCGGCGAGTACTCGTTCGAGAAGACGACCGGCCCACTGCGCGAGTGGGTGGCAAACCCGTCCCACGCGCCGGACTTCGAGAGCGTTCGCGGTTTTCGTCTCGAGGTGCTCGAGGTGGCGAGGAAGCTCTTCACGCCTGAGATAACACCCGAGTCGTCCTCGAGAGAGAAGCTCGCATTCTACCTCAGGAACGAGGGAGTGGGGAGCACGTTGAAGCGGGCCGCCGGAAAGCTGTCCGGGCGAAGTCCCGGCTGATTGTCCGCTTCTTTGTCTTTCTGACGTATAAGTGTCCAGGGGCCGCTCCCGCGCGTCATGCGGTACAAGCGACGCGGGGACCCATTCGGACAGGAGATATTGAGTGAAGATCGCGTACTTCAGCCCGTTGAACCCGATAAAGTCGGGCGTGTCTGATTACTCGGAGGAGTTGCTCGAATACCTCGCCGGGTACGGCCGCATCGACCTCTTTATCGACGACTACAAGCCCTCCAGTTCCTGGATGTACGAGCACTTCAAGATCTACAACTACCACAGGATCTTCGAGAACCACGGCAAGAACGACCACGACATAAACATCTACCACATCGGCAACAACGACAATCACTCCTACATCTACTCCGTCTGCCAGGAGTATCCAGGCATCGTTGTGCTTCACGAGCCCATGCTCCACCATTTCGTGTTCTCGCAGACCGTCGGGAACAACCGCCTCAAGGACTACCTGCGCGAGCTCGACTACTGCTACAAGACCGAGCGCTCGCAGATCGTGAAACTGACGCTCGAGGACCGCGACGAGGACTCCTGGTTCGAGTATCCGCTCGTCGACCGCATCGTCGACAGCAGCATGGGCATGATCGTCCACAGCGAGTACGCCCGCAAGAAGGTGCTCGAGGTGAACCCCAGGGCGAACGTGCGAAAGATACTCCACCATTTCGCGCCACAACCGGAGGACCACATGCGCTCCCCCGAGCTCATCCGCGAGATCCTCGGATTCCACAAGGACGACTTCCTCATCGGCTCGGTGGGCTACCTGACCTCGAGCAAGCGCATAGACGTGCTGCTCCGGACGGTCGCGCGGCTGAAGGCGCAGGGGTACAGGGCCAAGCTCCTGCTCGTCGGGAAGATGCTGCCCGGCTGCGAGGCGCCGCTGTGGATCGAAGAGCTCGGCCTCGATGACGACGTCCTCTGGACCGGTTTCGTGGACTCCCAGACGTTCAGGGAGTACATCAACATCCCCGACATGTTCGTGGTCCTGAGGCACCCCAGCGCCGGCGAGACGAGCGGCAGCGTCATCAAGACCATGGGCGCGGGAAAGCCCGTCGTGGTGTCAGACCACTTCGCGTTCAGCGAGTTCCCCGACGACTGCTGCGTCAAGATATCGACAGGCGAGAACGAGGAGACAGAGCTCCTCGAGAAGCTCACCTATTACATAGAAAACCCCGACGAGAGGCTTGCGCTCGGCGAGCGCAGCAAGCAATACATCCTCACGTATCACGACATCCACGACGCGGCGCGCAGCTACGCCCAGTTTGCGGCGGAACTTCTGAACGTCCGTTGAAGGATGCCTGCTCAACTTATGATCACGATAAGAAGATTTGATATGGAAATCAAAGGAATACTCATCGCCCGGGGCGAACAAATCCTACACAAAGACGTCTAAGATATGGATGACACGCGCGCCCGGCGCAAGGCCGGGCGTTTTAGTGAGACACAAAAAGGGGTTCTGGTGGTTCGTATGAAGTTACGCAGGACGACGTTGGTCAGGACAGGGATGATAGTAGTGTGCGTGGGTGTCCTGACGCTCGCCATGTTCATTCCTCGGCCCGGCGGCGGCAGCGGGGGCGGGAAGGCGACGCTGGGCGTGCAGTCCGCGCTCGCCGGCGACTTCGTCTACGGCGACAGCGTCGCGGGCCGGCGGCTACTGGGCCTCTTCAGCGAAGACGTGGCGCACAACATGAACGGCAAGGTCCCGGCATCGCAGCGAGGGGCGATCCGCAACGTTCGCATCTTCTGCAAGTGGAAGACTATCGAAGGCGCTCGGAAAGGGTCCTTCAACTGGACCATCATGGACAATGAGATCAACAACGCCCTGAGCATGGGCATCAACAGCATGCTCCTCACGATCACCGGCCCGGTCCCGATCTGGGCGACAAACAAGGCCAACCCCAGCCCGGCCTACGGGGGTCCGCCCAAGAGGGTCCAGGACTGGGGCGACTTCTGCGGGGCCGTCGCGGCGCGCTACAGGAACTACGTCGACTTCTACCAGATCTGGCAGGAGCCCGGCTGGGATTCGTCCTCGCCGCCGGCACAGAAGGGCACCGTTTATTACTCAGGCGACTGTGACTATTCATACCTCGGTATGTTGCGGACAGCGTATCCGCAGATCAAGAAGTGGGCGCCCAACTCTATGGTCATTGCGGGTGGCATGCTCAACGGCCTTACCCGATCAGCGTCCGACTTCGAGCACTACCAGACTCTTCTGGCAGGCGCAAACCAGGACGTCTCGATGAAGGTGACCGCGGACAAGAGCATCGTGGCCGAACGCCCGATGTACTTCAACTATCATGGCTGGTGCACTGACGGGACGGTCGAGCTGGGGGTCAACGCACCCAAGACGACGTGGTACCTGGCCGAAGGTGCGACCCACCCCGGCTTCGAGGAGTGGATCTGCATCCAGAACCCCGGCGCCACCACGGCGAACGTGAACATCACTTACATGTTCCCCGGAGGGGGCACACAACCTCAGAACCTCCAGGTCCCGCCGAACTCGCGATCGACGATTGACGTGAACGCGGCTGTGGGCCCCTACAAGGACGTCTCGGCCAAGGTTACTTCCAACAAGCCGGTAGTCGCCGAGCGACCCATGTACTTCAACTACCATGGTGGTTGGGACGGGGGGTCGATCAGCTCTGGCGTCTCCGCCCTGTCAAACACCTGGTACCTCGCCGAGGGTGCGACGCAGCCCGGCTTCGAGGAGTGGATATCGCTCATGAACCCGGGGGCGCTGGCAACGAACGTGAAGATCACGTACATGTTCCCCGGCGGCGCCACGCAGGTCCAGAACGTAGCGATGCCGCCGACCTCGAGGTCGACCGTACTGGTGAACGACATCGTCGGCCCGAACAAGGACGTCTCGGCCAAGGTCGAGTCTAGTCAGCCAATCATCGCCGAGCGCCCGATGTACTTCATGTACCACGGCGCCTGGTCGGGTGGTGACAGCCAGGTAGGGGCTACGGCGGCGGGCACCTCGTGGTTCCTTGCGGAGGGAACAACGCGTAACAACCAGTACGACGGAGCGTTCGAGGAGTGGATCTCCATACAGAACCCTGGTGACACTGTTGCCCACATCAACTTCAAGTACATGTTCCCGGGAGGGGCCGCCACACAGGGCGCGAGCAAGGCGATAGCGCCTCACGCCCGCGAGACGATAATGGTCAACAACGTGGTGGGCCCGGACAAAGACGTGTCGGTCCAGCTCAACTCCGACAACCCGATCGTCGTCGAGCGCCCGATGTATTTCAACTACCACAACGGCATAACCGGAGGTGACGTCGAGCTCGGCTGCACCGCGACTTCAAAGAGCTGGTACTTCGCCGAGGGCACGACCCGCGGCGGCTTCGAGGAGTGGACCACGCTGCAGAACCCGAACGCGGAAGCGACGACGGCAACGGTCACATACATGTTCTCCGACGGCACCACGCAGGTGCAGAAGGTCGGCCTTCCAGCGAACAGCAGGACGACGATCGGCGTAAACCGCGCACTCAGCATGGCCAACGTGTGCGACGCGCTCGCGGTGCACCCGTATGACTATCCGGCGTACTGGGCCTGGTACTACCAGAGCGTCAGGAATATCCAGGCGAGCATGGGCTATGCCGATAAAGAGCTGACGGTCACCGAGATCGGCTGGCCGCACTCAGGGCGCGCCGAGTTCTCGGCCCAGGGCCAGGCGGAAGCCATCGGCGCCCAGGGGGTCGGCTCGCTGTGGAACCTCGGCTGCAACAAGATCTGGATATTCGAGGACGTCGATCCGCCGACGTCCTGGGACCAAGCCTACAACGGTCTTTTTGACGTAAACGGTCACGCGATGCCAGCGTGGAACGAGTACGTTCGCTGGCAGGGGATGCTGACCAACTACCCGAACAAACCAAACCACCTGTGGTAGCCGTCTGGCAAAGGGCGCTCCCAGGCGGCATGATCGGTAAGACGCCGGTGTTGACGATCCGGATTCCGAATCCGGGAAGGAGAGTCACGCCGTAGCGGCTCAGGTCCTTTTCCTGCGCACCTTCACTCTGATGTAGCGTGCAGTCTTGAAAGGCTTTGTGGACTTCAGGGCTTCGAGCTCCGATGCCATCGACTCCCGCTCGCGCTTGAGCCCGACGATCTCCGAGGAAAGCGACTCGTTGGACGCGGCAAGGGTGAGCGCCTGCTCGTTGGCAGCCTCGAGCCGCCCGTTGAGGGCGAGGATCTCTTCTTCCTGCCTGGCTATCACGTCCTGCTTTTCCTTGCCGGCGCGCATGAGCTCCTCCGTTTCAGGGTGTTCCAGTCCCGTCTTCCGCCCGACCCAGACCACGAAATCGGAATCCAGCTCTCCGGTCCGCAAAGCCTGCGCGTCCAGGTCGATGATCATTTTCAGCATGGTGTCGTCTAGAGGCTCGCCCTCCTTGAAGTTTCCGATGATGCCCTCCAGCAGCGGGTGCAGGAGCGCGCCGCCGATCGGGCGCGAGGACACCGGCTCGAAAAGTGATTCCGCGATCCCGATTATCTCGTTTGACCTCACCGCTTCGGACGGGTCGGCCTTGATCATGTCGCCCAGCGGGCGTCGCATTATCGCATCATGCGCCAGGCCCGTCAGGTGGTTCGCCCTGTAACGGTCCGGCAGCGCCGCATACACCCTGTTCGCGATGCCGAGCTGGGCACCGGTCCACTGGAAGCGCACGGGCCCGACGTATTCGTGCATTATGAGGACCCCGCCCGGCTTGAGAGACCTGCGCACCTGGCACAGGCAACCCTCCAGGTCGGTGACGTGATGCAGGGCCGCCGCCGAGAGCACGAAATCGTAAGCGCCCTCCTCGAGGACGAGAGAGTTGAGGTCTTCGCAGCGGTAGGAGATCGGCATGTGCCCGGCGGCCCGCCGCGCGCCCGCTACCGCATCGGCGGAGATGTCGATGCCTTCCATCCGGGAGGCGAGCCTGCGCTCGATGACGTGCCGCTCGACGTAGCCCGTTCCGCACCCCAGGCTCAGGCCGACGCCTCCGCGGTCCTCCAGGAAACCGTGCGCCGCCCAGTCGATCCAGTCGACGCTCGGGTCGCCCGAGACCATCTTGTTGATGTGTCGCGCGGTGAGAGAGTGCTCTGCCCACGCTACCGACTTGAGCCAGTCTCCGTCGGCGCGGGCGGCCGCCTGATGGCCCCAGAGCTCGCTGACCCGCCGGGTCCTCGCCTCTGTGTTCGGTTCTGGATCAGGCATTGCTCTGATCCTCTCCGCTAGCGGTCGGTGCCATCGAGGGCGATGACCGCCCTCAGGTGCTTGCGCGCCATCTCGGGGCCTACGAGCACGACGTTTCCATTGGCGTCGCGGTGCCAGACGAGTGCGGGAGCCTCGTCCGCAATCAGGTTCTGGACCTCCGTGAACTGGCGGTTGGAGCTGACCCACTGGGGAGTCCCGTACGGCAACCCGGCGACCGAGTTCCGGAGGAGGGTCTCATACCTGTAGATCATCGGCAGAAGTGAGCGCGCGACCTCGGCGTCGCGGTGCCTGATGCGCTTGATCGCGAGCGCGGGGTCTTCCCTCGTCCTGCCCTGGGCTTCCCAGGCTAAGGCGCTGAGCCCCGCGAGGATGAGTACGACAAGGACCGCAGCCGCGACCTGCGCGGTTGTCTTCAAACGCTTGCGACCTGCCGTCTCTTTAGCCTCCATGCACTTATGATAATGTATTTCCCGTAAGCCGTTCACCTTCGGGTCAAACCTGAAAGGTGAATTCTGGTACTGAAAGTGCGCAGGGGGTGCTCTTGGAGGCCGAGGTTCCGTCACTTGCGCGGGAGAAAAAACCGCGCGTCTCTATCATCATAGTCCTGTATGACAGCGCCGACTATATCGCCGCGTGCATCGATTCGCTGCGCTCGGTTGCCTACCCGGACATGGAGCTCATCATGGTGGACAATTCCTCGAGCGACGGCTCGGCGGAGCTTGCCCGCCGCGCGGCCGAGAGCGCGGGCCTGGACTGCGTGATAAGCGTCCTCAGGGGCAACAGGGGCTTTGCGGGGGCCAATAACCACGGCTTCAAGCTGTCGACCGGCCAGATCGTCCTGATGTTGAACCCGGACACGGAGCTTTTTCCTGACGCGGTCGGCGAGCTCGCCGCGGCTTTCTCGGATCCGAGCATCGGGATCTGCGGGTGCAAGGTCTACTACCCGGACCGCGAGACGCTGCAGCACGCGGGAGGATGGATGCGCGACAACGGGCTCACGATGCACTACGGGGTCGGAGAGACCGAGTGCGGCGCCTACGACGAGATGCGCGACGTTTTCTACGTGACCGGAGCGGCACTAGCCGTGAGGCGCGACGTCTTCGAGGGCGCGGGACTTCTCGACGCGGGATACTACCCGGCTTATTTCGAGGAGGCCGACCTGTGCCTTGCCGTGCGGCGCATGGGACACCGCGTCGTTTATCTCCCCGGAGCGAAGGTCGTTCACCACGAGTCGACGACGACCGGCAGGTTCACAGCCAGATATTATTACCTCTATCACAAGAACAGGATCCGGTTCCTATTAAAGAACTTCTCGTGGCGGTTCCTGCTCGACAGAACGGTGCCCATGGAGCGGCAGTGGCAGGGCATGGTACTGCCCGGGGAACAGTCGGCGCCGCTCAAGAAGGCGTACCTGGCCAACGTATTGCTGCTGCCTGTGACCCTCCTGGCGCGCCGCAGGATGGAGAAGCGCGTCTGTGCTCCGCGCATCGAGGACACGGTCCGGAGCCTGGGGTAGCACATGGCGCCGTGTTCACCGGTCGCGTCGATACTCAACGGACACAATATGCTTGCGAAAAGAAAGACATGCCATGAAGAGATACGCTAAGTCGATGCGCCGCAGGTGGCGGGCGCGCAAGAAACGCCCGAAGATCATTTATCCGCACGGCGACGTGCAGACGGGCAGCCTTTCCGTGGGTCAGAGGACGGCAATCGCGGGGCGGGTGGTCTTTGATTGCACCGGAGACATCGTGATCGGCGATCACTGCGTGATCGCTGAGGGCGCACGGATCTTCACGCACTCGCACGATTTTCTCATCGGCGAGGTCCCTGACATAACGGCGGAGACAGGGATCACGTTCTCGTCGATCCAGATCGCGGACAATGTTTACATCGGTCATGAAGCGGTCGTCCTCCCGAAAGTCGGGTCCATAGGGGAGAGCGCGATCGTCGGTGCGAGGTCCGTCGTGACAAAGGACATACCCCCGGGCGAGATATGGGCGGGCAACCCCGCCAGGAAGATAGGAGAGCGGCAGTCCGGGCGCGAAGACGGCGGCGCCGGAGAAGGGGGCTGAGAGGTGTGACCGACAACGCTCTGACAAGGTGGTTTCTCAAGCGGTTCGGCAAGATAGCCTCAAAGATCATCGCTTACTACAACCGGCCGAAGCTGATCAATCCTCACGAGAACAGGGGGATCACAGGAAGCTGCCAGATGGGCGCGGGTTGTCACATGCAGCCCGGTGTCGTCATCGATTGCACGGGAGACATCACGATCGGTGAGGACTGCCTGTTCATCAGAGGATGCCGGCTGATGACCCACTCGCACGCTTACCTGAAAGGCCGCCCCGACCAGATCAACGTCCTTCACCCGATCGTGAGGACAAAGAAAACGGTCGGCGATCACGTGTTCGTCGGACAGGACGCCCTCGTGCTGCCGCAGTGCCAGGAGATCGGCGATTACGCGATCATCGGCGCCAGGGCTGTGGTCACAAGGAACGTCGGCGCGAACGAGATATGGGCCGGCAACCCGGCAAGGAAGGTCGGAGAGAGATCGGACGAGAGCGATATCGGCCTCGAGATCGCCGGAGATTAGAGCCTGACGGATCGCTCGCGCCAAGGCGCCGGAACGCGATAACAGTGGTCAACCGCCCGACGCGCTATCGTTCGAGACCAGGCGGTCCAGGATGCCGGCGAACTCTCCGGATAACCTGTCCCACCCGTACTTTCTCACTTCGTCCGGGTCCCCCCGGAACGTTACCGTGCCCGTTCTGTCGAACTCGTCGAGCCACTCCTCCAGGACGGCCTTGAGCGCAGGTCCGTCTTTGACGGAAACCCCGGCGCCCGTGCGCTGGATCAGGTCGTCCAGAACGCCGCCCGATGGATTCCAGGCGAGGACCGGCCTGCCCGCGGCCAGGTACTCGAAGATCTTGCCGCCGTAACCTTTGGCGGTGTATGGGTCGTCCCAGATCACGTTGAGGAGCACCGTCGACTTGCGCTGCATCTCGATCGACATTCCCCTGGACACCACGCCGTTTATCTCGACGATCTCAGGATGACGGAGCCTGTCCCTGGCCTCCTCGAGCTCGGGGTATACGGGGCCGAACATCCTGACCCTGATCTTCGCCGGATCCACCCGGCCTTCCGAAACCAGATCCTCGATCACCTCGAGCAACGGTCTCAGCTCTCTCTTTCCGCCGTAGAGCAGGCCCGTGAAGGTCAAGGAGAAAACTTCCGCCCGGGGGGTCACGTCGCCAGTGAAATCGTCGGGGTCATAGCCGTTTGTCACCTCGTGGACACCCGCCGGCCTGTCCCCGAGCAGCGCTTCCAGGTCGTCGGCAAGCGGACGCGAGACCGTTGTCACCGCGCCGGCGGGTCTCAGTATGAGCCGCTCGAGGGCCGGGGCGACCAGGCGCTGGACCCGGGTGTGTTCCCAGTAGGCGTTCCCCGTGAAAGGGTCCCGGTAATCCGCGAGCCAGGGAACGCCCGTCAGGCGGGCCAGCGCGCTTGCGACGATGTGGTTGGTTACGGGGGGGGTGCTGCTCAGTATGGCGTCATAGGCGTTGCGCTTCATCTCTCGCAGACCCGCCGCGATCGCGAAGGGTGCCCACAGCAGGTAACGGTCGGGAAACGAGGCCCAGCTCTTTGCCAGGGAGAACGTCCGCTGGAGAAGACCGGCACCGCTCCGCGACGACGGGCCCGCCGATACGGTGAGAACGGAGTCGGCTCCAGGGTCGCCCGGCTTGACGATGCCCGCGCGGGACAGGGTAGACCTGGCAAACGAGAGGATATCGGGAAAAGGCGCGCGTACGATCTCTGTGCCCTCGCGCTCATCACACATCTGGTCCCTGACCCACTTGGTCTTGTCCTCGGCGACCGTCAGGACGGTGGACTCCCACCCGTAGCCCGGCAGATACTTGACCAGCTTGGTCGGCCTCACGGTCCCCATCGTCGCCAGCGGCGGGTAGCAGTAGCTGATGATGAGAACCCTGCGGCGAGCATGCCCCGCCTCATCAGAAGACTCACCGGTCGTGAAGTCGTCCATCCCGGGCGATTCCACGGAGGTCATCCCATCACCTCACTGACTGCCTCGCAGACCCTCTCCACGTGGCTGTCCGGTATGCCGTAGTACATTGGGAGAGAGAGCACTTCCCGGCTCGCCTTCTCGCACTCCGGCAGGTCGCCCTCGGTATAGCCGAGCGACGAGAAACAAGGCTGCAGGTGGATCGGGATAGGGTAGTAGATTGTGCTTCCGACCCCTCTCTCTGCCAGTCCCTTGATCAGCCGCTCGCGTTCGGGCGTCCGCACGGTGTACTGGTGGTAGACGTGATTGACATCAGGGGCTACGTAAGGGACTGTGACGCCGCTCAGGTTTTTGTCGTACAAAGCGGCGGTGCGCCTGCGAGACTCGTTCCAGGCCTCGAGCCTGGGGAGCTTTATCCGAAGCAGGGCCGCCTGCAATTCGTCCAGCCTGCTGTTCGCACCGAGCACCTCGTGCAGGTATTTCTTCCTCGAGCCGTGGGCCCGAAGCATGCGGGCGCGGTCCGCCAGTGCGGCATCGCTCGTGCTGATGAAGCCCCCGTCCCCGGCACCCCCGAGAGGCTTGGTCGGGAAGAAGCTGAAAGCCGAGGCTGCTCCCATCGAGCCGACTCTGCGCCCGCGGTAGACGGCGCCGTGGGCCTGGGCGCAGTCCTCGAGCACGGGGATGTCCTTCAGCTTTCCGATCTCGAGGAGGGCATCCATGTCGGCGGGTTGGCCATAGAGGTGGACCGCCAGGATCGCGCGGGTCCGTGACGTCAGGCGCTCTGAGACGGAAGCCGGATCCAGATTGAAGGTACGCGGGTCGATGTCCGCGAACGCGGGCCTGATGCCGCACCTCGCGAAAGAATCCGCTGTCGCGATGAAGCTCATCGAAGTCGTGAGCACCTCGTCCCCCGGCTCGAGCCCGAGGGCTTTCACGGCGATCTCGACGGCGCTGGTGCCGTTCGACACCCCGACCCCGTGCTCCGCCCCGACGAAAGCGGAGAACTCTCTCTCGAAGGATTCGACCTCGGGACCGAGGATATACCTGCAGCCTGCCAGGACACCGAGGGCCGCCTCGTCCAGCTCGCGCTTGAGCTCCAGGTACTGGGGGCCCAGGTCCACCATCGGGATCCTTACACTCTCGATCATCCTGCCTCACGCACCTTGCCGACGTCTCGAGCGGGGGAGCCGACGAAGATCCTTCCCGACGGGACGTCTTCGATGACTACGGCACCAAGGCCAACGACCGCTTCCTCACCAATGGTCACTCCCGCCAGGATCGAGGCGCCCGCTCCGATCGCCGCGGCCCTCCTGATGGTGGCACCTTCGTACACTTTGTCTTCCCACATGCTCATGTAACGGTCGTTGCTGGTGACGACACAGGGAGCGATGAACACGTCGTCCTCGATCAGGCACTGGCCGGTGATGTAGGCGCCGGTCATTATTCGCACCCTGGCCCCGACCACGACTTCTTCCTCGACGGAAGCCAGCCTGCCGACGATACTGCCGCGCCCGAACGTCGAGCCCTCCCTGACCGCGGCGGAATCGCCAACGTAGCATTCCTCTGCGAACGTGCTCGCGGAATGTAACACGGCGCCTGCACCCACGACCGAGCCGGCCCCGATGCGCAGCGCCCCGCCCCGCCCTGCCTTGCGCCTGCTGCAGGCTCCAGAGCGCGGTGGCTTGCCGATCACGCTGGAATGCCCGATCTGGACGCCGTCCCCGAGCCAGGCGTCCCTGAGAATCACGGCGTTATGCCCGAGGATCACCCCGTTGCCGATATGGGCACCTTCTTCGATGACGACGTTGTGCCCGAAGTCGCATCCCTCGCCGATGTCGGCCCCGGGCGGAATCGCGGATGGACTCATCGGCTCTCCCGTTCGATCTTCACCGGCTCGCCGCCGGCGGCCAGCGACCTGCTCGCCGCGTCGAGGACCTTGAGCACCTCGAGGGCGTGAGCGGCATCGGTCAGGGGTCTCTTTCCTTCCCTGATACAGTCTATGAAGTGACGGCACTCGAGCTTCAAGGGCTCTTCCATCTCGATATCGGGCACGAAATCATCCCCGAAGTGCAGCCGCAGCACTTCATCGTAACCTGCGACGTCCTCGGGCACCGGCGGGTAGACCCGCTTGTCGAATATCCGCACGGTCGCTTCCTTGTCCATGTCGTCGAAGGTGACCATCTTCTCGCTGCCGACGATCGTGAGCGTGCGCACCTTGCGCGGGTCGAGCCAGCTGGCGTGGACATTGCCGGCCTGCCCGCCCTCGAAGTAGATCGTGAAAAAGACCACGTCCTCGACGTCCCCGGTAACATATGAGGCTCCTCTGGCCACGACCGACACCGGAGTGCCACCAAGCAGGTAGAGCATGCTCGCTATCGCGTGTGGGGCTAGGCTCCACAGGCAGTTTTCCTCGCGGCGTATGCGGCCGAGGTTGAGCCACTGGGAATAAGCATAGTAGACGTCGCCGAGCATCCCGTCATCGATGTAACGCTTCAAGTAATGTATCGCGGGGTGGTAGAGGAAGATGTGCCCTACCATCAGCGCGAGCCCCGTAGCATCGACCAGGCGAAGGAGGTCCTCTCCGTCCGCGACCTCGAGGCTCAAGGGTTTTTCCACCATCACGTGTTTGCCCGCAACCAGGGCGGCGCGGGCGAGGGCGTGGTGCGTCACTGCCGGCGTTGCGATGACGACCGCCTGTACTTCCTCGTCCTCGAGCACGGCGTTATGATCCGAGACGAGAGCGACCCCCGGATGCGCTTTCGCGGCGTGCTCCAGCTTCGAGGGGCTGGCGTCGCATATGTACTTCAGGCGCGCGCCCTCGAGCCGGGCGAAGTTCCTGGCGAGGTTCGGGCCCCAGTAGCCGTATCCCAGGACCCCGATCGTAATGTCATCCGCTGGCAAGCACACTCCTTTGAAGGGACGTGAATACGTAAAGGCTATCAAAGGCTATCAGAAAGGCTGTGCCCGTGCTATCCTGCCCGCGGGCACCCGGGGAGGCGTCGGGACAGGGTGTCGTCGTAACGGTCGGGGCCGCGCGCCACCCGCTCAAGGGGCGTTGCGCCACGGGAAATGTCGGACAAGAGGCACGAGGCCCCCGCGTCAGGCAAAGCGAGGCACGCAACCGCCTCCCTGCCGCTGAGCGGCCTCGGAAGGACTGGCTCTGGCGGGTGTAGAAAAACTTCGCGCGGCGTTTTCCGGCCCGCCGGGTCGTATTTAAAATGGGGCGGGCGCGACCGGGCGCCGGCCCGGACGAAAACTCGAGAGGTGGCACTGGATTGCGGGCTGCGGTTCTGGGTCCGACATACCCGATAAGGGGCGGGATATCGCACTACACGACGCTCATGGTTCGCGCCATGCGCGACGAACACGACGTGCTTTTCGTCTCCTACATGAAACAATATCCGGATTTTCTCTTCCCCGGCCGCTCTCAGAACGACGATTCGTCTGAGCCCATCGAGACCGAATGCTTGAGACTGGTCTCTTTCTTCAACCCTCTCTCCTGGATCAGAGCGGCCCGCCTTATCGCAGATCACGAGCCCGACGTCCTCATAGTCTCCTGGGTCAACCCGGCCCTGGCGATACAGTTTCGCTGCATCACCGGCCTCGTCAGGCGCAAGTCTCCACGCACGCGCATCGTATTCTGGTGCCACAACGTCGCCCAGCACGAGCGACTTCCTCTCAACACCGCCCTGACCGGGTTCGCTTTCGAGCACGCGGACCATTTCGTCGTGACCTGCCGCGATTCCGAGAAGAACCTGAAGGCCATGCTCCCGCGCTCCGAGGTCTCGGTAGCCTACCTGCCTTCGCTTGACGTCTTCGCCGGCGGCCCCTCGAAAAGCGTCCGCGAGTCACACGGCATCGATGACGGCGACCCCGTCGCGTTGTACTTCGGTTTCGTCAGGCCGTACAAGGGCCTTCAGCATCTGATCGAAGCGATGCCCGCCGCCCTGGCACGCGTCCCCGACCTGCACCTGCTGGTCGTAGGCGAGTTCTGGGAAGGACGTGAGGCATGCGACGAGGCCGTGCGTGGCAACGGGCTGTCCGATCGGGTGACGATAGTCGACAGGTACGTTCCGAACGAGGAGGTAGCGGGCTACTTTGAATCCGCGGACCTTGTCGTGCTGCCTTATGTCTCGGCAACCGGAAGCGGCATTGTGCAGATGGCTTACGCGTTTGGAAAGCCGGTGCTGACTACCCGTGTGGGCTCGCTCCCCGAGGTCGTCGACGACGGCAGCACCGGCATCCTGGTCGAGCCCGGCGACCCGGCGGCGATCGCTTCGGCGATATCGGATTTCTTCGAGTCGGGCAGGGCGCCGGAGTTTGCGGCGAACATCGCGGAGGCGAGTGAACGCTTCTCCTGGGAAGCGTTCATCGACGAGGTAGAGGCGATTGCGGGCGGTGGCGGGGCGGGACATCGGGGGGAGCCCCACGTCGGCGGGACGACTTGGATGGAGCCGTAGCGCGCTTGCTGGCCCGGTCCGGTTTGGGATAAGGTTTCCGATATACATTCAGGGAGTTGGCACGTGAAAATCGATAAAGTAAGCGTAATAGTCCCGACGTACAACGAGGAAGAGGCAATAGCTTCAGATCTCGAGGTGATCATCGAGACGATGGAGGCCTCGAGGTGGGACTACGAGCTCATCGTCGTCAACGACGGATCGACCGACGGGACCGCGGAGATCGTAAAGGGGTTCGCCGACCGGGGGGTCAAGCTCCTCGAGCACAGGGAGAACAGGGGAGGTGGTTTCTCCCGCAACACCGGCATCAAGGCCGCCACCGGGGACGTCGTCATGGTGACCGACGGCGACGGCACCTACCCCAACCAGGACATGCCGAAGCTGCTCGAAGTCATGGAGGAAGAGGACCTGGACATGGTCGTCGGAGCCCGCACCAAGGAAGCCGGTACCATGCGTTTCCTGCGCATGCGCGCCAAGTGGTTCATCCGCAAGCTCGCGGAGTGGCTTTCCGGCTTCAGCATACCCGACCTCAACTCGGGCCTGCGGGCCATGAAGAAGGACGTGTTCATGCCGTTCATGGAGATCCTGCCGTGGGGGCATTCCTGGGTATCGACGATCACCCTGGCCATGCTCTCCTCGGGGTACAACGTGGACTTCGTCGAGATCGACTATTTCCCGCGCAAGGGTACGAGCACCTTCCACCCGGTGAAGGACACTTACAGTTACCTGACCCTCGTGATACGGACGGTGACCTGGTTCAACCCGCTCAAGGTCTTCTTCCCGGCGGCGCTGCTCGTCATCGCGGGCGGGATAATCAAGATTATCGTAGACTCTATTCTCTACAGCTACTTTCGTGTCACGGGAACGACTGTAATCGTGCTCCTTGTAGGCATACAGTTCATCGCTATAGGGCTGCTGGCCGACCTGATAGTCCAGCGTGTCAAGTAGCCGGATGTAAGCCCGTGACGATATCACTTCAATCTCGGGTTCCGGGCGGCTCCGACCGCGGGGCCGCGGCGACCGGAGAACCACTCCAATGAAGCAGCACCTCCTCGACATCGGCAAGGACTCGATCTGGTACCTCATCGCTACGGCCGCATCTTCCCTTCTTGCGTTCATCGCGGTGCCGATTTTCACAAGGGTCCTGGTGCCCAGACAATACGGCATATACGCGCTCATCGGCGGCACCATCTCGCTGCTGAGCGTGCTCGGCACCATCTGGGTGACGGGGAGCATCGTCCGGTTCTACGCCGGTTACGAGAAGGAAGACAGGCTGCAGGAGTTCTATTCTTCGGTCTACCACTACGTGCCGCATGTGTTCGTCTTGTGCATCGTACTACTGATGCCTCTTGCCATCCTCTTCTTCCCGACCGGCCCTTACAAATGGCCGGTCGTTCTTGCAATCGCAATCATGCCTTTCGTGCTGTTATTCCGTATATCACAGGGCATGGCCCGAGCGCGGCGGTTGAGCAAGTACTACGCGATACAGTCGATCGGGAACGACGCGGGTCGCTACCTGCTGGGGGCAGCTCTTGTGGGGTTTGCCGGGCTGGGGGTCTCCGGCATCTTCGTCGGGTGGCTCACGGCGCTGGTGGCCATGTGCTTCATGCAGATCATCGTCCTGTCGTGCGTGAAGTATTTCTCCTGGAAGAAGAACTCAGTCGAGCTGCAGAAGAAGCTGGTCAGTTTCGGGTTTCCTCTTATCGCCGCCAACCTGCTGGGAACAGTGCTCGCGGTTTCGGACCGCTACATAATCCAGATATTCAAGGGCTCGGCGCAGGTCGGCCTCTATTCCGTCGTCTACAGCCTCTCTCTTTCGATTGTTGTCGGTTTCGTGGGGTTCATAGAGCTGGGCGTCACGCCTGTGGTGGTTCCCGCGTACGAGAAAGAGGGGGAGGCCCAGGCCATAGCGATCGTCAGGACCGTCACGCGCTATTTCCTGCTGGTCCTGATACCGGGGATCGTCGGCCTGTGGCTCCTGCGTTACAGGGTTATGAGCGTCATCACGTCGGCGAAGTACATTCCGGCGGCGGCCGTCCTGCTGCCGCTGATTACCGGTATCGCGATGAGCGAGTTCGCCTGGATCCCTTCTGTTTCGTTTCACTTGAAGAAGAGGACCTCGCTGCTCCTGTGGCCTGTCGGTACGGCCGCGGTCTTCAACGTTGTGCTGAACCTGATCCTTGTGCCGTTCTTCGGGTACCCCGGCTCCGCCTGGGCGACCCTGGCGTCTTACGCGGTCTACCTTACTCTCGCTACGATCATAGGAAACCGACTGATGAAGTGGGATTTTCCATGGGACATGCTGCTCAAGGTCCTGGGGGCCGCGGCGGTCATGGGAGCCTCGCTGTATTTCCTCAACCGGCTCCACGCGCGTGGTGTGGTGATGCTGGCCCTGCTGATCGTCATCGGCGGCGCGATCTACATCGTGGCCCTGCTGGCCTTTGGCGGGCTCTCGAGAGACGAGATCAGGTCGATCTTCGACTTGATCAAACGACTGCCGGGGATCCGACGTATCACCCGGAGCAAGAGCGGGGAGGAGTAGCCGCTGCGTCCCTAACGCCCCTCGCGAACCCGATGCCGAACCAGACGGCTCCGGCCAGCACGAGTGGGGTAGACATCAGCAGCCCGGCGCGCTGCCCGGCCCCGTCCCTCATGCATCTCCATATGATCCTCGAGAACCTCGCAGCGGGGACCAGAGGCAGCGCGATCCTGCTGCGGGTGAGCCACGATCCGGGCAGGTCGAAGAGCACCCTGTTATTGCCCGCTCCGCGGCCGAGCCTCTCCTGGTTTCGCAGGAAGCCTCGAAGGTCAGTCCTGTTTCCGTGGGAGACTCTGACCTTCGGGGAGAACACGGGCTGGATTCCCAGCGCCCTGCAGTCACTTCCGAAGGCCACGTCCGATCCTTTTTCGAAATCCCTGAAACCCCCCGTCTCCCGGAAGTAGCGCGCCGGGATCGCGGCGTTGGCGGTGGGGAAGAAGTCTATCCGGCAGCCGTTCGCCCCTGCCAGCAAGGCGCCGAACTCAGAGAAGTACTCCGCGGTGCCGACGAGGCTTTCCGGGGTGCCGTTGAGAATGGGGCCGCCCACCAGGACTCTTTCTTCGTTCGCGCAGGCGTCTGAGATGCGCTGCAGCCAGTTGTCGGCCGGAATGCAGTCGGCGTCGGTAAAGCATAGTATCCTGCCCGAGGCCACCTCCGCGCCCCGGTTTCTGGCGGTCCCCGGATACAGCCGTATGGGAGACCTGACCAGTTTGATTCCTGCCACGTTCTCCAGAGCCTCACCCGTGGCGTCATCGCTCGAGTCGACGACGATGACCTCGAACCCGACGTCGACCTGCTGGTCACGCAGCGCGGCGAGGCAACGTTCGATCTTGTCCCGGGAGTTGTACGATGGGACGATCACGGAGATCTCCGGCAACCATCGGTCCATTCAGTCTTCCTTCCGGTCTCCCACACAAACGGTTGCGCCCGTTCGCGGGCGCGCTTGAGTCGATATCAAGAAGCTAACACAGTTGTTTTCAGGTGTCGAAGCGCAAAAGACAAAGCCCCCGCATGACGGGGGCTTGTCACTTCTCATTCAGCGAACGGCCTTGCAGGGGGCCTTAGAGCTGTCTTGCGCCTCATTATTCTATCCGGCCCGCTTGGATTCCTCCCATTTAATTTGGGGACAGGCACCAGATTAAACTGAGTGCTGAAATCCACCTTCCATTTAATCTGGTGCCTGTCCCCAAATTAAATCGGCATGTCTTCAAGGATGCACTTGCTGGCAGCTATCCCCGAGCCTATGGTCGGGGGGACTCCTCCGCCGAAGTGGGTCGACGCTCCGGTGAGGTAGAGTCCGGGGACTGCTTTTGAGCGCAACCTCGGCCTGAAGAACGCGCTGTTCGTGATGTCGTTCGAGAGCGCGTAGACGGCGCCGCCCGGGTGCAGGTACATCCTCTCGAAGTCCACGGGCGTGTTCACCTTGGCAACAGTGATGTGGTCGCGGATATCGAGCCCGAACTTCTTCTCGACTAGGTCGAGCTGGTTTTCCAGGTACTGCTCCTTCAGGTCGTCCCAGTCGCCCTCGGCGAGCTCGTAAGGCGCGAATGTTACCAGGTTCAGGCAGTGGTGCCCTTCCGGCGCGAGCGACGGGTCAGCGTGGCTGGGCCAGGAGATCAGCATGAATCCCCGCTCCGGAAGCTTCTTCTTATAATAGTCCTCGAACCAGATGGAGTTCATCTCTTCGAGCGTGGTGTAGCAGAAAGTGTGATGCGCATCGAGGTCAGGCTTGCAGTCCAGGCCGAGCATGATCATCGGGGCCGGGATGGATACCTCGTAGCTCTCCATGGCCTTCGTGGCCCACGCCGGGAGGTTCTCGCGCCCTATCATGTCCAGGTAGAGCGTCTTCGCGTTCACGTTCGAGACGACGATCTTCGACCGTATCTCGGTGCCGTCCATCAGCTCGACGCCGCAGGCGCGACCGCCCTCCATGAGAACTTTCTTCACCCGCGTGTTGAACTTGATCTCGCCGCCGTGCTCCTCAAACACTTTGGCGATCGCCTTGGGTATCTCGATCATTCCGCCCCGCGGGTAGAAGATGCCCTCGTGCTCGGAATACGCTAGAAAGGCGATGTAGCCGGGGCACAGCGCAGGTGGGAGCCCTACGAAATAAGACTGCAGGCTCATGGACGCGCGCACCTTGTCGCTCTTGAAGAAGCTGCATAGCGTGCTCTCGAAGTTCATCAGCATGTACTTCATGTAGCCCGCCATCCTCGGGTTGGAGACCGCGAGCTTCATGGCGTCCTTGAAGGTCATGAACGGAGAGGTCAAGATCGGGCCGAACGCCTCGGAGACGAGCTCCGAGCCGATCTTCGAGAACTTGTCCCAGGCTTCGGCGTCCTCCCGCGAGAAACCCTCGAGCACCTTGCGCGTCTCGTCCTTGTCCACGGGATAAGTGAAACGCTTGCCGTCCTCGGTCACGAACCCGTAGATGGGGTCGACCGGGATGAAGTCGATGTAATCCGAGGTCTTCTTGCCGACGGCCTCGAAAAACTCGTCGATGATCCACGACAGCTCGACGACGCTCGCGCCGATGTCGAACCGGTAGCCGTCCTGCTCGAACGAAGAGCAGCAGCCCCCGACCCATCCGGTGTTCTCACACACGAGCACTTTCATGCCATTCTTCGCGAGCAGCGCGGCACCGGTCAGGCCCCCCAGCCCGCCTCCGATAACGACAGCATCGTAGTCGTACAAGCTGACTCCTCTTTCAGATGAAATACCGGTAGGGCAATGACGGAACCTGCTTGCCGATGTGCTTGAGATAGCGTTTGGTGCTCTCACTCGACTGCATGTACGCGACGATGAGACCCACGACCGCCAGCAGCATCACGAGCTTCTTGAACTTCTTCATCTCGGTCCTCCTATCCGTGGTCCTTCATGATGTACTTCGAGGTGACTATACCTGAGGCGATGGTGGTCGGGACACCCCCACCCAGGTGGGTGGAACTCCCCGTCAGATAGAGGTTCCTGATCGCCTTCGACCTGGACCTCGGGCGGAACATCGCAAGCGAGGTGATGTCGCTGAAGAGCCCGTAGATGCCGCCCTGCGGGTGCAGCAGCCTGCGCTCGAAGTCGAGCGGCGTCGAGACCTCGATGTACTCGATGTGATCCCGCACGTCGGGAAGGACGTATGTCTCGAGCTCCTTGACGGCGGCCTCCTTATACCAGCCCTTGAGACGGTCCCAGTTATCGCCGATAGGGGCGTAGGGCGCGGGCGCGTTGCACAGGAAGTTCAGTATGTGCTTACCCTCCGGCGCGAGACTCGGGTCGGCTTCGGTGGGCCAGCACACAAGGCTCATGGCGGTCTCAGGGATCAGGTTGAGCTTGTAGTAGTTGTTCCACACGTCGTTCATCGATTCGAGGCTGCTGGTCACTATGGTGTGGTGCGCCTCGAGCTCGGGCTTCTTGTCCAGGCCGACGTATATCATCGGGCACGGCATCGAGTTGGTGTATGAGGCAATGCCTTTCACGGCCCAGTCCGGGAGCCTGTCCGGCCCGACCAGCTTGAGGTAAGTCACCTGGCCGTTGAGGTTCGAGACCACGATCTTCGCCGTTATCTCGTCGCCGTCCTCGAGCCTGACGCCGAAGGCCGTGCCGTTCTCGATCAGCAGCTTCTCGACCTTGACCCCGGTGCGCACCTCCATGCCGTACTCCTCGCCGGCTTTGCTTATGCCCGCGGGGATCCCGATCATCCCGCCCTTCGGATAATAGATGCCCAGGTGTTCCGAGAGGGCGATATAGCCGAATATGCCGCTGCCCAGCTCGGGCGGAGCGCCGGCGAAGTAAGACTGGAACGCGACTGACTGCAGCATGAGCGGGTCCTTGTAGAACGACCGCACGACGCCCTGGTGGCTGCGCAGGAAGGTAGGCGCGAACTTGATTATCTGCGGGTTCTTCAGCGCGACCTTCATAGCTTCGCTGAACGTGTTCATCGGGGAGAGCATCACGGCGTCCATCATGTCTTCGATCATGGAGAGGCCCATGCTGCAGAAGCTGTTCCAGCCCTCGACGTCGCCGGGAGCGATCTCCTTCACAACCTCGGTGCACGCCCCGATGTCGGTAGGGTAGGAGAAGCGCTTGCCGTCGTCGGTGATGAACGAATAGATCGGGTCGCAGGGTATGAGCTCCATGTAGTCCTCGCGCCTTCCGCCGAGCATCTCGAAGAGCCTGTCGAGAGGCTGGATGACCTCGACTATGGAGGCCCCCACGTCGAACTTGTATCCGTTCGCCTCGAAGGTCGAGCAGCAGCCACCGATGATGTCCGACTGCTCGAGGACCAGCGTCTTGAAGCCCTCCTTTGAGACGAGGGCCCCGGTAGAAAGACCGCCAAGCCCCGCTCCGATGACTATCACGTCATAGTCTGCCACCTGGTAACCTCCTGCTTTCCATCTCACAGCGGACAGTCATAATGACTTGCGAGTCCGATTATACAATCCGGTTATTGAATTTGTAAAGTCTTAACTTTCCGGGGTCAGGTCTTTTTCTTTAGTGGCGCGATTTCAGGAAGTGAAACAGACAGTGCTCCGTCGCGCACGTGAGAAAAAAGTCGACAGAAGAGTGGAGAGTGAACGGCGCCTACGCCTCTTCGAGGCCGTGCTGCATAAAATCCATCAGGCTCGTGAAGAAGTGGAGGACGTCGAAGTCGTCCTCGGTCAGGTAGCGGTTCCCTACCGCGCCGGCGATGCCGATCATCGCGTAAGCGACCGCCATCGGGTCCACCGTCCTGAAGACCTTCTGCTTGATGCCAAGCTCTATGTCCGCGGCAAGGAACTTCGCGGTCGTGTCGAAAAGCGACGCGGTCTTGATCTTGAGCCTGTCGTTGCCGCCGAGGATCTCGGTGTAGAGCCCGATGAACATGAACTGGAGCTCGCGGAACTTGGCGATGAACGTGAGCCCCTTCAGTCCCATCCTGGTCAGCGCGTCGGTCGCTCCGGCGGCGGCACCCTCGGCTTCCGCGAGGATCTTTCCCAGCGTGCGGTCGAGCGTGGCGATGAAGATCTCCTCCTTGCCGGAGAAGTACTGGTAGCAGGTCCCTTTGCTCACACCCGCCTGCTGAGCGATGTCGTCGACCGTCGAGTTGTGGTATCCCTTCGTCGAGAAGACGCTGTACGCGGCGTCAAGGATCGCGTCGGTCCGTCGCTCCTCGCCGCTCAGGGTCGCGAGGCGCTCCTCTTCGACGAGGTCGTCCGCGTCCTTGGTCTTCGCGTTCTCCTTGAAGGCCTCCCAGTCGTCGACCTGCTCAAACGGGTACTTGTCCAGTATGCTCTTGATGCTGCTCACCGAGAGGTTCTCGTCCCGCATGCTCTTGATGACGAGGAGCCTTCGCAGGAACGCCTCGTCGTAGAAAGCCACATTCGGCTTCGATTTCCTCGGGCGCGGCAGCAGCCCCTGGGACATGTAGAACTTTATGGTGCTGACGGTCAGCCCGGATGCGGCAGCGAGCTGGCTCATCTTCATCATCTCTTTATCCGCCTTATCTGACGAAGTCATCACTTTAGTCATAGATTGCCTCCGATATCCTATGAAACAGGATTCAGGCACCTATGTCAAACCGTTGGGTCAATAGTGCTGACAGTTAAATGTTTCGAGAGCCTGTGTCGAGGATATGGTTGAACTGCCTCCGGCCTTACCCGGGAGGCTCCACTATGCGTCGCAATATCGCTCTCACGCTGGTTGCCGTGCTGATCGCGGCCGTCATGCTGCCTCTCCTCGCCACATCTGAGGCAAGCGCCGACACCTGGGCCGGGGTTGCCGCAGAGGGAATAGTGGGTGACTACAACACGCCGCAGGCCCAGGCCGCGTGCTCGGCCGTCTACAACGGCTTGCTGTATGTCGGGACCCGCAGCGTCAGCGGCTGCGAGGTCTGGTCCTATGACGGCGCCACCTGGACGAGCATCGCCGATCCCGGGTTCGGCGACGGCGACAACCGGGCGGTCACGGCTATGGCCGTCTATGGCCCGAACCTCTATGCGGGCACTTACAGGCAGTCCGGCGGCTGCCAGCTCTGGCGCTACGACGGCAGCGCCTGGACCAGGGTCAGCGGCCCGCTGCTGGA
>Ga0209747_1000244_pt1 | contig 29684 bp, 24 predicted proteins | sample BarGraNGADG00311_FD_184498 | JGI IMG/M metagenome (GOLD analysis project Ga0209747, IMG submission 184498) | Arctic peat soil microbial communities from Barrow, Alaska - Barrow Graham LP Ref core NGADG0011-311 (SPAdes) (version 2) | ecosystem: Environmental > Terrestrial > Soil > Wetlands > Peat...
TACCTCTCAGAGAGCGGAATGCAGGCGGAGTAGATGCAGAGGCACTCGAATGCCATTGTATTTATGGGACAGGGTGCTAATGGTCGAGTCCGCTCATTTCAAAGAGGAGGCCGAACACGTGCGCGTCATTATATTTGGAGCGGCGGGACAGCTGGGATCAGAACTCGTAAGCACTTTTGAGGGGGCCGGGCAAGAAGTCCTGAGCTTCGATCTCGACCTCGATATAACCGACTTTGGCCGGGTCATGGAAAGGATACCGGACCTTCGCCCCGATCTGTTGATAAATGCGGCGGCCGATACTGATCTCGATCGAGCGGAACTCGATCCCGAGCCCTCGCTTAGAGTCAACTTCACCGGTACCCAGAATCTGGCCCTTGCCTGCCAGGCAGCAGGCTGCCCCATGGTCTTTTTGAGCACCGACTATGTTTTTGATGGAACAAAGGGGTCCGCTTACAACGAATTCGACCTTCCGAATCCTCAAGGGGTGTACGCCAAGTGCAAGTTTGCTGCTGAATTGTATATGACTTCGCTATTGGAGAAGTACTTTATCTTCCGAACCGCCTGGCTTTTCGGGAAGGCGGGCGATCGCAACTTTATTAAAAGCATCCTGCGCAATGCAAAATCGAATGGAAGCCTGAGGGTCGTCGTCGACGAGATAGGGACTCCCACTTACGCGGCCGATCTGGCCGAAATCATTTATCGGGTTTGTGTTTCAGGAAAATACGGTTTATACCATGCGACCAATGAAGGTATCTGTTCGCGTTTCGAATTCGCACAACAGATCCTCGAGATAGCAGGGTGGGATGACATTTCGTTAAAACCGATAGTTGCTGAGGAACTCGGTTTGCCCTGCCCCCGGCCGGCAAACACGGCGCTTGATAACCTCAACCTGCGGTTGCAGGGCTTTCCCCCGATGCGCCACTATCGCGAACCTCTAAGGGAATATGTGGAATGGCTCCTGGAGAAGGACGATTTTGACGGCCATTAGGGTCTAGACAGCGGCCTTGCGAATCTGAAGAGAAGCTATACAGATAAGCAGCGACCCGGACAGGGCAAGCCACAAACCCGATCCTATCCCTTTGAAATAGTCCATAGCTTTCACGTCCGGAACTTTCTGGTACCCGATGCCCCCAAAAATCCTGAGACCGAGAAACAGCAGAACCATCAACACGCTGAGCCAGGCCAGATCCTTCATGAGCCTGGTCCACGTCTCCGACTTGCCGATGCCGAGCAGCAAGAGTCCATCGGCGCAGAGGACGAGCACGGTTAGAATGGTCAAGGCCATTCCCTCCGGGAAGGTGATGCCGTAAAGGACACGGCTTAGATTGAGGGTATTTCCGATCCAGGGAAGCATCATGGAAATTATTACCATGAGGCCGGCGGCGATGGCGACAATGCTCCAGCGCATGGTTCCAGCGGGATCAATGGGCCGGTTAACCTCGCGTGATTGGACGGCGGGCCTTAATTCGGATGCAGCTGCTCCAGGCCCGGCCGACCTGGCCAGCCTGACCTGGTAGGGTTCGGCCTGCGCCGCGCCGCTTGCTGTAAGGCGGCTGGCTGCTTGCCGGCTGTGGTCGGGAATCTTTTCCCCGCGGGTCATTGCTTCCAGTTCCTCCCAGCTTGAACGTTGCGAACGGCTCAGGGCGGCATCTTTTTGATCCTCCCCTTTGTGATAGACCTGGGCGATCAATTGCCTCCATTCCCGATCACGCTGGAAATCCGACTCTGCGGATCCGCCATCCCCCGACGGGCCTTCGGCATCCAACTCCTTGGCCCGCTCCAGCTCGCTCTGCAATGCTTCTTCCTTGTCGAAAGGCCGCTCCTTTCTGACCGTGATCATGCCCAGATTGGCCCGCACATTCATAAGATCCTCTCTCAAACCCTTCATATCGGGATAGCGGGCGCCGGGGTCCTTTTGAAGAGCGTGGTGAATGATGCGAACCAGGCCCTCAGGGATATCAGGTCTTATCTCATTAAGAGGCAGGGGGTCCTCGGACCCGATCTTGTAAATTATGGCATAATCGTTTTCCGCATCGAAGGGCCTTCTGGCAGTCAGCAGCTCATACATGGTAACCCCGAGCGAGAATATATCCACCCGATGGTCATAAGGAATCCCCTTCACCAGCTCGGGAGAGATATAGTTCGGTGTTCCCATGATGACCCCGGTATGGGATTTATCGCTCACCTTCAACATCTTGGCGATGCCGAAGTCGGCCACCTTGATGTTACCGCTCTCCAATACAAAAATATTGTCAGGCTTTATGTCCCTGTGGATCACTCCCCGGTCATGGGCATACGAGAGCGCCTCGCTCATCATCGGGGCTATAGAAAGGAGCTCCTCCGGGGAGAATATCCTTTCATTCAGTATCTGCCGGAGAGTTTTTCCCTCCAGATACTCCATTACTATGAACTGGCGATCATCGACCATCAGAATATCGTGAACGGTGACGATATGGGGGTGCGTCAAACCCGCTGCAGCTTGGGCTTCTCCACGAAATCGCTCCCTCACTTCCGCCCGCTCTTCTTCGCTCAGGTAGTGGGGAGCGACGAGTTCCTTGAGGGCGATGTCCCTTTCGAGAAGTGCGTCATAGGCAAGGTAAACTTTGCCCATGGCGCCACGGCCCACTTCCCCTTTGATTCGATATCTTGCCGCCAATGAAGGACCCGCTTACTCGATTCTGTGATCTTTTACATTTTGGGTTATCGACAGGGGGTCAAGCTAACATGAGAAGAGAGCAAGTCTTACTCGTCACGAAAAAAGAGCTTCAGGGTACCCAGAAGAATCTCGTCGCCATCCGAGAGGACCTTGGGCTCGAAGGGTTCGAGCTGTTCCCCATTGACGAAGGTGTAATTGGTGCTGGAGAGGTCCATAACATAATATCTCTCCTCTCCGAGCCTGGTGATTTTGGCATGGCGGCGGGAGACTCCGGCATCAGCCGCGTTGTAGGGATTCAGGTCGATATCGGGATAAGAGTGGCTGGCCGAATCCATCCGTCCCAGCGTGTGTTCGGTCTTGCCCTTTAGGTCTATGGTTTGTTCGACGCCTTCGATTTCTAAGCAAGCCATAACAATATTAATAACAGGATAAGCCCTCGCCGTAAAGACGGATCAGGCCTCCACATGGGGCTGACCCATGTGGAGGCTCCCTGTGGAGGCTTTAGTAGTGGACTTCCATGGCCCTCGGCGGGCACGCTTTAATACACAACTCGCAGGCCGCGCACTCGTCGTAATCGAAGCTGACCTCCATGCTGTCACGATCGACCGTCAGCGCCTCGGTAGGACAGACCGCTAGGCAGGCACCGCAGTGCGTGCACTTGGCATCGTTTCTCTTTATGTCCTGTGAAAGCGGCTGTATCCTTATGCCGCAGGACTCGAGATATTTGAGGCCCTTTTGGTATTTGTCCTTCTCACCGGTAACCTCCAGTACGAGGATCCCCTCCTCGCGCGGGGTTATCGAGGCTTTGAGGATATTGAAATCGATATCAAAGTCCCTTACCAGCTTACTGACCACCGGTTTATCGATCTGCTCGTGCGGGAAGTGCAGGACTATCTTGTGCCGTACCATCTATGACACCTCCTCCGTCTCGCTACGCGCTTCGCAGGGAAGCAGGTCCACCGCCTGAGTCAGGAGGAAATTGCCCGATTGTATCCACTCCTTGAGGGTAGCGGCTATCTCCCTGGCCCGGCTGTAACTGGAGAGGGCGGCCGTCGCCACCTCTTTTCCGCCTATTTCGATGAGGCCGCTCTTCAACTGGGCATAGTTGACCTCTCCCAGCACCTTGCCGGTCCCTTGCGGATAGTCGACGGAGTAATCCACGATCGGCGCCAACAGGTCCTCATCCCTGATCGCGGCCGCCTTGACCACCTCTTCGTTCAGCGCCGGGATTGGTATGCCGATTCCCACGGCAAGGCTCGCGCCGTAGCCCACCATCGAATACCCGGTCAGCCAGCGGGGATTCATTCCCCTCAGTTCACCCGAAACGGCCAGCGTTCCCGACGGACGTTTGGGGATACCGCCCTCGGTGCGGGGAACGTCGGTATTATGCTGTGTGCCATGGCCGACCACGTAGCCGACCCCGCCTCCCAGGAATATGCGGGTACCGATGCCGATGGTCCTGAACAGTGGGTCGTTGAACAGCGGCGAGAGCTGACCCGCGCTGCAGTAATTGGCGTTACCAAGATTCGGCCTGAGCACTCCCATGTAGGTGTATATGACGCTGTCCGAGAGGTTCACCGCGACGTTGTAGTTTTGATAAGCGTTGCGCGGATTGTAGAGCCAGGCTTCTTTAACGCTCTCAAGCGAAATCTCGGTTTCCCACTGGCGCCCGGGATAGCAATCGGTGCCATAGGAATCGGCGCGCAGGTATACCTTCTTCCCCGCGACCAGGTCCTCGATCACGTGGCCTCCCCCGTAGTTGAAGCCCCCCGGGTAGACCTCGTTCAAGGGGTCGTATGCCGCCATTTCGGTGGCCCCGACGTAGATGTCTACAGCCGCTATTCCCGCGAAAACCGGGACGTCGTTGAGCCAGGCCCGGCTTATTTTGATGCGAGGCTGGGGGTGGCCCAGGTTGATGAAAGCGCCGGAGGAGCACATTGGTCCGAACGTCCCCGTCGTTATCACGTCCACCTCTCCGGTGGCCTCTTCGAGGCCTTTTTTGTCAACCAGATCGATGATCTCCTCGGCGGTTACCACGACCGCCTCGCCTTTCTTGATCTTCTCATTGATTTCTGCGATGGTTTTCGCCATTTTCCTACCTCCGTTTCTTTACGAATAATTGTCCTGTTGGAGGTAGGACATGATCCATACCAATTTCACCACCACCCTTATGTCACAACCAATATTTGCCATAATAATTGATCCCAATCGTTTTCGATTTCTTTCCACTGCCAATAAAAAAACCGCCGGCGAAGGTGCACGGCGGTATCCACTACCGTTTACCCGCTCCGGGTACGGCGCCGTTGCGCGATACCCTCGCCTTTGATCACGGAGGCGTCCGTCCTCGCCTACTCGCTGACGCTTTCGACGGGAAGCTCCAGGGCCATCTTCAACCCGCTCCGCGCGCCGATTCTCAACTTCTGCTCGGCTCTCTGTAGCGCTCCCCGCGGGTTTACTCCTCCCCTTCATCGCCTTTCGCGGTGATTATATAATTGTCAAAATGCCCACAAAATGGGCATATAAAAATGATAAGGCCGCCTCTTATACCTGTCAACCGAATCTCTGATAATGCGAGATTCAGACCGGTTGACTTATGTTATGAGGGTTTGAATAATACCGGAAACAGGTAAACCGCTCGAAAGGGAGACTGCGTGATAAGACTCTTACAGCAAAGCGATAAGGAGAGGACGATAACTCTTCTGGATCGCGAACACGAGTTGAACATCATTATGATTAACGATATCGAGAAATTCGGATTGGAGAACGCCGGACAAACCTTCCAGGGAGACTATTATGGAGCTTTCAGAAACGACGATCTGGGTGGGGTCTCCGTCATCTACAACTTCGGCTCCATGTTTATCTACGCACCCGATTCTCAAATGGCGCCTGAGTTGATAGAGCAGATGACGGGGATGAAAAAAACTCCCAGGTTCTTGAGCGCTCGAGCCGATTGGGGCAAGGCGGTCTTACAGAGATTGATGCAAAGAGGGGTGCAGCCAGCCGGAACCGAGGAGCAGGAATTCATGACTCTTGCAAAGGACTCTTTCGAACCACGACACGACCCGGCCGCCCGCTTCGCCGAACCGCGCGACCTGCAAGGCATCGTCCGACTTTCTCGAGGATTCCAGATCGAGTACTTCGGGACCCAGCTGGAGGCGATGGAGGAGCTGGCCCGCATGGCCGAGTCACGCATGGTGAATTGCGGAGTTACCGTATTAGAAAAGGATGGCCGGCTGGCGTCCAAGGCGGAGATAATGGCGCATACGGATAAAGCAGCTCTGCTAGGCGGCGTTTACACCGATCGGGAGTACCGGGGAAGAGATTTTTCGTTCGCCTGCATGTCTTTACTCTGCGAATCCATCCTGGGCGCCGGGCGCACACCATGCCTTAACGTCTCAAAACAGAATCCCCCGGCTCGGGCTGTCTATAAAGGCCTTGGCTTCAATAAATTGTGCGATTATAGGATGGCGCATTTCTCCTGACGACGCGGTCACTGCCTTACTATAACCACCGGGCATTTGGCATGATGGACGATGCGATTGCTAACCGATCCCAAAAGAAAATTGCCTAATACTCCCCTTCCGTGGCTGCCCATGGCGATCATGTCGTAGCCGCCCTCCTCGGCTTCGAGCAGGATCTCGCTGGGCGGATTGCCGAATCTTACCTTGGGCTTTGCTTCTATGCCTGCCTCGCGCAGCGGTTTGAGGCTGTCCTTCAGCATTTCTTCCGCCTTGCGGTCGAGCTCCTTGTGCAGTTCCTCGGGTGGGGGGAGGAAAACCTCAGGAGCAACCAGACCATCCGCCCAGAATGCGGAATAGACGGGTTCCTCCACGACATAAAGGAGTGTCACCTGGCAGGAAGTACTTTCCAAGAGCCTTATGGTGAAGTCGATGGCCCGGTTGGCGGGTTCCGAGCCATCAGTGGGGAGCAAGAGATTATCGATCATTCTTTTCCTCCTGAATCATATACTTATTACCTTCATCATAAGCAATTTCTATGCTGCTGCCGAAATATCCTTATGCGGTCTTTGTTTAGGGAAATGAAATCCAAGGGATTATAATTTCGATAAACTATTAGTAATAACGGGATGTAAGGGGTAACCATGAGTAGTGATGATGCAAAGAGCGACGTTATGTCAATCGAGGAGAGAAGGCGCAAGATCGGCGAATGCTACGACCAGTACGAAATCGTACAGGAGATAGTGCTGGATTGCGAACTCAAGGGAGCCCTGGCGAGGGGCAAGAAATGGATGGAGACCTTTCGCCCTGAAATGGTATGGAGGCTGGCAGGGGACGTTGAAGGAAAGAGGGTGCTGGACATCGGGTGCCAGTATGGGGTCTTTTCTCTCTACCTGGCCGAAAAGGGAGCACAGGTAACCGGGATGGATATATCGCCCCGGTGGATAGCCAGGTGCCAGAGAGAGGCCTGTGCGAAATTTCCGGACAAGAAATTCAATTTCCTGGCGGGCGATGCCCAGGTACTGCCCTTTGAGGACGAAACCTTCGATATCGTCGTCTGCTCCGAGGTGATCGAACACGTCGATCATCCCGGCAACGTGCTGAGTGAGATAAACAGGGTACTGCTCCCTGGAGGCGTTCTGGTTTTATCAACCCCCAACACCAAATCCTATTATGTAAAAATATGGCAGGTCCTGAAATTGCTGCTGCCGATGAAGCAGATTAAAGGCCTTGTGATGAAACTGCTTAAATTCAGTTTGGATGATGCCTACGTGCGCGTTCGCCTGCAGTTGCCCGAGGAGCGCCGGGAAGAGTTCGACCGCGAGGTGGAAAAGCTGAAAGCCATGGCCAAGGAACTGCAGCTCGAAGACGACGATGAAGAGATCAACGAGCATATACGAGAGTTCAGTAACGACGAGCTGGAATTGCTCCTCGACCTCATGGGTTTTGAGGTAGAGAAAAGAACGGGATTCCCCGTCTTCCCCACCTATTACTTCCTGACCCTGCGCATGTTCATAAGGGAAAAGTTCGTCAAGGTGAAGGATGACAGCTGGTGGAGGCACCACAGCTCACCTTTTGTATATTTCAGGGCTGTGAAGAAGCAGCCGGCCCTGTTCCATCTATAGGTCTATCCTCTATTGCGCCTTCTCCTGCTTGCCGGCCTGAAAGAACCGGCCAGCGAGAGCAACCCAAGTGAAATGCCCAGCATGAGTGTCGCTGTTCCCCTGCCCCCAAGGGCTTCTCCTACGGCAGCTTCTCAACTCTGAAGGTCGTGCGCCAGGGTGGAGAGCCCTTGCCGATGTAAATCACGCCGCTGCCCCGCAGGCCGAGGCTCTTGGCGTCCTGGTAAACATAGATCACGGCGTCCTTGGCGCGCGCTCCCAGCTCGGCTCCGGTATGATGCACGTGCATTGTCAACTTATGGGAATCCAACCCGGCGAGGCGTCCCACTTTATGCACGTCGGCGTAACATCGCTTCGATTTCAGCATGAGCCAGTCGCCCGCCTCGCTGGCCGTCAAGCGCAGGTCCTCACCCTCCTCCCCCAGACATTTTCCCGCCGTCTGGGTTTCGATATTGCAGCGGACGGCCCGCCGGAAACAATAATCGCCAACCGAAGTTGCCTTGATATTCAAATACCTTGCTTTCAAACCGGCAAAATTGCCTATGCGCCCGCCCTTTATCATGAGGCGTTTCTCCGGCGTCCCTTCCGCCTGCAGGCCGACGTAATCAAGGCTGCCCGGCAGCTCCAGGAATTCCTCGCCCAGGCTCGATGTCGCTTCTACCGCCAGCGTGGTTAGAAACCCCACGGCTTCCCGCTGCCACTGCATGCGTAATTGGATATAATTGGAAGCCGCTTCGTCAACCAGCCTGTGCAGCAACTCCACCAGTTCCCTGTCATCACTGGTCGGCAGGGCCTTCCTCACCCGCGCTTTGGAAATGCGGTCCCTCGAGCGCAGGTTAAGGAAGAACTCGGCGAGATCATAATCCTGAAAGTGAGTTGCCCTCGCTTCTTCTTCCGCCCGGTTCGTCTCCAGAAGGTCTCTCAACGACTCCGAACTTCGTTTGAAGACGGGTTTGGGAAATTTCATTGCTCCGCACTTCCTAATACAACCGGCTCGTGCTCGGCGGTCATCCGTACAGCTCCTGTGCCTTTCCGGCGATAATGCGAATCAGATCTTCCCCGCGCGATACCGGGAAAATCTCATAGCCCGCATCCCGGATCGCCTCCGCCTTCTCGCTGTACTCCTGATCGACGAGAAAGACCGAGCCCGAATTATCCGGATGCACCTGAAGGGCTTCTCCGAGATAATAGGCGGCCTCGCTCAGGTTGGTGATTTCTGCATCGGAGATCAGGCAGAAATGCTTGGCCCTGTGGGGCTCGATGCCGGAGAGGTTGAGCAATTCCCTGACCGGGAAGACGGTACCACCCCCATAATAGGTAACCAGCCCCTGCTCGACCTTTCTTATCTCCCAGGAAGGCTTTACCACCAGGGAACGTTGCTGATCCGAGTAAACTACGAGGCCTACCTTCGCCCCCAGGTTGCCGGCGCTCCTCGCCATTACGAATCCGGCCAGCACCGCATTGGCTACTTCCGTCGTAGGGTTTGTCATGGAGCCGGAGGCATCGAGGATGATGATTACATCCGGGGGCGTCTTGCGTTTTGAAACCACATCAAGGCGGGTCTTCTCCCATTGCTTTGTGGTGAGAGTGGGCACAGCTTTGCCCGAAGTGTAGAGGGTATATGGAAGGTCCAGGTGCTCGAAGGGGTCGCCCATCCCCCAGGCCAGTGGCGCATGGGGCGCTTCCTCGCCGGCCTCGCTCAAGACCGAGCGGAAACGTACCTCGTAACGGCGAGAGAGATCGCGGTAATACCACACCAGGGCCTCGCTCTCGCCGCCCGCGCCTATCCCCCCCACCAATTCCTTGAAATCCTGCATGCCCATTTCATGCGCAAGCGAGCGCAATATCTCCTCCGGCGCCCGGCCGCGCATTTCATCGATGCCATGATCCATGATCCTGCTCTTATCCATCTCCTCCGGCTTGTCGTAGTACTTGTGCAGATAGCCGACCAGGAAGCGCATCTTTTGTTCCCAGCCGGAGGCGGCGAAGGGCTTTTCCAGGAAACGCCGGGAGACGCATCTGGCGTCCTCTCGCATCTCATGCTGCAGCTTGCCTACGAGTGCATTCGGGCATCCCCACATCTCCTCGAAGCAGCCGAGCACGAACTTCCACATCTTGCTCGCCCGCAATCCCTTGGCTCTATCCAGTGCATGGTAGAGGGAAATCATTTCTTCCTTCATGCCGTTACGCGCGGCATAGGTAACATTCACCATGTCACAGAAGAGGCGTTGTATCGATCTCGCTTCCTCGAAGGTGACCATCCTCCCCTTGTCCTTCACCTCCTCCAGCGCGAGTTTCCCGGATGCGATGAGGCGAAGCGATGTGCGGATATCAAAAGGGGCCAGGGCATAGTGCAGGAGTTGATACACGCATACGGCCTCCAGGTTTTGCATGCCAAGTTTTTCCATAATCTCTGGAACGTTAAGGTATATTCTGTTTTCAGCGGGCTCCCATATTCCGAACTGGTCCTTGAGCTTGGCCGCATGCAAGTGGCTCGACGGGCTGAGCACGAATTCGGGGTCCATTATGCGGGGATAGCCGCAGAAGGCGCGAGCCCGGGAAAGGATCGCCTCGAGTTCCGGTTCCGAGTATGGCAAGGTGCTACCTCGCAGTTCCGCCGGAGATTTCCCCGTAGACCTGCCTCAGCATGGTTGCTATAGGATATTTGGCCGGGGAATCGTATCCTTTCAGGGAGATCAAGGCCTCGATGATCAAATCGGGGTCGACGTCTTGATGCCCCAGCGAACGCTCGTAGAGTACGAGGACCGCGTCGAGGGTCTTGATCATGCGGCGGCTCTTGAGATAGTGATTGCGCGATGTGGCGAAAAGGTCGGCAACCATGGCGATGCGGTCATTCATGAATTCGGGATGTTCCACCCAGGCGCGGTCGGTGGGAATCAGCTTGAACCAGAGCACGAAGGGGATTACCGCTTGCAAGTCTTCGAGCTCGGCTCTGTCACGTCCCCGGAACCAGGCCAGCGCCTTGGCGTAGCGCCCGATTGTCTTTCCCGCCCGCACGCTGACCTCGTTTTCCGTCTTGTAGCATATGTTCTCGGTATTATGATAGTGGCAGCCGCCCCTGTGGCCTCCCTCGGACGACCCGCCGTCATCAACCTGGGCGCAGAGCACGGGCGGCTTCACAAACCAGGCGAAGCCCTTGCTCTTGCGTTCTATGTCGAGCGATGCCAAGGCACATCCGTTGAGCTCCGAGATGAAATTGTAAAGGATGTAGAGGGCTTCAGCGTCTATCCCCACCTGCGATATCTCCGCTCGAATTGCTTCGAAGTCGGCGCTCGTCAACTGGAAGCCCATCTTCTGGCGCAAGTGCCCGACGTAGGCCTCTTCATCGCCGGTCAATTTCCTGTCTTCCCCACCCCCCGCCATTTCCAGGAAATAGGGGTTGAGCGTAGGAGCGAAAACACCGATGTCGATGCGGTCGAGGAAGGGCGGCGTTAAATCCGACGATGCCACGTCCCGGAAGTTGGCAGTGAGAAAGGTCGCTCCTTCGGCTGCGTAGATCTTGGAATCTCCATAGACAGAGAAACCGCGGTCCATCATTTCGAGCAAGTTGTTAGTGCGGCCCGGAGTCAGGCGATTGACCTCGTCCACCATGCGAAAGGGTGAGAGCACGAATTTGCGCGGAATGACCTCCTCCTCCCCCTCCCGCATGAGCTTCCCCAGGTGAGGACGCCCTATCATTTTTTCCTCGGTCAGTTCCTGATGGCCGTGGATGGTAGCCTCATGAATCGATTCCATCACCCTGAAGTCACCGCGGCCCGCTCCGAACGTCTCCTCCAGCAGGGCGCCATGCACGAAGGCGCCGACGAACTCCGCCGAGGTGGTCTTGCCGGAACCGGGCGAGCCGTAGAGAATCATGGTGCCGTTTCTCAATACCGAGGTAAGCAGGGCGAAGAGAAGGGGTGAATTATAGGCTTCTTCGGCAAGCACTATCGATTCGGTTTCGTTCAGATTGAGCGCTATCTCTCTTTTTTCCCGAAAGCGGACATCGTGATTGAGATTGATGTAGAGACCGCTTTCCTCAATCGCGCCATATATACTTCGTAGTTGCTTGCTCAGCTCTGTCATGCTCTCCCGCTCTTTTTCCTCACATTTCGGAAAATTTACCCGGACTTCCGCTCTGCCAGATAATTCTACCCTAAAGAGAAGGGGGCAAGCATAATAACAATCAGGTGGTCAGCCTTACCGGCTGCGCCCCTTCATTCACGCGGGCAGCGGACCTGCCACCGCAACGGCAAAAGCCGAGCCGTAAAGCGAACAGACTTGCCCGAATCGTCCGCTAATGCTATAAATTAGTTAGTGTTCACTAACCTTTCTTTCTTAAGAGGCCCCAGGTTGGCAGGGAGCAGGGAGCGTTTGAAAGGCCCCGAAAGACGTGACCAGATAATCGAGGCCGTGACTTCGGTTATGGCCGAGCATGGACTGCCCGGAACCACCACAAAACGCATCGCCGAAAAGGCCGGTGTCAGCGAGCCGGCTCTTTACAAATATTTTCCGAATAAGAAGAGGCTCCTCCTCGAGGCACTTGAGAGAGTCGGCAATACTCCCATGCAGATCCTCGCTTCCATGACGGATGTAGAGGACAACGTCTTTGACCAGTTCATCAAAATGAGCGATGGCTTCTACGATTTTTTTATGGGCCACTCGGAGGAATCGATGCTGCTCTTCGAGGTGGTGGCGGGATCGCGGGACCCGGAGTTCAGAATGGCCGTAAGCGATAAGTTCATGGATTACACGCTGATCATGTCCGCGATGTTTGAGGAGGGCAAGAAGCAGGGCTACGTGAAGGAAGACTTGGATAGTACCCTGGCCGCCTGGCATGTATTGGCATTGGGCATTACCCTGGTCTTCGCATCGGTTATGGGACTTGGAAGCATCCTCACCAAAGAGAAGGCATTACTCGCCGTTCGCGATATTCTGGAAAATATTGCTAGTAATGATCAGGAGAGGAAGAAAGGCCGGGGAGTATCAGGCTCAGCCCCCAAACAGAAGCATCTCCCCGGCTGATTCTTATATGGAGGAAAGGGGTCAGCACATGAAGGCGTTAATAGTCGGTGGCGGCATGTCAGGCCTGGCAACGGCCGTCAATCTATTGGATGCAGGGATTGATGTGGAGTTGGTCGAGGCTGATGAGATCTTCGGGGGGCGGGCAAGCTCCTGGAAGGACGAAGACGGAGACATGATTGACAATGCGCTGCATGTCTTCTTCCCCTACTATGCCAACCTCATCAATTTCTTCCAGAAAATGGGTGTCGAGGATAATATCATTTGGAAGCGGACCGAGTTCTATTACATGCAGGAAGGCGGAAGGGAAGCAGTTCTCAAATTCTCCAATCTCCCGGCTCCGCTGCATGCTCTTACCGCCTTCATGGGCCTGCTTAAATCCTACAAGGCAATACCCAAATGGAAACTCTTCTTCATGATGGCCGCCATGGGATCAGCCATCTTTTATTCGGATAAGAAGCTGGAGAAGATGGATGAGATCACGTTCGGGCAGTGGGCCTATCGCTATTCACCGCGAGACGCCTTCTTGCCGCTCGAACCGGGCGTAAACGGCCTAACTTTTACGCCTTCCTCAATGGTATCGGCGAAGGTAATGCTCAACTGGTTCCGCAAGGTGGCGGCTTGTCCCGAGAGCGCCCGGGTCGGTTTTGCCAATGGTGGGCTTGGAGACATATGGGTGGACACCTGCCTCGACTATATCCACAAGAAGGGTGGAAAAACCTCGCTCGGCAAGAGCGTGGCAGCCATCAATGTAGAAGGGACGAAGGTAAAAAGCATAACCATCGGGGGCAGGGACAGGAAGGCGGACATATATGTCTCAGCCATAAGCCCATTCGCGCTGCGGCAGATCCTTCCCGATGAGGCCTTTAACCTCCAATACTTCCGGAACCTCTGGCACTTCCAGTACGCGCCATCCCTCTCGCTTCAAGTCTGGTTCGATCGCAAACTGACCGATGTTGATGTGACATATTTTTCCAACGGTTGTATTTTTAATACCTACGCCGATCTCTCAAACGTGCTGCCCGACATTTTTACGGGAGGCTCAATGTTCGAGATGGTTCTTTCACCGGCTGATCATATCGAGGGATTGCCGGATGAGGTTATTTTCGATATAGCCATCAAGCAGATCAGAGCCTTGTTCCCGAGCGCGACCGGGGCCGAGGTGCGTAAGTACAGGGTGGTGAGGAAGCGCCAGGGCGTGTATCGCGCGCTGCCCGGGATGGAGAAACGCCGACCTTACCAGCGCTCTCCCTATGACAATTTTTACCTTACAGGCGACTATACCAGGACTCACGTATCATCGGGGGGGATGGAGGCCGCCATCTGGACCGCGAACCACTGCGCCGAGATAATCGCCGCAGATAAGCTGGGAAAATCGACATCGCTTAACGTGGAGTGGAAACCCAATCGAGGCCTGATTCCGTTTATAAAGCCGGCGACTTATGCGGGTTTGGGTTTTGCCGGCCTGGCTTTGCTTAACCGAGCGCGCAAGGCGGGGAAGGGCTCGAGCGGAGACTGAATCGGGTCCCAAATCTTGTACCATAGGAGAGCGCTTCATTACCCCTGAAGATTTATAACAATCCTAAAGCTCTTATTATGAGAATCCAATCTTGAGTCTCGAAATTACCAGGGATAAGAACACGGTATTCGAGACTGACCCCCTTTGCAGGGGTTTTACTAATCATGTGAGCATGCAGCGCATAATGCGGGGCATCATGTAGGGCATGATCTTGTCCATCACCTTGGGTAGAATGTCCGGCATGAGCTGCTTCATGGAATCGCTCATAGTGGGCATCTTCTTCTCCATTAACGGCATCATGCGCGGCAGCATCCAGGGCATCATGATGGGAAGCATCTTCGGCATCATGAGTGGTATGAGGCGGTCGGTCATGGCGAACATGCCGCTAAGCACCGGCTTGGGAAGACGCTTGAAGCTGCGCATGCCCTTGGCGAGCAGCGGGGAAATGCTTTGCATAAATTCCCACATGAAGTCGGCCATGCCCTGCGGGGTCATCAACTGGATCATGACGTCAAATACCGCCCAGCTGTCCCGCACGGTAGGTTCCGGGTTTTCGAGCTTTTCTCCCAGGGCTTCGGAAAGAAGGGACGCGAAATCGACGATCTTCATGCCGTTGCCCTCCGCCGCGTTCCATACCCGAAGCTGAAATTCGCAGCACGGGCAGGTGGTTACGATCGCTTCGGCCCCGGCGTCTTTGGCCTCCTGCAGGCGCTTATCGGCGATGCGGCCGGAGGTGGGCCTGGTCTCGCCGATCAGGGTAAGCACGCTCCCGCAGCACAAGCCTTCCTCCCGGTTGTGCTCCATCTCTACAAGCTCGATTCCGGGAATGGCTTGCAGCACCTGGCGGGGCTCCTCGTAGATGCCGCCGTGCCGGCCTATATGGCAGGGATCGTGCCAGGTTACTTTCATCGGAATTTCGTTCTTGAACTCGAGTTCGCCCTCGCGCACCAACTCGGCCGCCAGTTCGCTTATGTGCCTGACCTCGACGTTCCAGTCGAGACCAAGCTTCTCGGCCCAGTTCTTATAATGATGGCTCAGGGTTACCCAACAGCCCGGGCATGACGCGTAGAGTATCTTGATTCCCCTCTTGTTCACCGCCTCGATGTTTCTCCGAACCGCCAGCTCGAATACGTCCCATTGGCCGCTCATCAGGAAGGGCACGCCGCAGCAGGTCTCATCTTCGCCCAGGTAGACGAAATCGAGTCCGCCTTGCTTGAAGATACGCGCAGCTCCCCGCGCGATATCCTGCTCGACGTAGGATGCGGTGCATCCCGCCCAATAGCCTACGTCGCCGCTCTGCAAAGGCTTTATATCGTCCGGCAGCCAGGCGTCGCGATCCTTGGCCAGGCCGGCCCAGATGTTGTTTTGCATGTCATAAGCCGCGCCCATCATTTCGAAGGGCGGAAAGGTCGGGAATTTGCCGGAGGCGACGAGCTCTCCACGCATCTCTTCCCAGATGGATTCGATGGGTATATCCGTCTGGCAGGCCAGGTCGCACTTCTTACAGGTTGTGCAGAGGAGGAAGGTGTTGGACATCTCCTCGGTCATTGGCACCTCACCATGTGCGTATCCGCGCAAAAATTGCATCTTCCCGCGTGGCGAGGCGCTTTCCCATCCCCGTCCGGCGAAAAGCGTGCAGTCTTCTTTGCAGTATCCGCACTGCGCGCAGGTGAAAGCCGCCTCCTCCACCTTGTCCGGCAGTTTCTTGCGAAGGACTCTGATATGGGGAGCGAGCCTGCCGATGGGTATGGCCACGGGCAGCGACAGCCGAGCGCCGAGCATCATGGCCCGCAAGCCTTTCAGGCGAGGAGAATCTGCGCAGGATGCGAGGATCTTGCCGGGATTGAGCAGACATGCGGGATCGGACTGCCGTTTAGCTTCTTCCAATAATTTCCTTTTGCGCTTTCCCAGCCGCTGATCCGCTTTATCTACGAAATACAGCCCGACCCCATAGGGCGCACCGTAGTGCTTCTCGGCGAGCCTGAGGAATTCGAGTGAGGCGGCATAGCGAAACATGAAATCAGTTCGCCGGGAGTCGCTGGGAATAAATCCCAGAAAGACCGAACTCCCGTCCCGGCCGATGACTACCTCCAGGGCCAGCTCCTGCAAGCGTTTGTCACTGGCACGCAACAGGGCTCCCACTTCAACCGTCGGCACTTCGGCCTCGGCAGGAATGAGCGAAGGCCCGGCCTTCTTTACGCGCATGGGATAAAGCCTTTCCTCCCACTCGCGTTCGGCGGTTTCGCTGCTCAACGCTTTACCGCCGGCGACTGCAGCCAGATTCTTGAGTTCCTCCGTTTTTTCGCCCCCGGCAAGCACGGCCAGAGCCAGGTATTGCCCCAGCGGAAGGTAGGCGTCTTCACTGGCACGGTTCTTGAGGGCGGCGAGTTGCGGGGAAATCACCTGAAGGTGGTAGACGGGGAGGCCGGCCGGTTTGAGCGAATCGATAAATTCCTGTACATGGCGGGCATCATCGAAAGCGAACAGGCCCGGGGTTTCCGGCTCGGTCTGACGAACCGCTATTCGGGCCTCGACGATGAAGCCGAGTATTCCTTCCGAGCCGACATAAAGATCCATCTCCTCGCCCGAAACGGCCATAACGCCCTGCGGCGTGAGCACTTTGAGCTCCTGCAGGTTATCGGCAATGCCGCCGTAAGCATAGGCGCCTATGCCAGAACCGCCCTCCGCTATCCAGCCGCCCGCAGTCGAAGACAGGGCGCTGGAGGGATAGACGCGTAAGGCCAATCCGCGGCTGCGAAGCTCCTTTTCCAGATTCCACCATATGACCCCCGCTTCTACCACCGCTTCCTGCTTCGCCTCGTCGATTTCCAGAATATGGTTGAGCCTGCTTACATCTACTACGATCCCGCCCATGACCGGGATGGAACCCCCGTACCCGCTGGTCGCGGCGGCCCGGGCCGTAATCGGCATGTCATGGTCACGCGAGAAAGCCAGGATCCATTCAAGTTCCTCGATGTTTTCCACCTGGACGACGATATCCGCCAAGCCTCCCACAACCTTGCCCACCAATGACGGAAATTCGCCCATATCGCGTGAATATATGTATCTTTCAACTGCATCCCGGCTCGAGCGCTCGCCGAATCGTTCCTCGATTTCATTAAGATTGGTTTTCTCGGAATTATGCATGGTTGACCCCCAGGCCAAAAATGGGACGATTCTCTTTTATATGCTCATCATACCCATTAGGGTATAACGCGGGGTTGATTAATATGATTTAAATCATATGGCAATAATTGTCAGCAAAGCGGAGGAGGAATCATTCTTCAGGTCCGACAGGACCTATGCTCGAACTGAAGCGCATAAAGACATCTATTGCCTCGCCTATGGCATCTTCCGGGGAATTAATCGGCTTATCCTTCAGGCATTCTCGCATTCGATGCGTGATGATGTGGATTCCTACCCTGTCCATAGCGGAGCGCGCCGCCGCTACTTGAGTGAGGACATCCTCGCAATTCTTGCCCTCTTGGATCATTCGGACTATACCGCGTATCTGGCCCTCGACCCTGTGCAGCCTGCGTAGAATCGCTTCCGTGGAGTCATCCTTGAAGGACATCTTGCCTCCTCACTGCCAGTGCGCGGCCCGCCAAACCATGCACTATTATATACCCGGTTTCCGGATCGGCGCACGGCCGCAGGATTCCCGCCGCCTTTTCTCGAACAATCGCTTAGGTCATGGTTGTACGCCGCTGCAAATCGAACCAATTAAGCCTTTGGCCGCATATTCCGCTGATGGAAAAAGGTCTGGAAAGGATAGAGGTATTGCATCTTGCGGGCGGGAACGGCCTTCGGGCCGTGGCCGTCAATAAACCGGAATCGAAAGGAGGTGTACCGTGGAAAAACAGGTGGGACGGATTACCCATTACTTCGGGAAAGCAGGGGTTGCGGCAATAGAACTGCAAGATGAGTTGAAGGCCGGTGATATGATTCACATCCAGGGCCATTCTTCCGATTGGACGCAAAAAGTGGAGTCCATGCAAATCGAGCATAATATCGTGGAGAAGGCAGGTCCGGGAGACGTGATAGGGCTGAAGGTGGATGGGCATGCACGGGAACACGACGTAGTCTACAAGGTGACGAGTGACTAACCGTTTAATCGAATCGACCCCAAGAATTCGCCACGATAAGGGCAGGCCGGCCAAGCCGTCTCCAGCCTAGGTTATAATGGCTCCTGGAAGACCGGCCCTGGATAATCATTAGCGGTGAGGAAATGGAAGAAGCTGCCGGACAGCAGAAACAAAGGATGGAATGGGAAGTACGGGGTGGCTTCTGGCAGTACCTTCATGTTTTCATTTTCTATCTATCCGTGAGCCTGGCCATAATGGCAACCGCCGGAGTCGTCCGTCTCGCAAGCGCCATCGCCTGCGTGGTCCTCTTCGTCTACAGCATGTTTACAATGTGCTCTTCGGCCACATATGTGATAATCGATCCGGTCTTAAAAGAATTGACCATCGAAAAATTTTACTATCTTCTTCCCATAAGACGCCGGGTAGCGACCGACACAATGCAGGCTCTGCTCGTAGAGGAATCGGCGCCGCCGGCAGAGGATGAAGGCGAAAATTCAAAACGTGATTTATCTTACTACGTACGCGTTTACCTTATTATAAAAGACGGCCGGCGCCTGAAACTTTTCGGGTCGGGAATGACCGGATCTCCTCAGGAGAACCGCAAGAAAGCCTATCTGATTACCCGAAGCATCGCCGCGGCCTGGAACTTACCGGTTAATTATTCAGTTCGCCGGAGCCAGCCGGAAGCGGAGGGCTTGGATCTGGCGGGGTCGAGTGCGAAATGAATGGTAAGACCTGGAAAATAGTCTCGTTGTCTTTGACCTCATTAATGCTGGTGTCTTCCGTACTGTTTATTTCCGGGTGCAATAAAGGCGCCAATAATCTCTCCTCCTGGCAGCGCGACCCGATCGTTCCAGGCTATTCCATGGCCGAAATCAATATCGGTGATTCGTTCTCGGCGGTGCAATCGCTTCACGGCGATCCCGATCAACGGCGCACGGACGGAGGTTATCAAATCGCTTACTATGGCAGGATCGCACAGGGTGGAAGCCTCGACGACCCGGGTGCCTGGGAATTGGTCGTAACTTTTTATGATAACGGCAATGGCTCGTTGGATTCCGGGGACGAGACGGGAGCCATCGAGATTTCGGGAGCCTACAGCGGGGCGACTTCCGGCGGCGTCGGGCTGGGTAGTACGGCCCAGGACATCGAGGGGGAGTTCGGGAGCTGCGATAATATATCGGAATCGGGGGCTGGGTCGGATCTCCGCCTCTACCCTTATGACGCCAGGGGTGTTGACTTCCTTCTTTCCCACGACAACGAGGCCATCACTGTTATCGTGACCGCCTACGGGGGCTTGAGAAACGTTCAAGAGAACGAAAGCCTGAGCGGAGTGCAAGGCGGCTTGTTTGGAATCTACCAGTCGGCGCCCATCATACCCGGGAAAACTGTGGCCGGGATAAACATCGGGGACGAGTTCCGGACCGTCAAGGAAAAGTATGGGGATCCGGATAGTACGGGCTCGACCACCGAAAGCCTGGTATTCGCGACTTATACGTGGGGCTACGGCAGCTGGAAATTAAACGTCTACATGGAAGACAAGGACAAGAACTCGAGCTTGGGAGATTTCGATACCGTCGTTTCGATAAGCGTCCGTTTTCCTTACAAGGGCAAGACTCCGAAGGGAACGACGATCGGATCGCTGCAGAAGGCGGTGACCACTGAATTCGGTACGCCGGAAAAACAGAGTACCGTCCAACACCAGGGCGAGGAAACCGAGATCCTGGAATATAACAGCAAGGGGATAGTCTTCGCCCTAAACAGCTCGTCGGCCGATGTTACGGAGATAGACGTTAATCAGCCGCTATCCCCCTAGTACCTTGTTTCATAAATACGGTCACGTTTTTATGGAGCCAGGTACTTAGATGCGATCAGAAGAACTTGCGTTTCAATTCCCTACGATTTCTACGCCCGCGGCGACTTGTTTCCCGTGCCAGAGATGATGTATCCAGGTCACCTATCATACCGCCGATTTTTTTTGGTTGCTCTATTTCGCGATTAAGCAATCCCTGCATGCGAGAGCTGTAATGCAGGTGGGGGGTTACACTCTGGCCGGCGCTCTCGATCAGGGACTCAGCCGCGATGCGCCCGCTCTGCAACGCCAGCCGTACTCCGAATCCCCAGGGGTCGAGAAGGCCGGCCGCTTCCCCGGCCAAAAGTGCGCTGCCGGCGCCGAGATTGAATTTTCCGGCCGCTCCCATAAGGTTCGTGACCGAGGTAGCGGAGAGCACCTCGTCTTCTATCTCCAAACTAAGAGTCTTCTTCAAAAAGGCCAGCAGTGAATCGAACTCTTCCCGCCAGTTGCCGCGATTGGCATGAAGCACCGCCAAGCCAATAAGCCCTTCTTTTATGAAAAATCGATGCATTCCCCTGCCTGTTTTGCTCAGGACCAACCCCATCCAGCCCCGCTCCCACTCGATCGATCCCCCGGCCATTATCAGGCTGACCCCTTTCAAGTTGGGCGCAGCATAGGTGCGAAAGAAGCCAGGCCTCAGGAACCTCGAAACCATGGACTCGCCGCCGTCGGCCCCTATAAGGTAGGTCGCCTGAACCGTCTCGCTGCCCCCGGCGCTCTCCACCTCCGCCTTTACCAGGAAACGCTCGATGTCCAGATCAATAACGCGGCATTCGTCCCTGATTTCACCCCCTGACTGATAAGCCAGGAAGGCATCGAGCCGACTGCGGGAAACAGAGAGTCCGGGATGCGAGAAAGGCAATTCGGTTATGAACCCGTCCTCGAATATGAGTCGAGCTCCAAGAGCCTCGCCGGGATGCAAAATGATTTCATGAGGGATGATGGTAAATATTTCCTCGATCAAGTCAATAGCCGAGGGCGATAGGAAGCAAGCGCAGGGCTTCTCGCGCCGCATCTTCTCTTTCTCGAGCAGGAGGACCTTGAACCCGGCCTCGCTAAGCACGCGGGATGCCATACAACCTGCCGGACCGGCGCCGATAATGAGCACGTCATAATGCACAAATATCCCCCGGCGTGATTCGAATTTCGGCTACGTTGAATTCATGCAGCCTGCCGGAAATCGACTTCGGGTGTTGATCGTTTCTCGTAAAATCTACAGCTGATTGGCGAGACTGCCAGCCGTTTTATGCAACCTGTCCTTATGGAGCTCTATCGCCTGATTATAGATATCCAGATAGCTCTGGGCCATTACATGCGGGCTGAAGCGCCTCTCTGCTTCCCTTCGGCAGGTTAAGGGATCCAGCTCGTCCACTCTATCGATGTAGGATGCCAATTCCTCCGGGCTATCCGCCAGGAAACCCGTTACCCCGTGTTCAATAACTTCCGGAGCGGCCCCCAGCCTGGTGGCGAGAACCGGGGTACCGCAGGCTAGAGATTCAGCCATGACAAGCCCGAAAGGTTCTTCCCACTGAATTGTAAAGAGGAAGGCTTGGGCCCGGCTGAGGATGGCAACTTTTTCCTCCTGACTAATCTCACCAAGGTAGACGGCGCTCTTGCCGTCCAGCAGTGGTTGAACCCTGGTATCGAAGTACTCTCTGTCACATCCGGGATCGATCTTTCCCGCCAGAATGATTCGCTTTCCTTTTTCTTTGGCGAGGCGGACCGCCTCCTCGGTCCCTTTGGCCTCGCATATGCGCCCCACGTTTACCAGATAGTCATCCTTTTCGCCAAAGTAACGAAGCCCTTGTGTTTCGACAGCGTTGGGCACGACACCCAGGTAATTCAACTCGGGACCGGTCGCCTGCTGCCTTTTACTTATCCCGACATAATAACAACTATCCCGGAATGCCGCGTAAAGCATGCTGACATCGGAGTTGAAGGGACCGTGCAGCGTATGAACTACAGGCTGAGGCATCAGGCTTGCGAAAGTGGGGCCCAGAAATCCTGAATGGTCGTGAATAACATCGAAATCGGCATGCGCTATATCCCGGAATGCGCTTCCAACGTGAATGGCGTCATAGATTATGTCCCCCATATGTTGGGTTGGAGCTTCCTGAAAATAAATCACTTGATCCGCCATGGTTTGACTTCCGCCGGCGGCGAACAGCGTTACTTGCTGCCCCATTTGAACCAACTCATCAACAAGGAGCTTGAGCACTCTTTCTATGCCGCCATATCCTTCGGGTGGAACCGGAATCCATGCCGGGGCGATTACAGCAATTTTCAATCCCATGGACCTCCTTCTAAATCGTTAACCCGCTTCCAAACAAACGATTGATTATTTTGCCTATCGAGATAATTTTTCCCTGGCTGCCCTTACTTTAAAAATTTCCCTTGCTCAACTAACCTTCCGCTCTTAAAAAAGCAGCAAAGCTTGAACTTCGCAGGACTTTGGCCGACGCTGGCATGTTCCCGGAAAGACCAATGAGGTTGATGCACCGAAACTCGAAAGTGCGCAGGTGCACCTTTGATCTCATCAGCCGGCGAGTGCGGCTATGCTTCCTCCCAGGCCAAGCGCCGAAAATATTAGAAAGATGTAAGTGCCGATTCCGACTTCAAGGCCTCCAATCATCCCCGGTCCGGCATTTCCCGCCCTCAATATCGTAGTGAGATTGGTTACGGCCAATCCCAGGGCCAATAGTGAGAAGATAAGCGTCATAGCCGCGAAGCCTTTCATGCGCAGAGCGAGCATCAATATAGCAAAAAAGGCAATGGCGCCGCCAAATATCAGGGAGCATAATCCAGTGAACAAGGGGTATCCTCCCGAATAGATGAAGAAGGCATTGGATATCTCTCCCGACGTCGTGAAACTGCTGCCCGCCTTGCCGAGATTGAACCAATCCCAGCCCGAAACCGCAGCAAAGCCACCTGGACCTTGTGCCCAGGAAAGCCAGCTGCTGATAAGGACGAGTACGCCGGCAACCAAGACTATGCCGGCTCCCACCCAAAAGACCGGTCCCTTCGAGCGTGCCTTGGCCTGAATAACCGGAGGCGGATAAGCAGTTTGAGGCGCGCCGCCCGGGGTCTGATAGCCCGGCTGCTGGGGTGGAGGATAGTAGGGAGCCTGCCGTGACGGGGCCGGAGGCGGTCCCATCGGCGGGGGTACCGGCGCACGAGCGGTTTCCCACGATGGTGGTACAGGTGGTGCTTGAGCCGCCGGCTGGCTGGTTCCTTGAGGGGGCGCAGCACTGTACGATGGCCCTTCCGCAATCGGTAGCGGGGAATCCGGCCTCTGGCTGGGTACCTCGGGGTTAGATGGAACGACGAGACCAGGTGCTTGCTTCGGTTCAGTAGAAGGACTTTCCAACGGATTTCCGCAACGCGTGCAAAAACGTGAACCTGCCTGATTTTCAGAGCCGCATTTCACACAATGGGCCAATCCTCTCACCTCCCTGTTGAACTCCCGATACGATCACTATTATGCCGCAAGCAGCCAAAATGTGGAACCGCTGACCCCATGCGGATGCACGGGGTTGACCCCAGAAGTGGCCTCATATGAGAAGCGGCCTCCCGGAGGGGAAGCCGCTTACATCTGAAGAGATTAGTCTTCGGGGTGGAATTTCTTCCCCTTGACCTTCTCGGCGTATCCGGCGTAGTCGAGGTATTTGGTAATTCCTCCCATATAGAATGGGTAGCCGGCCCCGAAGATCATAGCGATGTCCAGTTCTTCAGGAGCGCCGACAACGCCTTCGTCCAACATCTTCCATGCCTCATCGGCCAGCGCCATACTGACCCTTTCGCGCATTTCCTCAGGCGTGGACTTCTTGGGGGTCTTGGCCTGCTTCCAGAATTCCTTGACCTCGGGGTCGATCTGGCCGTCGGGTCCATAGACGCCCGGCTTCTTCCTCGCCACCAGTTCTTTGAGGTTGCCGCTGATCTGGAAACGATCGGGGAACGCCACCTCCAGGGTCTCTGCGGTATGCAGAGCAATGGCAGGACCGACAAGAGCCATGAGCATGAAGGGGGGCATCGGCGTACCCAGCGCGAAGATCGCCTGGTCTACCTCTTGGAAATCATTGCCCTCGTCCACCAGCTTCAGCGTCTCCATCATGGAGCGAATGAGCAAGCGGTTGACTACGAAGGCAGGTGCATCCTTGACCAGGATGGCGCTCTTGCGCAACTTCTTGGCTGCGTCGAAAGCGGTGATCAGTGTCGGGTCGCTGGTCTTAGCGGCCTTGATGATCTCGAGCAGGGGCATGACCACCACGGGATTGAAGAAGTGGAATCCTATGACCCGCTCGGGATGCTTGAGGTCTGAGGCCATTTCGTTGATCGAGAGCGAAGACGTGTTGGTCGCGAGAATCGCTGTCTCCTTCACGACACCTTCGAGTTCTGCCAGGACCTGCTTCTTGATGGGCATCTCCTCGAGTACCGCCTCGATAATGAAATCGCAGTCGGCCATGTCGGCGTAATCGAGGGTCGGTTCCACCAGGGTGAGCATCCATGGCACCCGGCCGGGATCGATGCGGCCTTTTTCGGCCTGGCGGTTGAGCTCCCCCGCGATGTAGGACATGCCCTTGTCCACGAATTCCTGCTTGATATCCTTGATGACCACGGGAACGCTCAGACGCCGCAGGAATAGCAGGGCCAGTTGGCTTCCCATCAAGCCGGCTCCCAGGATCCCCACCTTCTGAACCGGCAGCGGTGCTCCCTCCGGTACGCCCACCGGCCTCTTGGCCCGGCGCTGCGTCAAGTCGAAGGAATAAGCTCCGGCCTGCATGGTGTCAGAGGGAATGAGATCGGCGAGCGCCTCATCCTCCATGGCGAAGCCCTCGTCCACCGTCTGGTCCTTATCCTTTTTGATGATCTCTATGGCCTTGTAAGGCGCCGGCGATACGCCGTGCACCTTGGTGTCGGCGAAGGCCTTGGCCTGCTCGCACAGTGCATCGACATTCGACCAGTCGGGCTCCGGCCTCTCGACCTTTTCTTTGCCCTGCAGCAGGTCCATAACGAACTGCAAGCTCTTGTCCAGAAGGTCAACCGGCTCGAACAAGCGATCGGCCAGTCCCATCTCGAAAGCCTTCTTGCCGTTAATCATCTTGTTGTTGTTCATGGCATTGTGAATGATGAGCTGGAGAGCTTTCTCCGGCCCCACCAGTTTGGGGGTGAGGGTCGTTCCGCCCCAACCGGGAATGAGTCCCAGGAAGCACTCCGGGAATCCCAGGACGCCTACCCCGGTCGAGATGGTGCGGTAGTCGCAGTAGAGGGATATCTCGAATCCTCCTCCCAGGGAAGCACCGTTTATCGCCGCCACGGTCATGAACGGCGCGTCCATGATGCGCTTGAAAGCCTTGTGTCCGTTCTGTGCGATCTCGAGCGCCTGTTCCCTCTTCTTTACGTCCGGCACCGCCGTAAGGTCGGCGCCGACGGCGAAGATGAAGACCTTTCCCGTCAACATCATCGCTTTTACATCCGGCTGGGCCTCGATCCTGTCCATGCATTCATTCAGGCTCTGCATGGCGCCGAAACCGAATGAATTAGGCTTCTTGTAATCCTCGCCATTATCCATGGTCACGATGGCGATCTTACCCGCCGGCGAGTCATAGTAGGTCTCTTTAAAGTGAGTTACCAACTCCTCGGGCATTTTCAACCTCCTCTCGTTCTCCGCCGCTTACTTCTGAACGTTTTCCCATATCAACGATCCGCCCTGGCCTAAGCCGACGCACATAGTGGCCAGCCCGTACTTGAGCTTCGGGTTCTCCTCGAACTCGTAAGCCAGGTGGGCCATCAGGCGTGGTCCGGAAGAGGCAAGGGGATGTCCGAAGGCGATAGCTCCGCCCCAGGGATTGATGCGGGGGTCGGATTTATCCATGCCGAACTCCTGCGTGAAGGCTACGACCTGCACTGCGAAGGCCTCGTTGATCTCCATTACGTTCAGGTCATCCATCTTGAGGCCTGTTCTTTCCAGCGCCTTCTTCGTTGCGGGGATAGGACCCAGGCCCATGACTTCCGCCTTGACACCCGCGAATGCATAATTCAGCAGGCGCATGCGCGGCTTTAGCCCGTATTCCTTCACCGCCTTCTCGGAAGCGAGGATCGCTCCGGCAGCCCCGTCATTGAGGCCTGAGGAGTTGCCCGCGGTGACGCGTCCCTTAACCCTGAACGGAGTGCGCAAGTCCTTCAAGCCTTGCATGGTCGTTTCCGGACGCGGTTGCTCGTCTGTGGCCGCAACCCTCCATCCATTGGCGGACCATACCGTCATCGGCACAATTATCTTGTCGAACTTGCCTTCATCGAGCGCCTTCTTGGCCTTCCTCTGGCACTCGAGCGCGTACTCGTCGCACTCTTGTTTGGTGATATTCGGGTACATGTCGTGCAGGTTCTCGGCGGTCATCCCCATGTTCAGGGCACTGGTGTCCACTATCTTCTCTGCGATGAATCGTGGATTGGGATCGGCTCCCTGCCCCATTGGATGATGACCCATGTGTTCGACTCCGCCGGCGATAATCAGGTCGGCGTCTCCGGCCTGAATGCAGGAACCTCCAAAAGCGATGGAGGTCATACCACCCGCGCACATGCGGTCCAAAGCGACGCCGGGCACGGTCTCGGGCAGGCCCGCCAGGATCGCCGTGGTACGCCCGATGGTGAGTCCCTGGTCCCCCATCTGTGTCGTTGCCGCCCAGATGTTGTCGTCGATTTTGCCCTTTGGGACCTCGGGGTTCCTTTCCAAGAGTGCGCGGATGACGTGAATCGCCATATCGTCCGCACGAGTTTGACCGAAGAGTCCATCGGGGCGCGCTCGCCCAAATGGTGTGCGGCACGCGTCGATCAGGTAACATTCCTGTAATTCCCTGGCCATTTCTTCCCCTCCTTTTAGAATATATAGGGGCGCCTAATGACGGCACCCGGGCTTCAGGGAAATTTGCTGTGCTTGTCTTATATGAACGGGTTGATAGCCCCGTAGTTCACTGCAGAGGGGGGTGGGCACCCTATGGAGAATTGCTTCGTTCATTGCTGCGACCATTTCTATAGCTCTTACGGACAATCCATAGCTATTATAGATTTATGCCCTCCGGCAACGCAACAACTTGAGGCAACATACTGAAAGGCAGCTTCCCCCGGGTGGAATCGCGGCTTAAAGCCAAGGTCTTGTTTGGGGAAATCCACTAAGCTAGTGGTATGAAAGTCTTATTAAAAGAAAGGGTATCACCCACACTTCACGATTTTCCCTATGGCGGCGAAAAGCGCAAATGCTACCACCAGTGGATCGTGAACGTGACGCCGGCGGGACGGGAACAGTGCATCCATTCCTGCCTTTATTGCTATGCCAGGGACGCGATCTATTCAGTAAGGGATCCGGGAGGCATGATCGTGTACGGCAATCTGGCGGCAATAATCGATAAAGAACTGAGCAAGCTGGAACTGTGCCCTCCCCTGTCGATATCCAATGTTACCGACCCCTGCCAGGAGGTGCCTGAGCTCAGGCTGGCGGTTAAGGAACTCGTGGAGGTACTCTGTAAGTGGGGTGTGTCCTATCACATAGTGACCAAGGGAGACCCTTCATTTCTTGAGGAGGTGAGCGGCTTTCCGGGAAATGGTAATTTTTTCCTTGCGGTCAGTATCGAAGGCCCGCCCGAGGTTCTGGACCTGCTTTCGCCCGCCGCTCCCGTATATGAGAAGAGGCTGCAAGCAGTGCGGTGGGCTTCTCGGCTGGGTCTCGATTGCGAGGTAAGGCTCGATCCCGCCATCGTTCCGCTCTGGCAAGCCCTTTATGGTGAGTCCTTTGAGGAAAGAGCTGCCGCGCTTTTCAGGGACTTCGCCGCCGCCGGCGCGCTGCACATCGTGAGTTCGACCGGCCGTTTCAACGCAGCGGGCCTCGCCCGCCTTGAAAACCTCCTTGCTCTGGTTCCTGAGTTCAAAAAACAGACGCTGCGGCGACATTATTTTTTCGACCGTTCCCAAGCGGCCTCAGGGTACATGCTGAGCCTCCGTTCTCGAACCGATTTCCATCTCTTGATGAGGCAGATCGCCGAGGACGAAGGCATGACCTATGCCGTGTGCCAGGAATTAGACGCGCAGGTTGCGGATTCGCCGGATCTGGAACATTGCGAGCGATTCCGTATGCCCTTCTCCCGGCGCTCGAGCGCCTCTTCTTTCGAACCCATCGCTGGTTGTACCTCTTATTGCCACGTCACCTGCAAAGACGCGGAAGTCCCACCCTGCGGCCGGCCGGAACTGGCCTACCCGCAGCCCTATAGTCCTTCCTTGCTCAAAGCCAGAGGCAAGCAACAACGTCTTGAAGGATGGGCCCCTATAAAAGGCCTGCCCAATGTGGAGGGACCAGATGAGTAAAAAGGCGCCTCAAAAGGCGCCTTTTTAAAAGGGAGCTATTAGCCACCGGCGGATAGGGCTATTTCAGGGGGTGGAATGTGCTGATTCCATCTCATGCTATAGGGCATATGGGGTTGGCCGGCAGCTAATAGCGTAGGGCCTATTCAATTTTTCAATGTTCAAAAAAACATAACCCCAGATGGGGTTCACAATAAAAGCGCAAACTTTTTTGTTTTTCGTCCCCACCCGATGATTAAAAATTAGCAGAGATAAATATTTCTGTCAAGCGAATTAGACAAGTATATCTATTGCCAGGTGCTTGATATCAATCAATAACACCAGGTCAAGAACTAGGTTCTCTTTTCGACCTTTCCCGCTCCTTCATCTCCTTTTTCATCATCCTGGCGGCCTTATCCGCCAGGTGTTTTTCCTCCCTCTCCCGCCTTTGCATTTCCGCCTCCCGCTTCCTGGCCTCCTTACGATCCAGCCTTGCAAGCTTGCGGCCCTCCTTCGTTGCTTCCAGGAAATGATCGAGCCGCGTCTTGACCCTCCTGGACAGCTCTTCCAGCTCCTCGGCCACCCCGTCCCTCGCCGAGATGAGGCGAAGTTGGACACCCTCCTGGGGTTCCTCCTTCCTGACAAAGGGCAGCTTGCGGTCTTGCAGCGAGTCCTCCGGAACAAGGACCATTAAGGCCTGCGGAACCACTGAAAGGTTTATTACCCTTCCCTGATCGAATTTATAAACCTCGCCATCTATCTGAGCGTAAGTGTCCGACTTGCATTCCACCCGCATCTGCCGAACCTGATGATACGAAACCTTGCGAGAAAATCCATGGCGCCCTCCCATGCAGGCGAAAGCGAAGAGGAGAAGGCCGTATACGTTGGGCATTTCCGTGCCGATGGTCAGGCCCAGTATGCCGTCATTCATCTTGGCATCAGGGTTGATTTTGATATACCTGCCAAAAAGCGGCGCGTTGCACAGAATGGAGATCAAGACCCAATCTTCGAAAGTCTGGCCTTCATAATCAAAACGGACGTGGTAGCGCTTGCGCCGGTTGAAGAAACACTTTTTCAGACCGCTGTAGAAGTAGGCGGGAATGCGGAATCTTTTCCACTTGTAGGCGCCGTCTGCGATC
>Ga0209747_1000246_pt1 | contig 29446 bp, 22 predicted proteins | sample BarGraNGADG00311_FD_184498 | JGI IMG/M metagenome (GOLD analysis project Ga0209747, IMG submission 184498) | Arctic peat soil microbial communities from Barrow, Alaska - Barrow Graham LP Ref core NGADG0011-311 (SPAdes) (version 2) | ecosystem: Environmental > Terrestrial > Soil > Wetlands > Peat...
TTCCATGAGAGGGAAGTTTTTGACCTGCTGGGGATCAGATTTAAGAATCATCCTGACCTTCGAAGATTGTTCCTCGACAATTCATGGGGTTTCCCGCTAAGGAAGGACTATGTTGATGATATAAATATCGTTTACAAGTAATTTATGGAAGAAAAGGAAATTATCACTGCTCCTGATGTAGAACAGGAATATGTTATAAATATGGGCCCACAGCATCCCTCTACTCACGGAGTGCTGAGGCTGTTGGTTTCGCTTAAAGGTGAAAAAGTAAAATTTGTCAATACTGATCATGAGTATTCTGCTGAAGAGATCGGTGTTTTAAAACTTAAACAGGATCCTCGCGACTCTCTGAGTGTTGGCGATGTTGGATACATTATTTCAGGAGTAAAAGTCTCCGCTGAGGTAAAAGTTGGTGATACGATTACTCATGTTAAAAACCCCTGCGATAAGGCAATTTCAGGATTTGAGGATGTAAAACCTATGGTGTTTGCAGGTATATACCCTGTTGATGCAGATGATTATGAAGACCTGCGGATCTCAATTGAAAAATTACAGCTGAATGATGCTTCACTCTCATTTATCCCTGAATCATCTGCTGCACTCGGATTTGGTTTCAGATGTGGTTTCCTTGGATTACTTCATATGGAAATTATCCAGGAACGTCTCGACCGGGAGTTCAATATGGATGTGATAACAACAGTACCAAACGTATCTTTTAAAGCTTATACAACAAAAGGGGAAGAGATAGATGTTCATAATCCCTCAGGGCTGCCTCCCGTAAACCACCTTGAACGTATTGAAGAACCTTATATTGTTGCTCAGGTAATAACACTTTCTGAATATGTAGGGTCTATAATGACATTGTGTATCGATAAAAGAGGAATCCTGAAAAACCAGGTTTACCTTACACGAGACAGAGTTGAACTGACTTTTGAAATGCCACTGGCAGAAATTGTGTTTGATTTCTACGATAAGCTTAAAAGCATCTCAAAAGGATATGCATCTTTTGATTATTATTATACAAGTTATCAGAAAGCAGACCTTGTCAGGCTTGATATCCTTTTGAACGGTGAAATGGTAGATGCTCTTTCAACATTGATATACAGAGGTCATTCTTATGAATTTGGCAGGAAAATGTGTGTTAAACTTAAAGAACTGATACCCAGGCAACAGTTTGATATCGCTATACAGGCTGCAATAGGTGCAAAAATAATTTCCCGTGAAACAGTTAAGGCAGTGAGAAAAGATGTAACAGCAAAATGTTACGGGGGAGATATTACCAGAAAGAGAAAACTGCTTGAGAAGCAGAAAAAAGGGAAAAAGCGAATGAGACAGGTAGGTAATGTTGAAGTTCCTCAAACGGCATTTCTTGCAGTTCTGAAACTCGACTAGAATCTGTCGTATATTCCTCCTGCTTTTTTACCCCCTGCCCTTAATTGCCCCCCAACCCCCCTATAGGGGGGCTAATACAATGTATGTGTGAGAATTAGCCCCCCTTTAGGGGGGGTGGGGGGTAAATTCAGCTGATCAGCTTATACCCTCTACCATGTACATTTAATATTTTCACCGAAGGATCTTTCTTAAGGTATTTTCTTAAACGGGTAATATAAACATCCATACTCCTGGCATTAAAATAGTTATCATCAACCCAGATAGTCTTTAAAGCGAAATTCCTTTCAAGAATCTCATTTCCGTACCGGCAAAGTAGTTCAAGTAGTCCGGACTCCTTTGTAGTCAGATTTATAGGCTGATCGTTGTAAGTAAGAATTTGTTTCAGAGAATCAAAGGTATAGTTCCCAATAGTATAGGTTTCTTCTTTTTTATTTGATGAAGAATTGGTTGTTCTTCTTAAAATGGCTTCAATCCGATAAAGAAGCTCCTCCATTGAAAAAGGCTTTGTAATATAATCATCTGCCCCGGATTTGAATCCCTCTATTATATCTTCTTTTTGATTCTTTGCCGTAAGAAATATTATTGGCATTTCGGGGCTGGTAAGACGAATTTCTTTAGCAAGGGCGAGTCCATCCATCTCAGGCATCATTATATCAAGTATGCACAAGCCGAATGAAGTTTTGGAGAAGCCTTCAAGGGCGAGACTACCGTTAACATAAAGCGTAGTCTCATAGTTCTTGGCAATCAGATAATTTCTTAACAGAGTACCAAGGTTACTGTCGTCTTCTGCAAGAAGTATTTTAATATTATTCATCTTAATATATTTTGTGGAAGAAAAATAGTGAATTTAGTTCCTTTATTAATCAGACTTTCAACCTTAATTGTTCCATTATGTTCCTCGACAATCTTCTTGATATAACTTAAGCCAAGTCCAAATCCTTTTACATTGTGAACATTTCCTGAATGGACACGATAAAACTTGTCAAAAATCCTTTTTTGGTTTTCTTTACTAATGCCAATGCCTTTATCTTCAATGGTAATCAATATATTTTTCTTATAGTTCCTTGTTGAGATAATTATTTCAGGATTATCCTTCGAGTATTTTATAGCATTGTCAATCAGGTTGGAGATTGAATTTAGAAAATGAATTTCATCAATCATTGAAAGCGAAAATATGGCCTGAAAATCTTTCCTTATAACCCCGTTGCGGTTTTTGATCTGGAGATCGAAATTTTCTATGGCTTTATCAATAATTCCATGTACATCCAATTCAACCAGATTGAGTTTCATTTTAAGTTTTTCAAATATTGCCATTTGAAGCACTTTCTCAACCTGAAATTTAAGTCTCATGCTCTCATCGGAAATTATTTTTGCAAGATTATCTATGTTTTTATCCTTATCGGGAATTGATTTATCGGCCATCATCTGGGAGGCAAGCGAAATAGTAGAAATTGGGGTCTTTAGTTCATGAGTCATGTTGTTAATGAAATCGCTCCTGATTTCTGACATTTTTTTCTGCCGGAAGATAACGATAAATGTTCCTGTGGAAAGAATAAGCAGGAGCAATGTAAACAATAGAGACAAGAAACCAAGGATCCCGATTTTTTCAAATTTATATTGCTGTTCCTGAAGGCAATATAGTACTATCTGATTCTGACTTGGAACAGGGTCGTTAGGGAATAGCTGAATAATGAACTTATTGGTACCTGGTTTATCCGTAAACCCCGGTGTACTCCATATATTACCCAAGCGTCCGGAACGGATTGAATATTCAAAATTGAGATAAATTCCGACATTATTTAACGCAGTTCGGAGTTGTTTAGTAAGTTCTTCAGCATCAATTCTTTCTTGTATATCAGGTGTATTACGAAGTATTTTCTCCATTATCTTTTCAAGAAATACAATTTTATTACTTACCCTGCCCGATATATCTGAATTTGTCATCTCCTGTGAAGGCTCAGGTGTTTCATCTGACGCAAAAGGAGAACTATTTTCAGCTGAAATAAATATTTTATGACCAGAACTTGTAATTGCAATTGGTTTAACCGGATTATCAAGCCCGTACATCTTAAGAAGTGCAGTGTTTGGCTGATAACCATGTAGTTTTTTGGCAAGAGGAGAATTCGCAGGAACAATTGCTGTAATTGAATCAGTTGAAGCCGGATCAATGTCTTCCACAATATTTTTAATTAATTCTTTCTCTTCAAGATCAAGAACAACTGATTCGAGAGCTTTGTTCGCACTGTAACGGAACTGTTGATCAGTAATAGTAATCGCATTTTTTATCCAGTATAACTGTATAAGAATCAGTCCTGAAATAGCCAGGAAAAAAAAGATGGCGAGTAAAACAATTGTTTTTTGCTTCATACAGCTACAAAAATACTGGTATATAATCTATAAAGGCACTCTTTAACTTTCTTTAACAACAGAAGTTTGGAGTGAGCTAGAGTTTGGAGTGCCTAAAGGTTGGCCCCCTGACCGCTTCGCGGCCATCTCCCTAAAGGGGGAATTAGTAGTGATATCAAGTATAATATCATCAAAGACAGAGATTTAACCCCCCTTTAGGGGGGAAGGGGGGCAATACTTCAGGTATTTATTTAATTTAACATATCATTAAAGTATTGTTAATATTCATCAAATCGGGCAAATGCGTTTTTTTATCCCGAATAGGCGCCATATATTTGTTCAGGATTTGGCACGAAATTTGAACAAAAGATTTTGAGGTTTTTTCATAGGTTAGGTTAGTTTTAGGGTTTTTAAAGAAGTGAGGCTGGCAATTATTGCCGGCCTCTTTTCTTTAGCTATTTCTTTGAGAGCATACTGACCTTTTCTATCTTAAGATTTTTTTCTCTGGCAATCTGATAAATATGCTTTATGATATGATTCGATTTTTTCTTCTCTATCCAGGTCAGATTGATGATAAAGAAGGGTCTGTCATTAAAGATCAGCATTATTTTTTTTTGTCTGGAAGGAATAACAAGTTCCTTAATATCAGTCCATTTGAAAGATCGTAATTTAGGAGCTATAATTCCGTACCTGAACTCTAATTTATCATCATCAACGGAAAAATAGAGATCTTTTCTTTTTATTGTTGCGTAAGCTGCAAAAGCCCAAACTGCAAGACTAACCACAAAAGGAACTATTGAAAGCTCGGCAGAAACATCTAAATTTTTGAGAATAAGGCTTCGGTATAATATAAACACTCCGGATAGAAAAAACATGGCGCCAAAGCACCAAACAAGAATTTTACCCCCCTTTGAAAATTCCTTTTCTGCTAAGTTGTAATAATGGCTTTCCATACTCTATAGGGTTAGGTATTGCAAATTTTTATCATTAAAGGTACTTGTATCAATATTAAATACAGCATTTACAGATTCAATTTCTCTCAGACTATCAGTTATTCGGTTAATATTATTTATGTTTTCTGAATCGTGAACCTGAAATATATAATCTATATTTTTAAGCTTCTTAAGGAGGAAGTGTTTTCCGGATCTGTTAGAGATGAAATTAAAAATTAATCCGGAAGAGCTATTTGTGTATGAAAACCTGCTGAATGTAAATACCGATTGTTTGCCATCGGTTAATTCAACCGGGGATATGTTTTTTAAAGAGATCTGAAATTTTTTATTTAGTGTAAGACAAAGTTTATAGTCAGGTTCTGAGGTGACAATTCCGAGAAGCAGAAAATCATTTATCTGGTTTATCTTAAGTTGAACCCTTTTTACTCTTTGTTTGTTCTGCATTTTTTAACTACTTAACAAGTAAAGTTAATAAAAAATGAGATAATTAACCATTTCAACCCAAATTATCTCTGAGTTTGATCCATGCCTGGCTGGCAGCTTCCTGTTCGGCCTCTTTTTTAGAGGTACCTGTTCCCTTCCCCAACTCCTCTTTGTCAATAGAAAGTATTGTTGAGAAGACAGATTTTTTATGGTTGAAATCATATTCCTCATTATAGGTGAAGATGAGGTTAGATTTATGTTTTTGAACCCACTCAAAAACAAGGCTTTTATAATCGGTATCAGTGTTTACAATTACGGTCAGATCGAGATATTTGTTAAATACTTTCCTGATAAAAAGCTTTTTCGTTTTCTTGAACCCTTTATCTAGAAAGACTGATCCGATTAATGCTTCCAGTGCATCGCCATACAGGTTTTTCGAAGGCTGAATTGAATTTATATTGCTTATCAGGATTTTATTGATTCCCATTGATATAGCCAATTGATTAAGGACATCCCTGTTAACTATCCTTGAGCGGATTTTTGTCATGAAACCCTCATTAGCATCCGGAAATTTTTCAAATAAAAAATCTGAGAGAATTGCGTCTAATATGGCATCTCCCAGATATTCAAGTCTTTCATTATTCACTCTCTTCCCACTAGGCAGAGTAAACGTAGCTGACCTGTGTATAAATGCTATTTCATATAATTTAAGATTTCCGGGACTGAAGCCCAATATCTTTTTTAATCGCGAGCTAAATTCCCGTTTGTCAAGAAGATATGTGCCATTTATTCTTTTCCGGAAAGACCACACTAAACCTCGGCTTTTTTTATTACAACAGAAGCGTTATGACCCCCAAACCCAAAAGTATTACTGATTCCAATATTAACTTTTCTGTTCTGGGCCTTGTTGAGTGTAAGGTTAAGGTTCTGATCTATAGCCGGATCAGGAATCTTGAAGTTAATAGTAGGAGGAACGATGTCGTGAACGACTGACATAATCACTGCAATAGCTTCTATCGCACCTGCAGCACCCAGAAGGTGCCCGGTCATAGATTTTGTGGAACTGATATTGAGCTTGTACGCATGTTCCCCAAAGACATTTACAATAGCTTTTGTTTCAGAGACATCGCCAAGTGGAGTTGATGTCCCGTGCACATTAATATAATCAACATCTTCAAAATTTATACCTGCATCCTTAACGGCAATTTTCATAACGTTACGGGCACCCAGGCCTTCGGGATGAGGAGCGGTAAGATGATATGCATCTGCGGTTAATCCTGTTCCAATTAATTCAGCGTATATTTTTGCACCCCTTGCCTTTGCGTGTTCATACTCTTCAACAACCAACGCTCCTGCACCTTCTCCCAAAACAAATCCATCACGGGTCTGATCAAACGGTCTTGACGCAGATTTAAATTCTCCGTTGTTCGTAGAGAGAGCCTGTAATGCATTAAACCCGCCAACGCCGGGTTCATTGACACTGGCTTCTGATCCGCCCGTTATAAATACTTCGGCTTTTCCCCAACGGATATAATTAATAGCATCTATTATCGCATTTGTAGAAGAGGCACATGCTGACACAGTTGCGAAGTTTGGCCCCATGAAACCGTATTTTATCGAGATAGATCCGGCTGCAATGTCACCAATCATTTTGGGAATAAAAAAAGGACTGAAACGGGGCGTCCCATCACCAAGAACATAATCTTTGATAGCCAGATAAAATGTCTCAATCCCCCCGATTCCAGAAGCCCAAATCACACCCACCCTTTCTTTATCAACCTTATCAAGATTTAATCCCGAATCAGTTATTGCTTCATCGGTGGCTATGAGCGCATACTGGGAATACAAATCCAGTTTGTTGGCTTCTTTCCTGTCAAAATACTTTTTAGAGTCGTAGCCCTTTAATTCACATGCAAATTTGGTTTTGAACTTTTCGGTGTTAAAGCGTGTAATCATTACTGAACCGCTTACCCCGTTTTTTAGTCCTTCCCAGTATTCATGCAAATTATTACCTAAAGGAGTTAGTGCTCCAAGACCTGTTACTACAACTCTTCTCATAAATGGGTTTTTAAAAACGCAAATTATTTTGCATTTTCCTCAATGTACTTGATAGCATCACCAACGGTACCGATGGTTTCTGCCTGATCGTCAGGAATTCCGATATTGAATTCTTTCTCAAACTCCATGATTAACTCAACTGTATCCAGAGAGTCTGCTCCTAAGTCATTAGTAAAACTGGCTTCAGGAGTCACTTCTGATTCGTCTACTCCTAGTTTGTCAACTATAATTTCCTTTACTCTTGTTGCAATGTCCGACATAATAATAAATTTTAATTAATATTAATTTTTGAACCATGCAAAGAAATATATTTGTACTTTATTTTTCAAGTGATTTGATGTTTTTTTATTTGCTATACACTTCAATGTGTTGATAATTAGAAAAATAATCTTATTTTAAGGCATTATTATTATTAGTTGACAAATACGCTAAGTATCAAAAAATGAGGAATATAGCTATATTAGCCTCCGGCACCGGAACCAATGCAGAAAATATAATTAATTACTTTTCGAACAGAAATACGGCGAAAGTAAGTCTTGTTATGTCAAATAATCGTCATGCTTTAGCCCTAAAAAGGGCTGAAGCACATAATATTCGAACAGTTTTTTTCGAACGCAAGGAATTTTATGTCACAGGGAAAGTACTTCGTTACCTTGCATTATACAAAATCGATTTTATTGTACTCGCCGGATTTATATGGCTTGTACCGGAAAATATCATTGAACAATACCCCGGACGAATAATTAACATTCATCCGGCACTTTTACCTTTATACGGGGGAAAAGGTATGTATGGTGATGCTGTCCATAAGGCAGTAATTGGTAATCGCGACAAAAAAACAGGAATTTCAATTCATTATGTGAATAAGCTTTATGATAATGGAGATATCATTTTTCAGGAAAAATGTAAAGTTGATCCTTCAGATACCCCCGATTCACTCGCTGTAAAGGTTCACGCACTTGAATATGAGCATTACCCAAAGATTATTGAGGATATGGTAGTAAAACTTCCTGATTTTTTAATTAAAGGTCCCGAGCAGGTTTAGAATAACTGCTTTGTTCTTCTCAAACCTTAATCTGTTTTCCCCTGAGACAGGTTCCACAGCAGGAGCATCAACTTTCAAAGGATCTATTGGTGACCCGTTACGATAAAACCTGAAATCGAGGTGTGGCCCTGTTGAAAGACCGCTATTGCCTACATAACCGATTATATCATCTTGTTTCACCATCTTACCTGCCGAAATTCCTTCTCCAAACCGGCTCAGATGCAAATAAGCCGTAGAATATACGCTGTTATGCTGGATTTTTACCATTCTTCCTGATGCGCCTTCATTTGTAGCCGAGATAATCCTGCCATCACCGATTGCATGAACAGGAGTTCCTAAAGGTGCAGCATAATCAACCCCAAAATGGGCTCTCAGGATTCTTAGAATAGGGTGCATCCGGTTTGAAGAAAAGCGGGAACTTATCCTCGAAAACTTAAGTGGAGCTTTCAGGAATGCTTTCCTCAGACTTTTACCTTCTGCGTCAAAAAATGTCTCTTTACCGTTCTGAATAAATGGTATGGCTGAAATTGAATAACCTGACCTGTTGAATTGAGCTCCATATATTTTCCATATCCCCAGCGATTCGTTATCAATAAACAGCTCCTCGTAAATGACTTTAAAATTGTCGCCTTTCTGTAACCCGAAGAAATCTACTGTCCAGGCAAAAATTACTGACAATTTATCCGATAGCTCCGGATGCAGACCACCCGCCTTCAAAGCGTCCCAAAGGGATGTTTCGATAGTGCAGGAGGAATATCTGATTTCACTATTTATCTCCTTTCTAAAAGGGGTTATATTGAGGGAATCATTAAAACTGAAGACATAAAAGGTTGAAAGGTCATGTTCATAAACAAGATACCTTGCTCTCGCCATGCTGTCTTTGTCGCAAAAAAGAATGTAGTTATTCCCCGACCTGATATTTCTCACATCGAAAACTGCTCTTGAATTTTTAGTAACCTGATCAATTGCCTGCATGCTTACACCATGTTTAATAAGAATATCAGACAAAAATCCATTTGGTTTTACGTGGCCGGGTACAATATCAAATGAGTCGACGGGAATTCCATATAATAAGTTAGGAGGAGCTGATTTTTGAACGATTGAAGTGTCTGCAGTCATTGCGACTGATTCATTTTTATCCTTTAATGAATTATTGCATGAAGCTAAAATAAGAACAAGGGTAATTAGGAATATATATTTCACACGAAAAATCTTAAAGAGATTATTATTAGTTATTTATGAAAAGTCTGAAGACCGAAGTCCGAAGTCCGTAGACGAATTACTACCTACTACCTACTTCCGTCTTCCGTCTTCTAACTTTTTACAACAATATTCACAATCCGGTTTGGTACAAATATTATATTAGACGGAACTGCTCCTCCAAGCCATTTCTGAGACCTCTCGTCGGCCAGAACTATTTTTATTATTTCATCTTTTGGCATATTAACCGGGAGTTCAAGATTAAACCTCATTTTCCCGTTAAAAGATACAGGGTAATTAAAGTTGTCTTCTTTCAGAAATTCTTCATTGAATTCCGGCCAGGGCTCATAGGCCAGTGTTTCAGGATGGCCCAGGAGATGCCATAATTCCTCAGCCATGTGCGGAGCAAATGGAGCAAGAACCTTTGTAAAAGTTTCAGCTGTTTCAGTAGTTACTTTTCCCTTTCTAGTGGCAAGATTGATAAATATCATCATCTGAGAGATTGCTGTATTAAAGCGGAGTGTCTCTATATCGCCTCCTGCTTTCTTTATAGTGTAGTGAAGACTTTTTAATATCTCCGTATCTTCGTCTCCTTTAATAATATTCTCCGGAGCAGAAAGAAACCGGAATGCTCTTCCAAGAAATCCGAAAACTCCTTTTACACCTTTATCGTCCCATGGTTTTGTAACATCCAGTGGTCCCATAAACATCTCGTAGAGCCTCAATGAGTCGGCCCCGTATTTTGATGTAACATCATCAGGGTTTACTACATTCTTAAGCGACTTCGACATTTTGGCAACAATCTGTCTCAGTTCGGCACCTGTTTCTTTATGATAATATTTGTTCTCTCTTTCCTCAACCAGATCGCCAGATACTTTAGCGCCCGATTCAGTTTCAAACGCAAACGCAAGTATCATTCCCTGGTTGAATAATCTTTTATAAGGTTCGTCGGTCGATACAATTCCCAGATCAAATAGTACTTTGTGCCAAAAGCGGCTGTAAAGGAGGTGAAGGACAGCATGTTCAGCGCCACCAACATAAAGATCGACCGGCATCCAGTATTTTTCCTTTGCCACATCAAAAATCATTTTGTCATTTTTGGGATCGATGAAGCGAAGATAATACCAGCACGAACCTGCCCACTGAGGCATGGTATTGGTTTCCCTTCTTCCTTTCCGGCCATTCTTATCAGTAACATTAAGCCATTCAGTGGAATTGGAAAGAGGCGACTCGCCGGACTCTCCCGGCAGATATTTTTCAAGTTCAGGCAGTTCAAGCGGAAGTTCATTTTCGTTTAAAAGGGTAATTTCTCCGTCTTCCCAATGAATTACTGGAAATGGCTCGCCCCAGTATCTCTGTCTGCTGAAAAGCCAGTCGCGGATCTTATAATTTACCTTTGAAGTCCCCAGATTTTTGGATTCGAGCCATGCTGTTACCTGAGCAATTCCGGCATCCTTATTCAAACCGTTAATGTCGATACCATTTGTTTTATCTGACGAGTTAATATATTTCCCATCCTCAGTCCAGCATTCACTCCCTTCAAGAATTTTTTTCTTCCGGTCCGGATCCGCAACATCAGGATCCTGAATACATAATATAGGGAGATGAAATTTTTGCGCAAACTCAAAGTCTCTGCTGTCGTGTGCCGGTACAGCCATAATTGCGCCGGTTCCGTAACCTGTTAACACATAGTCAGCTACCCAGATCGGTATTTGCTTCCTGTTCACGGGATTGATTGCATACCTGCCGGTAAAGACACCTGTTTTGTCTTTTGCCAGATCAGTACGGTCGAGGTCTGATTTAAGCGAAGTAGCTCTGATATAATTATTTACAGAACTCTTTTGTTCAATAGTTGTGATTTCATCCGTGAGTGGATGTTCCGGTGCAATAACCATATAAGTAGCGCCAAACAGGGTATCAGGCCTGGTTGTAAATACAGTCAGATTTTTATTCAAACCCTCAATTTTGAAATCAACTTCGGCACCGGTAGATCTTCCTATCCAGTTGCGCTGCATGTCCTTAATTCCTTCAGGCCAGTCAAGGTTATCAATACCTTTCAGCAGCCGGTCGGCATAAAGCGGTATACGAAGCATCCATTGTTTAAGATTCTTTTTCTCAACTCTGTTTCCGCATTTCTCATGCGACCCATCGGTAAGAACCTCTTCGTTTGCACAGACTATACGGCAGCTTGGACACCACCAGACCTGTGCATTTGCATAATATGCAAGTCTTTGATAATCAATGTATTTGACTACCTCGCTATGGCCAAGTTGCGAAATGCTCTCAGGTACCTTTAATTCGGAAACGGGTCTCCCTTTCTGCAATTTTTCATCGAACCAGGTATTGTAAAGCCTGATGAAGATCCATTGAGTCCACTTAAAATAGCCTGTATCAGTAGTGTTAATTTCTTTGTCCCAGTCATAACTTAAGCCGAGCTCTTTTATCTGCCGTCTGAAAGTATCACAATTATTTCGTGTGGTTATTGATGGATGTGTACCTGTTTGAATGGCATACTGTTCAGCCGGGAGCCCGAATGCGTCCCATCCCATTGGGTGGAGCACATTGAATCCTTTCATCCTCTTGTACCTGCTGAAGATATCAGTCGCCGTATATCCTTCAGGATGACCTACATGCAGACCAGCGCCGGAAGGATAGGGGAACATATCGAGAATATAGCATTTTTTCGGATTGGTTAAATCTTCAGACGTTTTGAAGGTTTTGTTATCCTCCCAGTATTTCTGCCACTTCTTTTCTATTTCGTGAAAATTGTAATCCATCTTAAATGTTTATTAGTTTTTATCGATTTTCTTCGTATGCCCCTGGCCCTAAAGGGTGCGAAGAAAATCAATTACTCCCCGCCAGCTGGCGGGGTAGGGGCAAATAATTGATTTTCTGACTCTCCTTAGAACTTTTTGAGTCAATATTCTTATTGAGTTAAAGTTTGCGAAATTAGAAAAACTTTGGCAGAAATCAGTTAAGGGAGACAGCATTTGAATCGATTGCTGGTTAACGGATTTTATTTAAATCTTTCCGATTAGTTGTAAAACCCGGCTTTTGGTTATACTTTTGCGCAAGTAATCCGGTCCCGTAGTTCAATGGATAGAATGACAGATTCCGGTTCTGTTGGTTGGGCGTTCGAGTCGCCCCGGGATCACTGAGAAAAAGCGCTGCGAGGCGCTTTTTTTTAGTTGTATATGTTCATGAGGTTCATTAACTTTGATTCAATCCAAATTAAAGTCAAAGAAATAAATGACCGTTCAGGAATACATTAGAAAGCTCTCGAACCGGATGAAAACAGCAACTTATTAAATGAACCACAGAACCTGAACCTTCATAATCAATATGAATCTTTCAAACAGATCCTGATTCACGATATAACTCCGAAAAGCTTTGCCGATGTCTATGCTCAGACAAAATACTTATCTGAGTGAATAATCTATTATCTTTATGTGTTTACTATGTCGAAATTATGTATGATCTATTACTCGATCAATGGTTGTATGCATCAGAGAGTGATTCTCTTGACTTTAAAAGGGACCAATACAAATTTATAAAAGCGTCTGATGACGAGAAATCAGAGTTGCTCAAGGATATCTTAGCAATGATAAATTCATGGAGAACGGTTGATGCATATCTTGTAATTGGTATTGAGGATAGGCAAGAAAAGCCAAACATCCTGTTATGATATGATTGCCACCGAATTGCATGAGCTTTATAAACAGCGCTCGACCAGCGAGACATGGATTGAACAGGTAAAAGGGCACACGATGGCAGGAAATACGCTGACCGATGATTTTTGGGCAAATGATATATTATGGCAGTTAAGCGTATTGGCCTACAACATATCAGTGATGATGCGCCAAAAGAAAAACAAATTTAAACAACAGGAACACCGCAGCTTTATTGATTGGTTTATTGCAGTGCCTGCCAAAATAACCATTAGTGGACATCAAATTGAATTGAAAATGTATGAACGCCATTTTTACAAAGATGCCTGGGAAGAGCTTGACAGGCTCATCGAAGCGGCATAAAAACAGAGAAAGGAGGAAAAAATGAGTACCAAGAAGGGAGTGTATGGGAGAAATATGCCCCCTTAGCTCAAAAATCAGCCAATAGAGGGGCAAATACCCCAAAGAGCAAAGGCATACAAAAGATTTAGATCGCGGAGTTAAACTAATTTGGCCGTAATTGAATCGTTTTTGCTCATATACCGGATTAATTCCGGTTCAAAAAATTCAAATTAGATATTTAAGTATAATATTAATGAACTAAAAATCTTATTATGAATAAAATTTTATTAAACACATTCTTTCTTATAATTCTTCTATTTATCAGTCCTATATTGAGTTATAGTCAAGATAAAAGTTTGGTAAAGGCCGATGTCGCGATTTCAATAAAATCTCCAATGACACCCCCTTCATGGGCATTACTTGAACGAGAATTGCTAAAGGCGAATACTGAAGCCTGCCAAGAGTTTTTCGACAAATACTTCGATGAGCGTGGATACTTGATGTGTGTAGAACGCTGGGGTGGCGATGATGGTCCAGACGATGCCATCGAGAATGTAGCAAATTGGCCAATACTTCATATGCTTGGTGCATCAGATGATATTCTGCACCTATACGAGAAAGCGTGGGAAGGTCATCTAAGGCAGTACACAAATGCAAAAACAGTGGATGTTCCATTTGCCAGAGATGGGATGTATTATAAAGAATTTCCGGTAATGTTTGATTGGATGCACAATGGAGAATTCTTAAGGGTATTTAACCTGCAAGGTCTCTCCGATCCATACAATGCTAACTTCCAACAACGCGTGCGACGTTATGCAGGTTTCTATATGAATGAAGACCCGCAGGCTCCAAACTATGACCCTGAGCACAAGATTATTCGTAGTATGTTCAATGGTAGTCGCGGTCCACTCATGCGCAAGGCCACTGGTCTCGATTGGGCAGGTGATCCTATTGAAGTAAAAAATCGTTTTCATACGCTGCATGGTGAAAACACCTACGAACAAATGGTGGAACATTTCAAGGATTATACCGATATTATAGGAGATCATCCTCAGAACATGGGTGCCACGACACTGGCAGCTAATGCATATATGCTCACTGGAGAATCAAAATATAAAGACTGGTTATTGGAATATGTAGATGCCTGGATGAAACGCATGAAGGATAACGATGGTATTATTCCAACCAATATAGGATTGGATGGAAGCATTGGTGGTGCGACAGATGGTAAATGGTATGGTGGCGTATATGGCTGGGGTTTCTCAGTTAAAGTGCCACAGACCGGAGAGTTAGCTGATCGTAGCCGTGTGGAAAGGGGTCAGGTAGGATTTAATAATGCGTTTTTACTAACAGGCGATTACAGCTACATCAATGCATGGGCTAATATGCTGGACAAAGTGAATTCAAATACCCGCAAAGTGGATGGAAAGACACTCTATCCCCGTATGTATGGAGATAAGGGTTGGTACTCTTACACTTCAAGTCCATGGTCTTCAGGAGCATTAGCGTGCTATTATTTTACTTGTGATCCAAAGGATAGTATTCGTTTACCCAATAATGAATGGATTTCGTTCCTTGAAGGTAAAAATCCAGACTATCCTGAAAAAGCCTTGCGCTCGGGTTTTGTGAATATCCGCAGAAAAATAGAAGCAATGCGCAAAGATAATTCCACTCCAGACACTCGTCTAGCCGACGATCCTATGGAATATAATCCTGCAACAGTTGGTGCTCTCAATGAGCTCATGCAGGCTGGTCTTGATCCTGGTGCGGTTGGTGCACTTCTGCATTGCCGTTTGCGCTACTTCGACCCAGTGATGCGCCGTGCCGGAATTCCACAGGATGTTGCTGCATTGGTCGATGAAATGACTGCAGATCATGTAGCGGTAACACTTGTTAACCTAGATCAAACTCAAACACGCGAAGTTGTAGTTCAGACTGGTGCATATGCAGAACATCAATGTCTCTATGTTGAAGCCAATGGCAAAAAGATACCTGTAAACAATTCTAATTTTACTTTACGCCTGGCACCTGGAGCAGGAACACGAGTGGTCATTTATACAAAACGTTATGCAAATAAACCTACATTGACATTTCCATGGGATGGAATCCCTACAGTTGAAATTGACTAAAAGAATGCTTTTAATGTCTGGTATTCTTTTTTATTATTGATGATAAAGAATAACGATTACTTTCTATCTTCAAAAGATTTTTGATAAAAAGTCATTGAAAATTTGGATCGACTATCCTGTTTAAATCAATAGTTTCAACTACTAAATTATTTCCCTTCATTCCTAAAATATCATTGTATTTGATGGCGTTTACATGAATAGTGATGTTTGGCTGAATGGAACGCATCATAATTGGACTTGAGAATGGAAACCCGGTTGACGCTGAGCCGTACAAATCCGCTAAAAGAAAAGTCTTTAACGGTTTTGGACTGGCAATTATTCAGGCAGGAAAAACTTCGGGGAAAGTTACAGTTACGGCATCGTCTGAAGGTCTGGCAGAAGCATCAGTGGAGATTTTAATTATGAAATAATGAAAACAATTATCACCGGTTTCTTAATTAGCTTTATTTCGTTAAATAGTTTTAGTCAGGTAACACAGATAAAATGTTTTCCTCTCTCGTCAGTGCGTTTAACAAGCGGGCCATTTTATGATGCCCAGCAGGCTGACTTGAAATATATACTCGAACTAAAAACCGATAGGTTGCTTGCTCCATTCCTTGTTGAGGCAGGATTGACTCCGAAAGCAGAGAAATATGGCAGCTGGGAGAATACAGGTCTCGATGGTCATATCGGTGGCCATTATCTTTCAGCGCTTTCCAACCTGTATGCTGCTACCGGTAACGAAGAGCTTTTAAAAAGACTCAACTATATGATTGACCAATTAGCCGAATGTCAGAACAAAAACGGCAATGGTTATGTTGGAGGAATACCGGGAGGGAAAGCTATGTGGAACGATATCTCTAACGGGAAAATAAATGCTGCAAGCTTTTCTCTTAATACCAAATGGGTACCACTGTACAATATTCATAAATTATATGCAGGATTACGCGACGCATACCAGATAGCGGGTAATAAAAAAGCCCTTGATGTACTCGTTAAACTGACAGACTGGTGTGTTGAACTTACTAAAAACCTGACTGATGATCAAATACAACTTATGCTGAAGAGTGAGCAGGGCGGTCTTAATGAAGTTTTTGCAGATGTTTACAACATAACAGGAAATCAAAAATATCTTGTTCTGGCAAGGAGATTCTCCGACAAAGTTATTCTTAACCCATTGCTCGAACAGAAAGATGTGCTAACGGGCTTACACGCCAACACACAGATTCCGAAAGTAATTGGTTATAAACGCATTGCCGACTTAAGTAATGATAAAAACTGGGACGAAGCGGCAGGATTTTTCTGGAATACTGTTGTTACAAAGCGTACTGTTTCAATAGGAGGCAACAGCGTGAAGGAGCACTTTAATCCTGCCGACGATTTCTCATCAATGGTAGAATCGGTACAGGGTCCGGAGACATGTAATACTTACAATATGCTCAGGCTTACAAAGTTGTTGTATCTATCTGATCCCCAAGGAAAGTATCTCGACTATTATGAGAGAGCTGTCTTCAATCATATTCTATCATCGCAACATCCCAAGGGAGGATTTGTATATTTTACACCGATGCGGCCCAACCACTACCGTGTTTATTCGGAACCACAACTCGATTTTTGGTGCTGCGTGGGTTCCGGACTGGAAAACCATGGAAAATATGGAGAGCTTATCTACTCTCATAATGAAAGGGATATGTTTATTAACATGTTTATTGCATCCACTCTCGAATGGAAAGAAAAAGGAATTAGCCTGACTCAGGAAACACAATTTCCGTATGAAGAAAAATCGGAGCTGAAGATTACGTTGAATAAAACTCAGAAATTCTCAATTAATATCCGGAAACCTGTGTGGGTGAAGGAGGGAGACTTTAAGCTTCAAGTGAACGGAAAGGATATTAAACTTCCGGTATTATCAGGGGCCTATTATCCCCTTGAAAGAAACTGGAAAACCGGCGACAGGGTAACAATAATTTGTCCGATGCATACATCTGCCGAATATTTACCTGACAACTCCCAGTGGGTATCGTTCGTACATGGCCCTATTGTTTTGGCAGCTGCAACTACTGCCACTGATCTGACAGGATTAAGGTCAGATGGCAGCCGAAACGGGCACATAGCCAATGGGCCACAGTATCCTATTGCTGAAGCTCCGATGATTGTTACAATTGATAAAAACTTTGTGGAGAAAGTAAAACCGGAAGGTAGTCAGCCAATGGTTTTTTCAGCTTCAGACCTGATCCTTCCTGAAAAATACCGTGATCTGAAGCTTGTCCCATTTTACACACTTCACGATACCCGTTATATTATTTACTGGCAGGTAAAAACTCAGGATAGTCTAAAAGACTAATGAAAATAACGTTAAAATAGATTTAGTCGCATCAGCCAACTGCATAAAGCTTGAGCTCTCATTCAGCTAATACATGAGAAAGGAATTCTTCAATTCCCTTCAAAATGGCAATGGATTTATTTATACATTTACAGTACCAACAATAAAAAAGCACATCTGTTTTGGATGAAAAAACACTTATATTGGAATTGCAGAAGGGGAATATTCAATCCTTTGAAAAAATCTTTTCACTCTACCATAAAAGGATCTACAACTTCTGTCTGAATCTTAATCAATCTTCAGATGATGCAGAGGAAACAGTGCAAAAGGTGTTCGTAGCTCTGTGGGAACAGAGGGCTCAGGTTGATGAAAATAAATCGCTGGCTTCCTATCTTTATACTATCGCCAGGTATATGTTATATCAGGATTTCAGACAGAAGGTATATAAAAAGGCAGCTTTCGATCATTTTGTACTTAATTCTATAGATTTGAATGAGTCAACAAAGGATGAAATATTATACAATGAGTTGCATACTTTTTTGCAATCTGTGATAGAAAATCTTCCTGAACGACAGCGGAAGATATTTAAATTAAGCCGTTTTTCAGGCTTAACCTACCGGCAGATCGCAGATCAATTCAATATTTCTGAGAATACAGTTGACACTCAAATCAGGAGAGCTCTGAAAACATTACGGGAAAAATATAAAGACCATTATAATTGATCCTGACATGCCTCTGATCCTATGAAATCAAGATTAAGGTATTAGATTGAAGAAAATGGTGCTGTTTATATAATATATAACATTCACATTGATAGTATATTGCAATTTTATCTGATTTTTTTTCATTTATTGTCACGGAATATCCAACCCCAATACAAATATATATAATATGGAAAGTAAGATGCAACTCAAAACATTGATTAAGAAATTTTATCTTGGAACACTTACAAAGGAAGAGACGATTTTCTTATTGAATAGTTTGAAAGATAAAGAACCCCAACACGAAGTATTACGTTTTTTACAAGATACATGGGATGAGGCGGGAGAGTATAATAACGACATAGATTCCAAGAGGTTATACAATCAAACACTCAACAGAATTGGAATTTTGGATGGGGGGTTGAAAATTTCAGAGGTGAGCCCGAAGAGAATTAATTTCATGCGTAGTAAGGTTAATTCAATAATGCGTTATGCCGCTGTCTTTCTTCTTGCCTTCGGACTTTCCTGGCTGGTTCATTTGTATTTCTGGAATAGATTGACAACTCTTCCACTGCCTATGGCTGAGCAGATTCAGACTATAGAAGTTCCCTATGGATCAAAAACACGTATTGTTCTTCCGGATAGTTCGGTTGTCAATCTTAATTCCGGATCAAGTTTGAAATATTCCAGCTTAGGCTTTAATTCCGGTAGTCGTTCTGTATTTTTAACGGGGGAAGGATTCTTTAGTATTTCAAAAGATTCTGCACGGCCCTTTTATGTTACTACCCCCGGAATAAAACTAAAGGTTCTGGGTACTTGTTTTAATGTAAAGGCATATCCTGATGAGAATAGTGAAGAGGCCACCCTTGTTTCGGGAATGGTTGAAATCTATGCCAGTGCTGATAAGGCAGAAAAAGGGAAAGTCATTGTGCTTAAACCGAATGAAAAGGCTGTATTCTTAAAATCAAAAAATGATTTTTCAGCCGGTGATGAAAAAACGGTTAGTCCGCCAATAACTTCTGTTAAGCTTAGAGCGGTTCAGTTACAACTCTCATCCAAGACTGAACAAACCATTTCCTGGAAAGAGAATACGCTGATCTTTGATAATGAGCCTTTCAGTAGTCTGGTGATAAGAATAGAAAGATGGTATGATGTGAAGATCTTAGTTAATTATCCCAAATTGAATTCAGTCAGGTTTACCGGGAAATTTGATAAGGAAACCGTTGAGCAGGTTCTTACAGCATTAGTTACAGTTACTCCATTTAATTACACTATTAAGCAAAATCTTATTACCATATCAGAAAAATAAATATAAAGGAATTGCCTATGGGTTCAACAAGGAAAAACAAAAAAAGCGAAAGATGTTTGCAGCATCCTTCGCCAAGATAAGTGATTTGTCTTACAGATATTAAAACTAACCATTTAACACGACAAAGTTATGAAAAAAATCCTAATCCCATTACCGGGAGATAGATGTTTTTACCTCACGAAACTACTAATCTTCATGAAATTAACTACTTTCTTATTACTTATTAGTTTTTCAAGTTTTGCAGCTACCGGATACTCTCAGGCTGAAAAGGTATCAGTTCAATTGAAAGATGCAAGTATGAAAGACTTTTTTAGTACCATAGAGAAACAGACTTCTTACAAATTTCTGTACCGGGACGATGCAGTTGAAAATATCCTGGTAAACCTTGATGAAGTGGATAAACCACTGGACAAAATCCTGACCGAAATTTTGGAAGGTTCAAACTTTAGCTATAAGATCTTAGAGAATAATCTGATAGTAATAGCATCCAACGCTCTTCTTCAGCAAATAAAAGTAACCGGAACCGTCACAGGATCGGATGATGCCCCTATTCCTGGTGTAAACATTGTCGTTACAGGAACAATAATTGGAGCGATAACTGGCATTGATGGCAGATATGCCATTGAAATTCCCCAGGGATCAAAAAGCCTGACATTCTCATTTATTGGAATGACACCTCAGGAAATCAGTATCGGGACATTGACCCAAATCAACGTAAAAATGGTTGAATCAGCCATTGGATTGGATGAAGTAATAGTTGTTGGCTATGGGACACAAAAAAAAGTAAATCTTACCGGATCTGTTTCAGCAGTGAAAATTGATGAAAAGATTGCAAGCCGGGCGCTGACGAACGTGTCATCAGGATTTTCAGGGCTCGTTGCAGGTCTTGCAGTTGCCCAATCTTCAGGTATGGCAGGTAACGATAATGCCAGTTTACTCATTCGAGGGCTTGGTACTATTAACTCAACCGCTCCGCTGGTAGTGGTAGACGGTATGCCCGATGTGGACATCAACCGTATAAACATGAATGATATTGAGAGCGTTTCTGTATTAAAAGATGCTGCATCATCAGCTGTCTATGGTTCGCGTGCTGCAAATGGGGTAATCCTGATAACTACAAAATCAGGGAAGGATTTAGGTAAAGCAAAAATCAATATCTCAAGTTACTATGCCGCAGAGACTCCTACAAAAGCTTATGATTTCATGTCCAGCTATCCAAGGGCACTTACTTTGGAACAACGGCTACAAGCAGTAAATACGGCTCGTTCGGTCTACCAATACAAAGATGGAACTATCGACCAGTGGCTGGCACTGGGTATGATTAATCCGTTGGCATACCCCAACACCGACTGGTGGAGTTGGATCATGCGCAATGGCTCTGTTCAAAATCACAACTTCTCTGCTTCTGGCAGCAATGATAAATCAAACTTCTTTATCTCACTAGGCATTATGGACCAGAAAGGGTTGCAGATTAATAATGATTTCAATCGGTATAATGCTCGTTTCAACTACGATTATAAAGTTCGCAGTAATATGAATGTTGGTATTAAGTTTGCAGGTAACTGGTCAAATTATACTTATTTTCTTTCTGATGGATTTACTGGTTCAGAGGGTACTCAGGGGCAGGCAAATGGTTATGATATGCGATATGCAATTGCCGGTATTACGGCTTATGATCCGGTTACAGGTTATTTTGGTGGAGCAATGGCTTATGGTGAGGATCCTCAATCATATAACCCATATACGGATTATATAAATCAGCTAACTCACCGGAATCGCCAGGAAGCCAATACAAGTATTTATGGTGACTGGACACCATTGAAGGGTTTGACTGCCCGCATTGATTATGGCCTCAATTATTATAATCAATTCCAATGGAGTGCATATACACCTAATCAGGCATATAACTTTCAAAGCAACTCTTTAGGAACTCGAGTGACTGTTGGTGCGAACACTCCTATAACTAATGCTACCAGCACAGGTTACAAGACACAATTAAACGGTAGTTTGAACTATCATACTGTTATTGCCTCGGAACATGATTTGAACTTTTTATTTGTTTATAGCGAAGAATACTGGTATGCTCGTAGTGAATCTTTATCTCGTAATGACCGTCTATACCCGACTCTTCACGAAATCGATGCGGCATTGCCATCTATTCAAACTACAAGTGGTAATTCAAGTACAGAGGGTCTTCAATCTTATATCGGTCGTATAAACTATACTGCTTTCAATAAATACCTCTTTGAAGCCAACTGTCGTTATGATGGATCTTCCAGGTTTCTCCCCGGCAGCCAATTTGGTTTATTTCCTTCAGCAGCTTTGGGATGGCGCTTTACTCAGGAAGACTTTATAAATCAATTCACGAAAAGCTGGTTGAGCAATGGTAAGTTAAGGGTATCATATGGCAGTTTAGGTAATAATAGTGGCGTTGGACGCTACGAACAACAGCCAACCCTTGGAGCAAGCCCCTATGTAATAGGAGGTACAATTGTCAATGGTTTTGTCAGCCAAAAAATGACAAACGCAGACCTCACCTGGGAGACAACTACAGTACTGAATATCGGCTTGGATTTGGGCTTTATGAAAGACCGTCTGACTGCTGAAATTGATTATTATGACCGATTGACTACAGGAATGAACCAACCTTCTTCGATGTCGAACCTCCTTACTGGAGCTTATTCAGCACCGCGTATAAACATCGGCAACCTTCGTAATAACGGTGTTGAAGGCAATTTTACCTGGAAAGACAAGGTTGGTGATCTCAATTATTCTGTCAACCTCAATGCTTCATACAATAGAACGAATCTGGAAAAATGGAGTGGGTATCTGGGTAGAGGTACTACATTTTTAGATATGCCTTATCACTTTCTCTATGGATATCTTGATGAAGGTATTGCAAAGACATGGCAGGATGTTTATAATGCAACTCCGCAGGGAATATCTCCCGGTGATCTTATTCGTGTAGATTTGAATGGTGACGGGCGTATTGATGGTAATGACCAAAAGGCTTATCCCAATATTCAACAAGACCGACCGACCACAAACTTTGGGATGACCACCAACTTATCATGGAAGGGATTTGACCTGTCTGTCTTATTGCAAGGTTCTGCCGGTCGAAAAGATTACTGGTTGAATTATTTTAACTCCGTAAATTTTGCTACAACACGTTACGCTTCGAGTTGGGCACAGTGGAACAACCCCTGGTCGGTATCGAATCCTACCGGTATATGGCCACGTTTAGGAGGGGCTGGGAACGGTAGTTCGACAACATTCTGGTTAGATGACATGAGTTATCTACGCCTGAAGAATATTCAGCTAGGTTATAATATGCCAAAGAAGTGGTTACAGAGGATAGGTATTGACAATATACGTATTTATGCCACTGCAGAGAACCTTGCCACAGCTACGAAATTTCGTGGTCTTGATCCTGCTGCACTGGGGAGCCAAAATGATAATTTGTATCCTGTGAATAAATCGTTCACCATTGGTATTAATATTGGTATATAAACAAGATGGATTATGAAAAAAATAGCTTTTAATATATCAGTCATCTCTGCATTGGCAGGGCTGGCATTGTTCACAAATTCATGTAAGAAGGATCTGCTTGAACAACAACCTACAGTCGACTTGCCTTCTTCATCATTTTGGAATACTGAAGCTGACGCCACTACTGCCCTTATGGGTGCATATTCTGCAGTAAGGCCGGTGTTTGACCGTGATTATTATTTTGATGGACAGGGAGAATACTACAGAACCCGCACAACTAATATCGGTAATATAAACCTGGGCGCTCCCTATGGCGGGGGTAATTGGAACCCATCTGGTTATGGAGGTAGCTTTGATACTTACTATAGATATCTTTATGGTGGAGTAAACCGTACAAACTATGTGATCGAAAACGTAAAGAAGATGCTGGCGACAGCCAAGCCTGCTTCTGTTGCCAATCTTGAAACAATAATCGGTGAAGCTCGTCTTCTTCGTGGTATGGTCTATTTTCGCCTGATCTCTATGTGGGGCGATGTGCCTTATTTCTCGAAAATCATCTATTCAGATGCAGAAGTAGCAACGCTTTCCAGAACACCTTTCACTCAGATAAAGGATTCAATTATGGCAGATTTTACTTATGCTTTTGATAAACTTCCGGCTCAAACAGCTTTATCTGGTCGTGCTGCAAAACCTGCCGCCTTAGCTTTTCGTGGTAAATTACAATTATTCTGGGCTTGCTGGAATAAATTTGGTTGGCCCGAACTTGATACTTTTACCCCTGATGCTGCTGCAGCTACTGCTGCTTATACTGCTGCTGCTGCAGACTTTAACGCGGTTATTTTAAACTATGGATTAACCCTGTTTCGTAATGGTGACCCCGGTAGTTGGGGTACGATGGGTAATGCGGATGTACTACCTAATTACTTTTACCTCTTTATGCCTGTTGCAAATGGTGACGCGGAAATGATCATGTCATTTACCCATGGTGGCACAGGTTCAGGTCAGGGTGAAGAGCTAATGCGTGACTTTGGAAGTCGTTCTCAGGAAAGTTCGGTAAATGCCGCCGCTCCCAGGTACGAAATAGCCGACAGATATCAGTCTACTATTACCGGTGATTTTTGTACTAAATTGATTCCTAAGAATCCTTCTGTAGCTGGCGCCAGAACATTGCTCAATTCTGCTGTAAATCCTGCCAGTTATGCCAATCGTGATTATCGTATGAAATCATCTATCATGTGGGATTACGAAATGAATCTCGGCCTGGTTTCTCTGCAATCAACTGGCATGTTACCCTTTATATACATGACATTAGCGCAGCCTGTAATAATTAACGGGGTAAATTATGTCACTAATAATTCTACCTCTAATTCCGGATACATCTTTCGTAAATTCCTACGCAACTATGCCGGACAGGGACGCAGCGATGGTGACTATAGTTGGCCGGTGATGCGTTTAGCAGATGTTTACCTTATGTATGCTGAAGCTACCAATGAAGTAAATGGCCCACAGGCAGATGCTATTAACCTGGTTAATAAAATTCGTCATCGTGGTAACCTGCCCGCTCTGGCTGCTTCAAAAACAGCAAATAAAGCTGTGTTCTTTTCAGCTATTGAGCAGGAGCGTATCGTCGAGCTTCTGGGTGAAGGACAACGTAGCTTTGACCTTCGTCGCTGGAGGGCAATCGAAAGGGTTTGGTGTCCTCCATACGGAACCGGTGTGTGGCGCATAGATACATGGGGTGTAAATCAGAGTCAATACTTTCTGAATGCTTCAGAGTTGGCCTATCAACAGTGTTACATTTTCAGGATTCCTACAGGTGAACGCGACCGGAATCCGAATCTGACTCAGAACAAACCGTGGATGTAATTTCAGGCTAAGAATATTTATAACTTTAAAAATATTGATATGAAAAAATATTTAATATTATTACTCTCGCTCTCCGTTATCGCGCTTGCATTGGTCAGGTGTTCAAAGGATTATCCCTTAGACTCTGACGGACTGCTGATAACAACCCGGGCAGATTGCTATGTGAGTAGTTTTGAATTATTGGGAACTGACTTTCAAACGGTCAGAGCTGGCGTTGCTGCAGTTGTAGATACGACAGCCCAGACAATTAATACAACTGTGTTATATGGTACGGACCTAAAAAACCTTTATCCACAATTTACTCTGGTAACTGATGCCAAACTGGATCCAAAAATAACCGGGAAAGTTGATTTCTCTGATTTGGCTAATCCCAAAATGTACACCGTAATTTCCGGTAACCGAAAGGTGCAAAAAACGTATACTGTTTATATTACAGTTCAAACCAAACCTTAAAGCCTAAGATTATGCAACTGAAATATTTTAAATTAATACTTCTGATGATTTTTATAACCCTCTTTGCAGGTTGTAAAAAGATTAACGACGCTACAATACCTATCCCACCCACGGTACTTCAAAATGATTGTATCAAGAGAACACTGGGACCAAATGTAATAGGATTGAATATTGAGTTTGCCTATGCTATAGCTCTTCCCCAGAGTGCCGGTAATATTGTTTCCGCTCAGGTTGATGCTTCAATTGCAGGTGCAACCGGAACATATCTCGATAACAAATCATATTACACCAATGGGAGTGGACAAGACATAGGAATTACTGTTGGATCACCCTCGGTAACCACAGATACTAGAACGGTTGTTACTTTTACAAAAGACACTTGTGCCTCAACACTGCGGTATTTTTATACCATTCCTGATGCAGCCAGAGGTCAATCAGTCACATTTACTTTCTCTGCAACAGCCAGTACCGGGGAATCCGTATCTTACAAAATGGGGCCTTATTCAGTAACTAACATGGATATGAAACTCGATCTTGTAGCTACAAATAACAACGCTTGTTATATCTCAATAGCAGATATGGCTATCTATAATTCTGCAACTGCAGCTGCAAACCCTGGTAAGATCGATCTGGTTTATCTGTATCGGGCAATCACCGGGATAACGTTTGCTCATGCTCTTGTTTCTCCTGCTGCCAGTCCGGACTATCTTCCGGGAGTGACGCTTCCTGCGGGCGTAAACAATAGTACGCCGATGATTAAAACCTGGAATCTGTACGATCAGAACCTTGCACGATTGCAATATGGTATTTTTATAGATGATGCGGACTTTAAGCAAATAGACTTCACTAATGCGCCAAACTATGCTATTAATTTGAAGGCGCAGGCAGGGGCCTGGGTGGAAACTGCTGATGGTAAGTACAGAGCTTATATATATGTGAACGCGATTAATAATGGTGCATCAAGCATGACTATAAGTATTAAACGTTTAACTATGAAATAACTTCTTATATGTCTTAAGCCATTGGGCCATTTTAGATTTTGACCCAATGGTTTTTTTTTACTAATTTGAACCAGAATTTGATTCAGATTTAACTCGTAATTATATGAAGAAAAAATTGTTCTTGTGTCTTCTTGTTGTTGGTGCATATCCAGCACTTAATCTGGGAACACTACTGGCTTCTGTCCTGCCTGTTAGTCAGGCTGTGTATAAGGTGCCGGCTTCACCACGTTCTACCTACAACTTCAATCCAGGCTGGAAATTTGCTTTCGGCGACACAACCGGTGTCGATCAACCTGGATTTGACGACTCAGCCTGGGCCAATGTAAGTCTACCTCATACCTGGAACGATATCGACTCTTATCGTGCTTACATCAGTCATGCCGGCGGCGACCAGAGTATAAAGTTGGGTATCGGCTGGTATCGCAAGCATTTCAAATTGCCTGTTGGAACCGAAGGCCAGAAGATTTTTCTCGAATTTGAAGGGCTGAAACAGGCTGCTCGTTTTTACATCAATGGCCAGTCGGTCGGCTTATATGAGAATGGCATCAGCGCCTGTGGTCTGGACATCACAGCGATGGTGAAGTTTGGCGGGCAGGATAATGTGATGGCAGTGAAAGTGGACAACACCACTGAATACCTGGAGGAGGCGACGGGCACCCCCTTCGAATGGAAGTTCAGCAACAGCAACCCTAATTTCGGCGGGCTAAACCGCAACGTATGGCTGCATGTCATGGGCAAAGTGTATCAGACACTTCCACTTTATGAAAATCTGAAAACGACCGGCGTTTACGTTTACGGAACGAACTATGATGTGAAAAACAAGAACGTCAACGTGAACATAGAGTCGCAGGTGCGCAACGAGACAGCCGCTGATGCGGCCCTCACACTCTCTGTGGCTGTAGTAGACGCCGATGGCGTATTGAAGGCGAAGTTGGATGGTAATACGACGGTACTTGGAGCTGGCCAGTCTAAAATTTTAACTGCATCCGGCAATCTCACTGGCGCCCGTTTCTGGGACATAAAGGACCCCTACCTTTACGATGTTTATACTATCCTCTCGGTGAACAGCAAAGTAATCGACGTGTGCAAGATTCACACCGGCTTCCGCAAGGCCATCTACAAGGGCGGCGCGGGCACCGGCGGGGTTTGGCTCAATGATCGTTTTGTATGGCTCACCGGCTATGCTCAGCGATCAGTCAACGATTGGCCCGGTTTGGGTCAGGCATATCCTGATTGGATGCACGACTACAACGCCGAGCTGGTTCGAGAAAGTAACAGTAATTATATCCGTTGGATGCACATTTCTCCACAGCGAGTTGATGTTACGTCTTGCGACAAATATGGAATTGTCAATGTATGTCCGGCTGGCGATGGCGAACATGAAACCTTCGACCGCCAGTGGGAACAGCGCATGGAGGCCATGCGCGATGCCATGATCTATTTCCGCAACAGCCCCAGCATCCTCTTTTGGGAGGCGGGGAACAGCGGAATCAACGCAGTCCACATGCAGCGCATGGTAGCCCTGCGCAAGGAACTGGACCCATACGGCGGTCGGGTCATGGGTTGTCGATCGCTCAGGGATTCGGGAGCAGTCGCAGCCACGGAGTATTTCGGGGTCATGCTTGGCGGGCCATACACCGACCAGAACCGCGACCATGCCCCCATAATCGAAACCGAAGACTTTCGTGACGAAGCTGGCCGGAATGTATGGGATGATTACTCGCCACCCCATTTTGGGTTCAAGCCCAAAGCGGGTGTGCTAGGAGGCCGTCCCATCGATTCCTATCATTGGAATTCCGAAACGTTTTGCCTTGCTGCTGCCGCACGTTACAACAACTTTGTATTCAACCGGATTGACAATACCGACCCTACTCATTCAAAATGGTCAGCCTATGCCTCTATCTATTGGTCTGATTCCGATGCCGACGGACGCCAGACAGGAAGCTACGTCCTACGCGTGAGCGGAAAGGTAGACGGTGTTCGGTTGCCTAAATCGCTGTTCTACGTTACGCGCGTAATGCAGAATGAGAAACCTGACATTCATATCATTGGTCACTGGAATTATTCTGATACAACTGTTAAGACTGTTTATGTGGCAGCAAATTATTGTGACAAAGTGGAATTGTTCCTCAATGGGAAATCCCTTGGAGTGGCAGATAAACCTTTTAATTTTATAGATACTTACAACAGTGGCGACAGTCCACGGAATAATAGGTCTTCTCAAGGAGTAAATACCGGTTATATCTATGCATTCCCGAATGTCAGATTTATTCCGGGTTCACTAAAGGCAGTAGCTGTAAAAGGTGGGAAAATAGTGGCACAACAGAAGCTTCAGACCGCTGGAGAACCAAAAGCAATAAGGCTCACACTTCATACAGGACCCTTAGGATTACAGGCCGATGGAAGTGATGTAGCACTGATCGATTTTGAAGTCGTTGATTCACAAGGTCGTCGTTGCCCAACCGATGAAGCGAGAGTGGATTTTAATGTCACAGGGCCGGTAATCTGGCGTGGTGGATTAAATGCTGCAAAACTTAATACGACAAACAACCTATATCTCGACACAGAATGTGGCATTAACCGTGTTGCCATTCGTTCTACGCTCACTCCAGGCACGATTACAGTAACCGCCAAACGTGAAGGTCTCACCAGTGCCATCGTAAAAATTGATTCAAAACCTGTAGAAATTGTAAGTGGTCTGTCACGGGCTATGCCACAGACATTACCTGGTTTGCAAAGCGCTTCGAAATAAGGACCTAACATTCAGCT
>Ga0209747_1000248_pt1 | contig 29256 bp, 20 predicted proteins | sample BarGraNGADG00311_FD_184498 | JGI IMG/M metagenome (GOLD analysis project Ga0209747, IMG submission 184498) | Arctic peat soil microbial communities from Barrow, Alaska - Barrow Graham LP Ref core NGADG0011-311 (SPAdes) (version 2) | ecosystem: Environmental > Terrestrial > Soil > Wetlands > Peat...
AGAACTCTCACATAAGTTATTATTCTGTTAGCAATAGCTACATACAGAATACTGATAATAAATATGATCAACAATACGTTTGTCATCTTTGAAATTTTAAACAAATTTTTCCAAAACAAGCAAAACACCCAGAAAAATTAAAAAGCTTACAGAAGAAAGTGCCAGAATGAACTGAGGATTATGGCTCATTCTGAACCGTGCCATAAAAGATTCAATCAGTCCTATCATTACCGCAAACAGTACCTGAATAAACAGGAACACTACCAATGCCCATCCAAATCCCAATGTTCCAAGAAAGAAATCAGCTATAATTGCCCCATACATAGCAAACTTCAGATACCCTGCAGAAAGTATTAATCCAAGGTCGAATCCGCTATTATCAAGTATCATTACTTCGTGAACCATGGTCAATTCAAGATGCGTTTTTGGATCATCCATTGGCATTCTGCTGTTTTCTATCATCGCTATCATTAAAAGCACAAATGCCGCCATCCCTCCAAGCATATATGTTATTGAGGAGCCTAGATGCAATGATGAAAAGATTTCATAAAATGAAGTATTTCCTGTAAGTAACGCAAATGAACCAATCAGAATAAAGAAGGCGGGTTCAGCAAACATTGAGTAGAGAGCTTCGCGGCTGGCTCCCATCCCTTCAAAACTGCTTCCTGTATCCATTGCAGATATTATGCTGAAAAATTTTCCCAGAGCAAGAATATACGCAAAAAAAATAAAATCGCCATCGAAGCTGATAATACCTTTATTTTTACCGAATGGAATAACCAGGCAAGCCATTAAAACTGTGGAGAAGTAAATAACAGGAGCAATCCGGAAAATAACACTTGTGGTTTCACTGTATATGGTACCTTTTCTGAATAATCTGATCACATCTTTCATGGGCTGCAAAATCCCAGGACCTTTTCTCCCTGCAGTAATACTTTTTGTCCGCAGAATTATTCCGGTAAAAAAGATACTTGTAAACAGTATTAGAATTATACTTAACATGTTACAAATTATTTAAAAAGTGAAATAGAAATAAGATTTTATCAATAATAATCGGAAGACACAATACTGAGGTTATAAAGATTATACCGTACAGGATATATCTCTGCAACTGACCATTCTGCAGAAAAACAAAAAGGTTAGTAAATCTGTTTAAGAGATTCAGAGGTTTATCAATTAAATAGCGTTCTACTTTATCATATGGATCAGTTTCATAATGTTTTGTTAAGGGAAAAACTTCAGAAATTTCATCATATTTCTTTTCTATATCCAAAATAGGTTTGGCAAGCTTTGAATAACTCCTTACATATGAACTTGCAGTATATTGAAGTTTATTACCCGGTACGCTATATGCACAGCCCCATGTTGGTTGGGACTCAATAATTTTTTTCCTGCTTACATATTTTCGTAGCGCTATTATTGCCAGTATAAAGAGAATAAGTCCCATAAATAACCAGCCTATTATCTGGAGAGAATCAATAGAACCCACTTTTATGAGATTCATATTGAAAATAATATGACGGGTGAACAGATTTACAGGCCGCTGCAATGCCTCAATAAATACAGAAGGAAACAAACCTATAATTATAATTAAAGATACTGAAAGATACATCGGAAATAGCTGCCAGAAACCAGTTTCATGTATTTCATCTGTTGCATTGCTTCGTGCATTTCCAAGAAAGACTATGCTAAAGGCTTTTGTGAAACAAAATATAGCTAATCCACCTATAAATACAAAGCCTCCCAGGGCAAACACAAGGGTCATAAGTGATATAAGGCTTGCGCTGTAAAGCCAGTTATACAATCCTCCAAAAATCAAAAATTCCGAGACAAATCCGTTTAAAGGAGGAAGTCCGCAAATTGCCAGAGCTGCAATAAGAAACAAAATCGATGTTTGTGGCATTTTTTTAATAATACCTCCCAAACGTTCAATATTTACAGTATGAGCAGCCTGTAAAATATTTCCGGCACTATAAAACAGCAATGACTTAAATAAAGAATGATTCAGTACGTGAAGTAAAGCACCGGTAAAACCCAGAATTGACAGCCATTTATTCGATGAACCTAATCCAATGCATCCCAGACCTATACCAATTCCAATAATTCCAATGTTTTCAATGCTATGATATGCCAGTAACCTTTTCAGGTTGTGCTGAATGGTGGCCAGCATTACTCCATAGATGCCCGTAAATACTGACAAAAACAAAATGATATACCCGATTGTGGTATAGTCAGTCTTTATTAAAAGTAACATCCTTAGAATACCGTAAATACCTATTTTAATTACAACACCTGACATTATGCCAGATACATGAGTTGGTGCAGCAGGATGTGCATATGGCAACCAGGTATGAAAAGGGACAAAACCTGCCTTTATTGCAAAGCCGATAAAAAAACACAGAAAAAGCGCAGTTCCGGCAAGTGTGGATTGCCGGGTTGAGAATTCGGCTATTGCGTCGAATCCGTAATTACCCGTTTTGAAAGCAACATAAATAAAACCAAGCATTATAAATATGATGCTAATGTGAGACTGAACAAGATAATTAATACCGGCCTTAATAGTGTCAGGTTTTTCATGCTCAAAAATTACAAGAAGGAAGACCGAAATTGCCATCAACTCCCATAGCAACAAAAAGATAAATCCATTCTGAACAGAACAGATACCCAACAAAGCAAATTGAACAATAAGGAAGGCTATACAGTGCATTGTAATTTCGCTTTTCCTATCCTTGTACCTCTTCATATAGTTTAAGCCATAAAGCGCACCGGTTATCATTGTAAAATTAATTGTGAGAATAAACCATGCTGAAAGTGAATCTATTCTTACCAGAACCTTACCAAACAACTCCGTTCCGGTAAACAGAGTTTCATAACTATTTCCTATGAGTGCATTTAGCGCCACATAACTGCTCAGCAATCCAACAACAATTACTGTTGAAAGAGTAATAATACCTTTAGCATTCGTTTTAAACGATAGTACACCTATAATGGCAAATAATAATATGACTATTAAAACATTAATCAATACCAAAATTTAAAATATGTGGTTAAAAATATCACAAGTATGAAGACCATACCATATATAATATACGCCTGGGTCTTTCCATTTTGAATAAACTGAAACAGATTAATAAACCGGGTAAGAACGCGAATTACTGGATCGATTATATTGGTTTCAAAAAAATCGAGATAAAAAGATCTGTATTTTCTTGCAGAAGGGAATGTTTCGTTTTTTACAATTTCTTTATACCCCTTTTTCTCAATTAGTATAAAATTTAAAACTTTCCCGAACGATTTGGAAAACGATTTGCCTGTATATTGCATGTGTTCATTTGGTGAAGGGTATGCACATCCCCAGGTGGCAGAGTACTTTTCCTCAGTTTTTCGGGTAAAAAACCATCTGATACCATAAACCAACCCAATAACCGCCAGAAAAATAATAGAAGCAAGACTGATATTTTTCATTACTACCAGATAACCCTGTAAATCATTGATATTTAAGCTGATGTTAGAAAATGTTTTAATATTCAGAACAACTGCAATCAGTTGAATGAAATATCCTGGGAAAAAGGCAATTAAAACCATAATAGCAATTATCAGGTATTGAGGAATAAGCATCAGTGAAGATACCTCAACAGGTTCGTGTTTCAGTTTCTGTCGGGGAGTACCTAAGAAAATGGTTCCGAAAGTTTTTGTAAAAGTCAGTATAGAAATCCCGCCGATCAGACTCAATCCGGCAAATGCAAGGATCATTAAAGTGATCTGGGAAATACCGGCAGAATTTATTCCATACAGTATACCGCAATAGATAAGGAATTCCGATATAAAACCATTTAAAGGAGGTATGCCTCCTATAGCGATTGAACCTGTAAGAAAAAGAACAGCAGTTTTAGGCATTTTCTTAATCAGTCCCCCGAGTTTATCCATGTCGCGGGTATGTGTTTGGGTGTAAACTGAGCCGGCAGAGAAAAAGAGAAGAGACTTAAATAATGAATGATTAAGTACATGTAAAAGTGCTCCGCCAAATCCCAGAAAACAAAGCAAACCCTGACCTTTTGCAATGCCTATTAACCCAAGACCAATTCCAATACCGATAATTCCAATGTTCTCAATTGTACAATAGGCAAGCATTTTCTTAAAATCCCTGTGTACAGCTGCATTCATAATTCCGAACAACCCTGTTAATACTGAAATCGTTATAATTATCTCTCCAAGAATCAGATAGTCAGATTTCAGACTGGCTATGATCCGGAAGATGCCGTAGATGCCCATTTTCACTATTACACCTGACATGACTCCCGATATATGAGATGGAGCAGCAGGATGGGCCTGTGGCAGCCATGTATGCAGACCAATAAACCCTGCCTTAAGACCAAAGCCGGCAAAGAATAACAGGAACAGCCATATATTAACCTTTAAATCAAAAAAAGCACTTATACCCTTAAAATCGAAAGTTCCTGTTTTGAAATAAACCCAGATAAATGCTACTGTTAAAAAAATAACACTAAGATGCATCTGAACCAGGTAGTTTATACCAGCTTTGAGAACCTTGGGATTTGTGTAATCTAATAAAATCAAAAACATTGATGATAGTGACATTATCTCCCACGCCACAATGAATGCAATACTATGTTGAACCATACATACTGCGATCATGGACGACTGAAATACAATATATAAAATCCAGTGGAATGAAATTAGCGCTGGTTGAACTGCATAAGATTTCAGATACCCTGCACCATAAAGAGCGCCTGTAACGGAAGTGAAATTAATTATAAGAATAAACCACGCAGATAAAGCGTCTATTCTTAACGGAATGGCTCCAAAAAATGCTCCTCCATCTATATTGAACTCAATTCCTTCTTGTGTTAATCCCCTTATGGCTAACAAACTTGAAAAAAAAGCAACAAGAAATACAGTAATAATAGCAATAAATGGCTTTACTTTTAAGGGAACAAACGGAATTGTTATTATGCCTGTAAATAAGACTATTGCGAGACTCTTGAAAAGAAAACCAATTAATTCGTTACTCTCATAAAACATCATCCTTAAATTAGTTCATCTGATTTTATGGAACAGGATGCAAAGTAAAGAAAAAAACGGTAATGCAAAAGCTGAATGTAGTAATTAACAGTATTCCTCAGATCAGCCTATTCTTTTCGTGTAAAATAGTTTATCATCTCCCATGGCATAGAAATCCTTAAGTTGTGCCTCCAGTTCAAACTTATTACTATCATAAAATGCCCTTGTAGGAGCATAATGCTCCAGACCCGATGTTTCTGCAATAAGAATATTACAGCCCATTTCTTTAGCTTGTTTGCAGGTCTCATCAAGCAATTTCCTACCAATCCCTTTGCCACGGAAATCGTTATGTGTCGCAATCCAATAAAGGTCAAAACTTGTTTTAGACATAGTTATAGGACCAAAGCACGAATATGCCGCTGTTACTCCATCCACTTCGGCAAAAACAAAATGATATCCAGTCGATTCACCATGACTTAATCTTTCAGCTACAAGTTCTGCAGCAATTTCGACCTCATGATCGTAGAAAAATTTTGTTGATTCAACTATTTCCATAACGCGTTTAATGTCGCGTTTCTCCGGGGTTGTCCTAAATGTTACATCCATAATTATAATCTTAAAGTTTAAACGCAGTTTCAGGAAGCGTGGCTATCCGTGCCACCGTTTCAATAGCAATTGCTGCAAAAGCAGCCCCATAATCAAGATCAATATTCTCAAGAGTATCTTTTGTGTCGTGGTAACCACTTCTGTTTATATCGTAATTCTCCATAAAGAGAACTACAGGAACTCCTGTATCTGAAAATATCTGACCGTCTGTGTTAAAGATAGAGCTATGAGGATTGTATTGTGTACGCACCTCTCCTTTAATTGCAAGATGTTTTGCTGTTTCTGGAATCTCCTGTAAATCAGAAATTCTTTTACCACGGGTCCTGCTTAACCTGTCAGGATCTTTGTTCCAGCTATGCGTGCCGGCATTCCAGATCATATTCGCGATATGCGCCTGACAGGCAAGATGCAGTGATTCAGCACTTTTACCTGGTGAAATTTGAAAAATGTCCTGATCAGTATCTCTGTTATGACCTATCATGTCCATTACATATACACCAACAATCTCTGTATCAGACAAATTAATGTTTGTCTGTTTATCTATTTTCAAATTGATGTTTTTCTCTATAAGGGTCTGGCAGAAATTCCGGGCACCCATGCAGTCTGATGGAAATTCTTCTCCTGTAAGGTGAATCAGCCATATATCACGTTCAAGCTTCCCCTCCTTAGATAGTTTTAAGAATATTGGTGCTGCCTGTAATAGTGTGGCACTAGCAGAATAATTGTCATCTGCTCCTTTGGCAGCTAACCTGGCACCAGAACCTCCTTTTCCTTTTTCATAAACATCTTCCATATAAGCTGTATCGTAATGATCTCCGAGAACAACAGCCTGCTTACGGTTTTTTCCCGGAATTATCATCAGCAAATTACGCTCATAAATGCTACCCTTCTGGTTACCAATCCATCCTCCATATTGTGAAAAATCAAACAATGTATTCCATTTAAAGGGTAGTTCCCCAACCATAGCTCTTCCTTCCATTCCTGCTTCGCTTATTACCCTGCGATATCTGGAGATAAGATATTCCCCAAGCATTTCAAGATCCCTTTTTTGTTTCTGTACTTTTGATAAAGTTGCCTCGTCAAGCATAATATCTGCATTATCTTTATAAACGAATTCACCCTGTGCCAGAAATTTAATGTCGTTCCACCAGGCTTCCTCAAAGTGTCGTGTAGCTGTTTCAGAATAGGTTAAAGCATTGGGAAAAACTTCGTTATATTCCGGTTCAATTATTTTTTCAAGTTCGGTATGCATATAATCGGCCTTGTCAGGGGAGTTTGTATGAAATTTCAACTCCTCAAACCATTGCTCCAGAGTCTTATGCTTGGAAATATTCAGAAGTTTATGTGCAAACTCCCTGGATAAACGCTTGCAGCCGAAGGCTTCCCAATTCTCAAGTAGCGAGATTATATTATACGCAGTCTGATGAGTAAAATGATCGCAATGATTATTAAAATCGTGTAATGCTGAAAGATATAACTCACGTCTCTCCATTCTGGGCCAGAGTTCAACAGGCTCTGACATTTCCCTGTCACTATCGTGATAACACGTTAAATAGCCGAAGAGTGATTCGGACCTTATCTCCACTTCTTCAGATTGTTCTTTAAGAAATGCAACCAATGGTCTGTGAAGATAAATCTCGTGCTCACCAACACGCATCGGGGGAAAGAATAACCTGTAACCGAAAAGTCCGCCTTTGACAAATGTCTTCTCAACTGCTGAAATTTTCCTTTTGTCCGCTACAGGACCATTTAATAAAAGATCGAAATTATGGTTCCATAGCTGACTGTTACAGGCTAATGGCTTGTTGTAAAGTCCCATCGCATCAGGTTCTGTACTAAACAAAGCCTTGATCAATCTGATCTTATGTGCGACTTCATTAAGTTCATCCTGATACCTGTGAACGCGCTGCCATCTATTCGTACGATGAAAAGTATCCTTTAAAAGGTTTTCGTTAATTATATGATTATGACTTCCGGCGTATGGTTCGTGTAACCACCCCGATTGTGTAACTTTTAACCCACCTATCCCCCTGTTTCTCGCTACCAGGTTTAATAATGGAATTTGTCCGGCAGAAGTAAGCTCCTTCTTAAGCCGGAGATATCCCGGCATGCCCCAGAATACCAGACTGCCTGGAAATGGCAGTAAATTTAAAGATCCGGCGAGGTATTGCTGCTTTACAGTTTCCGGCAGGAGCTTAAATGGCCTGAAGGTTAATAAATACCTGATATTCCCTGATGAAATACTATCATCAACGAGAAATCTTTCAGTCCATTTAGGAAGGAGAGCTCCTTCTGATGACATTATTCTGAATCCCGAATTGAAAAGAGATGACTCATCAGATAACTTTTCTCCATAAGCAGCAGAGAGTAAATCTGTAAAAAAAGAGATGGAATCTCTCTCCGGGATTTCTGTATTAGGATCGGAAAAAAAACTTTTCCAGAAAGTTTGCTCAGGATCATGAATGCTATTTCCGAAAAAGGTCCATATTACCCTGCCTTTGTCATCTTGTGTGAGGGATAGCATAAGTGGCAATAATGCTACATATTTTTCATGATTTAGCGATCCGGCCCTGTTGGCAAGTTCGGGAGGCCAGTATGGGTTATTCTTCAGGTTTTCACCACCATGCCCTCTTATAAAATGCTCTGGTTGACCTTTCCCCAGCTTGATAATATTTTTCATTATTTGTTGCCCGATGTGTTCAATACCAGGTCGGAGTTCATATTCCTCTTCCATTTCTGATATCTTCCATCCGAACGGATCATTTTCGCTTAATATCCGGTTATCCGGCTTACCATAAGGTTTATAACCAAGATGGGGAGGAGGCATAAATTCAGAGTAAGCAGTAATAGGATAACACCCATTGCATCTGAACCAGGGATATCCGGCAAGTAGTTTTTGCCAGCCGGAAGAAGCTTTAACTTCCATAGAATTTAAATTAGGCGATTATAAAACATGAAGATAATGTATGTTTTTCAATCAACCCAATTTTAAAGGAAGGTGAAATATCGAATATTATTCAATGAAATAGTAAACTTTTTTTATATTAAGTGTTTATATAATAACACTATGATTTATTTCGATCCGATATATTTCTTTTGTTCATTTGTGAATAAATTCAGCATTTTTAATCTTTGAGATTCTAAAGTGCCCTTAATTTTTGCAGCCATTTCAGCTCTCATTTTTGTCATCTCGTCTTTCTGTTTCTGTAAAAGTTCAGTATATTCTTTCTTTTGTTTCTCAGTAACATTTGGAATTTTGTCTATGAATATGCCTCCAGGTCCAACCTGGCTATTATTAATACCCGCACCCATTCCTGGTCCGCCACCTCTTCTCATTCCTGGTTGCATACCCTGTCCCATTCCCCTATACATTCCATTACCCATATTCGGGCCGGCACCTCTTCTCATTCCTGCATCTGGTCTCATACCCTTGCCTTGGCCTCTCCTCATCCCAGCTTTCAAACCATGACCCATACCTCTCCTCTGATTATACATTGGAAACCCGTGTCTGTTCTGTTTCGTTTGGTTTATTCCATACCCCCTGCCCTGTCTCATAATTTTCTTTTCGTGTCTGGCATTGTGACATCCCGTAATTATAACTCCAGTTCCAATAAGAACTAAAAGCAGAATTCCCAAAATTTTCCCGGCTTTCTTCATATCGTTTGTTTTTAAATTATTGTTTCTTTTTGATATCATGACTTAATGTCTTTCCTGTTTACATTTTGCTATCTGACTCTTAGACAACTGAAACAATAGAATCATTCTGCAATATTCATATATTTTATAAAAAAAAAGGCCCCTTCCGGAGCCTTCTTTGAAATTTCATTTAAGCTAAGGATTTATTTTTTATCAAAAACCATGGTTGTCTTCATCGGAGTTCCATCCTGACCATTTCTTGTGGATACTATGGTAAGAATTTTAGGATCGGTAAGTGTCCACTCTTCTGTTGAATTCATGGTCATTGATTGACCGTTCATGTCCATTGTTCTTGAAGTCTTGATTGTGAGAGTTTTGCCGTCGGCTGACCATGTTGCGACTGATTTGCTATCGCCTCTGGGGTTTGTGTTAATGCTCTCTTTTCCATCGAGTGTGTACTTTAAGGTAGTTGTTGTAGGTGTACCATCTTGGCCATTCCTTGTAGTTGCAGATGTAAGGAGGATAGCTTCCTGGGTAACAACGCGATCTCCGCCACCCATTCTCATCATTCCGCCACCACCACCCTGGCCGCCACCGCCACCTGCAGGAGGTTGAGTACTTTTCGCAGCATTATAAGTCCAGCTACCCGCAAAATTTACTTTGCCTGCCTGTGCATTTGTTATAACCGGCATAATCATAGCCAGAACAATGGTTAACGATAATAACTTCATGAATCCTGTAATACTTTTTTTCATATTTTTTAATTTTTAAGTGAATTGATTTTTAGTAAGTCAACATACCAAAAGTAAATATTTCTACGGATTAAAAAAAATATAATTATACTACTTTGACAGATTATAGATATTCTTGTTTTTCAGCTTTTTTTTGCCCCGGCCCTAAAGGGTGAAAAGCTGAAAAATCAACATGTTCCCTTTAGGGATTTAGGGTAAAAACATGTTGATTTTCAAATCTGTCAAAGTAGAATTAATACTGAACTTCCAATATTCTTATTTAAATAAAAAACATTTCGTCGCAAAAAAGGCCCCTTCCGGAGCCTTTTTTAAATATTTAATAATCTCAATGATTATTTCTTGTCATAAACCATAGTGGTTTTTACAGGAGTACCATCCTGACCATTTCTTGTTGATGTAACTGAGAGTGTTTTTGGATCAGTAAGAGTCCATGCTTCTGTACTTACTCTTTCACCATTTTGTCCCTGAGATTTAGTTACGACTGTAAGAGTTTTGCCATCAGCTGACCATGTTGCAGTTACTTTGCTGTCTCCTCTTTGTGTTGTAACAACTGTTTCTTTTCCATCAAGAGAGTATTTTGTACTTGTTGCGGTACCGTCCTGACCTGTTCTTGTCCGGGTAAGAAGATTAGCTTCCTGAGTTGCAGTAAAATCGCCACCGCCCATTCTCATTCCGCCGCCGCCACCTTGACCACCACCCTGACCACCAGCTGGTGGCTGAGTACTTTTCGCAGCATTCATGGTCCAGCTACCTGCGAAGTTAGCTTTACCCTGTGCATTAGCCAATACCGGAGCAATAAGGGCCAGTATTACTGTCAATGATAATAACCTCATGAAATTTAAAGCAATTTTTTTCATAATTTTTTAATTTAAGTGAGTTGATTTTATATTAGACAAATATTAAAAGGTAAATATTCCACCAAATTTAAAAAATATTCCGCTTTTTTGTTTCTTTAACACAATCAGAAATTATATGTCAAAGTTAAATATTATTCTGAATCTAAACAACTAATTTTAAGTTTATGAATTAATCAGGTTAGGTAAAGGTCATTGTTTTTCGTACAAGGAACAATTAACATAGAAAGCAGGACACGAAACCAGAAACGAGAAACGATTAGCGATTGCCTGGAAATTTTAACTACCTTTTGAAGCTTAAATTTCAGATTATGAATAGAAGAAATTTCATTAAGACCACTTCAGTAGTTGCAGGTGCATACGCCATAATTGAACCTGCAGTATTTGCCAACTTCAATATGCAGGCAGAAGAAACCTGGTTTAATCGTCCAATGCGCTGGGCACAACTTACATTGGTTGAAAATGATCCGGGAAAATTTGATCCCGACTTCTGGCTCGGCTATTTTAAACAGATTCATGCTGACGGAGCAACTTTAAGCGCCGGAGGCATTGTAGCTTATTACCCGACAAATGTGCCGCTTCACCATCGTAGTGACTGGCTTGCAAATTCAGATCCGTTTGGCTATTTGGTAGAAGGATGCCGCAAAATGAATATGTCGGTTCTTGCAAGGTCCGATCCACACGCAGCAAGACAAAATGTATACGACGCTCATCCCGACTGGATAGCTGTTACAGCTAATGGCGAGAAACGACGTCATTGGGCAAATAAGGATTTATGGGTAACATGCGCTCTGGGTCCATATAACTTTGAGTTTATGACTCAGGTGCATTCCGAAATTATGGAGAGATACCAGCCTGATGGAATTTTTTCCAACCGCTGGGCGGGTAGCGGGATTTGCTATTGTGAACATTGTAAAACAAATTTTAAAGATTATTCAGGACTAGATCTTCCACTAAACAGTAACCCGATAGATAAAACTTTTCAGAAATACTCAGAGTGGAATACCATCCGTTTGAAAGAACTGTGGACATTGTGGGATGGTGTAATTCGCAAAGTGAAGCCTGCTTCACGATTTATCCCCAATGGATTTCCCGATAAGGTGATTACCGGTCAACTGTCGGATATTGTATTTACCGATCATCAGGCGCGAAGCGGTGCTACGATGCCATGGTCGAACGGAAAGGGCGCCAAAGAAATACGCGCCTCAATTGGAATGAAGCCTTTAGGTGGTATATTCAGCGTAGGAGTTGAAGAACAATACCGGTGGAAAGACTCAGTGCAGACAGAAGCGGAAATCAGAGTCTGGGTTGCTGAAGGAACAGCTAACGGAATGCGACCCTGGTTCACGAAGTTTTCAGGTGTCCTCTACGATAAAAGATGGCTCGATATAGTAGACAAAATTTATCAGGTCCATTACCGTAATGAGAGTTATCTTAGAAACACAGCACCTTTGGCTCGTGTAGGTATGGTATTTTCAGACGGGAACAGGAACTATGGCAGTGAGAAATGGCAGCAGAAAAGCGGAGATCATTCCCTCGGAATGTACCACGCTCTCATCGAAGACCGTACGCCCTTTGAAATGGTAAATGACCGGCTGCTCGATCAGGAACATCTTAAGCCTTTCAAATTGCTTATATTACCTAATATTGCAGCACTTTCGACCGAAAAGTGTGCACAATTAAGGAAATTTGTTGAAAGTGGAGGTAGTTTATTAGCCACTTTCGAGACGTCTCTTTATGATGAAGCTGGCATTCGCCGGAATGATTTTGGATTAACAGATCTTTTTGGTGTTTCCTTTGATAAAAGTGTGGAAGGGCCCATGCAAAACAGCTATCTGAGATTGAAAAAAGATGCCGCGTTAAACCAGTTTCATCCAGTACTGAAAGATCTTGAAGATGCATATAGGATAATAAATACTATTAATATGGTTAATGTAATCCCGCGATCTTCGTTCCCCGAACCTGTAACTTTAATTCCTACATATCCCGACCTGCCGATGGAGGATGTTTACCCCCGTATTCCGGAAACCAACATCAGAGAGTTATACCTGCGGAGCATTGGGAAAAGCCGGATAGCCTATTTCCCGGGAGATATTGACAGAACCTTTTGGCAGATTATGAGTGCCGATCACGGGAAACTGCTTCGAAATACAATCCGGTGGGCACTTGATGAAGAACCTATCGCAGAAGTGACCGGTCCGGGTGTTATAGATGTTACAGTTTGGCAGCAGGAGGCATCTATGACAGTTCACATGGTAAACCTTACCAACCCAATGATGATAAAAGGTCCTTTTCGCGAGTTAATACCGGTTGCTGCCAAAGTAACTATTAAAATACCTCAGGGAAGAAAAGTCGGAGGCATTAAGCTTCTGGTAAGCGATGAAAAGGCAATATTTGATGTAAGGGAAGACAAGATATTCGTGTCTGTTCCTAAAATACTTGATTACGAGATTATTGGTATAGATCTTTCCTAACTATACAAACATACCATTTTAACTTTCACGAATATGAATAATTCAGGAAACAAACTTCCGGATTTACCGGAAGAAAATAGAAATAAATCAAATAATCGTCGTTCTTTTCTCAAGAAAGCTGCAGTCGCGACTTTTGCAATTGCAAATGCTGAATTGATATCAGTTGCTAATAAAGGTTCATTCGGACAAAGGGAAACTTTAACAGAAATTCCGTGGTATAGACGGGTAACTCGTTGGGGCCAGACCAATATTACCGAAAAAGATCCAATACAATATGATATTACATGGTGGCGTAAACACTGGAAAGACACAAATATACAGGGCGTAATAGTAAATGCAGGGGGAATAGTAGCATATTATCCGACAAAAATACATCTTCATAAACCTGCTCAGTATCTGGGAGGCCGTGATCTTTTTGGCGACCTGTGCCGTGCAGCACATGAAGATGGAATTGCCGTTTTTGCAAGAATGGATTCTAACCGTGCAGCTGAAGAGTTTTATAATGCACATCCTGACTGGTTCGCCGTTGATTCTGAAGGGAAACCATATAAAGCCGGTGAACTCTTTATTACATGTGTGAACAGCCCTTACTATAACGATCATATCCCTGCAATATTAACAGAGATATCCAGATTATACAAACCGGAAGGATTTACGGACAATAGCTGGAGCGGGCTTGGCAGAGATACAATTTGTTATTGTGAGAATTGCAGGAAAAGTTTCTTTGCGAAAACAGGCAAAGATATACCAAAGATCAGAAACTGGGATGACCAGGTATACAGGGAATGGATACGATGGAATTATGACCGGAGATTGGAAATTTGGGATTTAAATAACATTACTACGAAAGCTGCAGGAGGAAAAGACTGTATCTGGTCAGGTATGAACTCCGGAACAATAAGCGGACAATCAAGAAGCTTTCGCGATTACAAAGAGATTTGTAAAAAGGCAGATATTATAATGCTCGATTCACAAGCACGAAATGACACAAATGGCTTCCAGCAAAATTCCGATACCGGCAAGCTCATTCATGGCCTGCTGGGCTGGGACAAACTGATTCCTGAAAGCATGGCTATGTACCAGGCAGGAAGACCTACTTTCCGTCTGGCAGCTAAACCGGTACAGGAAGCCCGTATGTGGATGCTCGAAGGGATTGCCGGCGGCATCCAGCCGTGGTGGCACTACGTGGCAGCTACACATGAAGACCGCAGAATATACCATACTCCTGTTCCTGTATTCTCGTGGCATAAGATCAATGAAGAATTTCTCATAAACAGGAATCCTGTTGCAAGTGTCGGTGTTGTGTGGTCACAGCAAAATTCGGATTTCTACGGTCGTGAAGAATCTGATCTGTTGGTGGACCAGCCATGGAGAGGTATTACTGAGGCACTTATCCGGGCCAGAATACCATATCTTCCTGTCAATGCAGATCATATAGATCGTGATGCCAGTAAATTCTCTCTGTTGATATTACCAAATCTGGGTGTAATTACAGATACTCAGATTGCAATGATAAGACGTTTTGTGAAAAACGGCGGTGGTCTGATAGCTACCGGTGAGAGTACACTTTATAATGAGTGGGGCGATCGCAGGCCGGACTATGCCCTAGGTGATCTTTTTGGAACTCATACGGATAATCAGCACAAAACAAATTCAGGAAGAACCTTGCGAAAAACTGCTTTGGAAACGTTACATACCTACCTTCGTCTCACTCCTGAACTGAGAAAAAATGTTGATGGTCCACACACTGGTGCGGAACCAGAGATTATCGGTAAACGTCATGATATTCTCAAAGGATTCGAAGAGACAGATATTTTATCATACGGAGGTCTTCTGGAACCTGTTTTAACAGAGCCATCGGGTGAAGTACTAATGACTTTCATTCCTCAATTTCCAATATATCCGCCTGAGACGGCCTGGATGAGGGAACCGAAAACAGATATCCCCGGTTTGATAATAAATACAATATCTGACGGCGGACGTATAGCATTTATGCCAGCAGATATAGACCGGCAGTTTGGACGATATAATCTTCCTGACCATGGAAATCTGCTTGCAAATCTTATCCGGTGGGCAACAAAAGACATCATTCCTCTGAAAATTGAAGGTCCCGGGTTGGCAGAATTCAATATTTACTCACAACCGGGTCGTCTGATCTTGCATATTGTCAATCTGACGAGTGCTGGTACATGGCGTCAGCCTGTTGATGAATATATTGCCATTGGACCAGTTAATGTCAGTATTAAATTACCCGATGATGTTACCGGTAAGAGTATTCAGTTACTGGTTTCCAATAAGAAGATTACCGGTTCTCAGGAGAACGGCTGGTTGAATTTTACAATCAGCTCAATTTCTGACCATGAAGTTTCAGTAATAATCTAGTAAATTTCTTCATCTGTTTATGAAATGCAAATTCGCTTAAATTAATGATTATAAAACTATGAAATCTAATCGACGCCACTTTATTTCCACCGCTGTTGCAGGAGGATTTGCAGCCGCGATACCCCTCTCATCATGTACTTCTGCACCTTCAAATTCCGGAAATGTTGAGAAAAAGCCAGATTATTCTAAGCTTGATGAAATCTTAAAGAAGCCTATATTTAAAAAAGAATTATTCAATACACCCGTTATAATTGAAACACTTGAATTGCTACGGTTCAAAGACAGTTTTCTATGCCGTGTGACATCAAAGGATGGAGTAGTGGGGATGTCAGTAGGCCACAGCGGTCAGCTTAGGTCGCAATACCCGATTTTTATAAATCTCCTGCAGCCTTTTTTTATTAATAAAGATGCCCGCGATCTCGACCTCCTGATTGAAAAAGTTTATATTTACAAACTTAACTTCAGATTGTCAGGGATGGCTCTGGGAGTACCTTTGGCCACAATTGAGTTTGCCATACTTGATATGATGGGACGAATTGCGGGAAAGACAATAGGACAGCTGATTGGAGATATACACCATCCGGAAGTTGCTGTTTATCAGGCTACAGAATATCGCGAGAGGCCGGTAGCTGAGTCAATGGAACTGATTACCAGAGATGTTGCAGAATATAATGCTAAGGCCCTTAAAATAAAGATCGGAGCATTAATGTTCCATACTGCTGATATAAATTTTGTAGCTCCGGCTGGACGTACAGAAACAATGATTCCTCTTGTCAGAAAGACTTTTGGTGATGAAATGGTCTTATATGCTGATTCAAATGGCTTCTATTCAGTAGAGGAAGCAATCCGGGTTGGAAAATTGCTTGAGGAGTACAAGTTCCAGTTTTTTGAGGAGCCGGTTCCTTTCGACTGGTATGAAGAGACCAAACAGGTAGCAGACGCACTCACAATACCAATTGCAGGGGGCGAACAGGAATATAGTCTTCATGGGTTTCGATGGTTAATAGCTAATAATGGTCTTCAGATTGCGCAACCCGATTTCTTCTATTTTGGAGGAATGATAAGGGCAATGAAGGTTGCACTTATGGCAGAAGCTTTCGGAAAGAAATGTACTCCTCATATGACAGGAGGTGATTTGGGATTTCTCTATATGATGCATCTGGTATCTGTACTTCCCAATGCTCTCTCCTATCACGAATTTAAAGGGTTTAAGACAAACACCATTTATGAGTGTAAAACATCACCTTTGAAAAGTGTTGGTGGCCTGGTTAAAGTTCCTACCGGCCCGGGTTCAGGGGTTGAGATTGATCCGGATTTTATAAAAAAACACGATGTGATTAGATAGTAAAAGGCCAGGTTAGTTGAACTACCCTGGCCTTCTTGTTATGCTTTAATCAACTAAAGAATCAGAGTTGGTCCATAGCCATTTTTGCATTAAGGAAATCAGCAGATGCGGCAAGAGCAGCAGTAAATTCTTCGCGTGCTTTGTCTTTTTTACCTAATCCTGTATAGCCAAGTCCTGCATTATAATGTGCGGTAGCAACATTTGAGCGACCAGATTGCTGGCGTCTGCCCGCTTGTGGAGAAGCCTCAGCATTCGTACCTTCGGGTTGGCTCAACGCAGCAGTAGCAGATGTAATAAGCTCATTGAATACTTCATCAGTACCCGCTTTGTTTCCAAGTTTCTGCCTGGCTAGTGCCTGATAATAACGTTGCTCACCCTGAGCAAGGGCATTACCTGAACCACCACCCGCTCTGCGTGCACCAGCTGCACCAGGGCCCATCCCTCCACCTGCAGCAGTACCACCGCCTGCTACACCTTCTCTCAGGTTAGTAGCAGTAGGATTAATTACTTCGTTCCAGGCTTTCTGAGCATTTACTTTATCGCCAAGTCCTGAATATGCAACACCTGTCCAGTATGAGATAAGGGCTGTCCGTGGATCAAAACGCTGTTCTGCACGTAGATTTTCTGGTGGTTTAACTGCAGATTCAAAGAAGGTAATAGCTTCTTTGTATTGTTTTGCATTCAATTTCTGCATACCAAGCATGATATTTGCATCGGCCCAAGCCTGACCACTGTTAAATGGAGTGCCTCCTTCCCATATACTAAAGGTACGACCCTGCAAAAATTTTATCGATTCCTCAGCTTTACCTGCAAAAGTCTTCAAAGTGATCAGACTGCCGAGTGCTTCATCGTTCTTAACAGCTATAGCCTGATTCTTTTCAAGAACTGCCAGCCGTTTTTGTACCGGAACATTGGCTGCCTGATAAAGATGATCAAGTTCAGCATAGTTCGAAGGGTAAGGATTTTTGGATGCCACTGCACTTTCCATCGAAGCAATTGCCTTTGCCTGGGCGTTATCAATCTGTGAATGCTGATATGCTACTGACAGATTCCTCCATGTTATGGAGAAACCAGGATCCAAAGAAGCAGATTTTTCCCAGAGCGATGTTGCCACTGCCGGCTGCCAGTCGTACATCAGATTTCCAAGGTAATAACATGCTCGTGGATCATTCGGATTTGCTGAAATTGCACTGCGAAGAACTGCAATGTTTTCATCCTGGAATGGAAATACATATTCTGCTGACTGAAGAGGTGCCTGTTTACGGGCTTCTGCGGCTTTTGCATTATCACCAAGTTTTTCCAGGAAATATCCCAGATAATAATAAACTATCGGAGAGATCGCTGTTTTGTTCGGAGCAGCTGCTATGCTTGCCTGAAGAACAGCTGCACCGTCAGACCAAAGACCACAATTGAAATATTCAGCTGCCGTTTCCTGAGCGTCTTGCTGATATGTATTCATTGTGCTGAACAGAGTTTTTGCAGCGCTGGCATCTTTCGTAGTAAACCACTGCTCAGACATAAGCCCTGCATCGAGAGGATCACATTTTGATTTCGCAAATGAAACTAGTTTAGCCGCTTCATCAGTACGGTTCAGATGGCGAAGAATTGCTGATTTAAGAATATAAGCACGAACGTTAAGAGCGTTTGCATCGAGCGAACGATCAACGAAGTTAAGCGCAGATGCAAAATCACCCCGCATCGTTGCGATCTGTGCAACTGAGAAGTATCCCGGTGATTTCCATTCCTGTTTCCATGTGGATTTATAGAAAGCTGTAAAAGCTTCATCGAAGCGTCCCTGACCTTTTAATGCCACACCAAGATAATAGAATGGTTCGACATCTTTTGCATCAGTGAATTGTGCAGTGAGACGCTTGATAGCTCTGTTGAAATACTTTTCTGCATCAACATATTTAGCATTTCTGAGGCTCAGGAGACCCATTCCGGAGTTAGCCTTTACGTCGAGAGAATCACGACGAAGGTTTTCAAGCCAGTAGGGATCAGCGTCGAGTGATGGATTATGAAACTGATCTATTCTTTGTCCTGCAAGAAAGAGTTCTTCATTATTAACAAAACTTGAAGGTTGACCCGGGGTGGTAGTACCAATGGGTCTGTCCAAAGGAACCAGGCGAACCGGTGTGTATGCAACAAGTTCTTGTCCTCCTGATGTGAGCGAGGCGCGTAGATCGTGTTCGTCGGTACCTGCCGGTACTGCAAATGTTTTAGAATAAGGTTTGCCCGGATTGATTGAGATCTTTTCTTCGAGGAGTACCCTGGTGCCTGTTTTAAGCGTTACAGTAGCATCAGCATAGTTTTTTGTTGTGTAAAATCCAAATACTGCTTTGCCGTCTTTAACATCGAGGTTAACAGCAGCATTAAGATTAGCATTTTTTACTCCGTCAATACCTCTGAACGGATAGAAGTTCATTTCAAACGATCTCTCTTCATAGGGTTGCAACCACGAATAGTCGGGCTGGTTATCTGAGTAAGCACCTACCATTATTTCAAGGTAAGGTCTTCCATCGTCAGAAAGAATCTTGTCCCACATCGAGCCAGTTCCCCATGTAAAGAATTTTTTACCGGGAACTATATTGTGATCATTAACACTCATAATACCTGCATTGATTCTATGATCGAAACCAGCTACGAAATCATCCTCGTAGTTCCAGCAGAACCATGATGCTGAACCTTTATTGTTTTTGTACCAGCTTACGTCAATGCCATTGGTAACAGGCCAATCCTGAAAAGCACGTTTGCTATGACCAGTTGAAAACTGCGTACTTGGAGGAAAAATAACCTGATAATTGTCGTTAGGTCCCACTGCAACGTTAGCGAAACAGAGCATTGTGTTCTCAACCGGAGTACGGTTAATAATACGCATTTTGCATTCAAGAACTGAGCTCCCCGGGTATAGAGTATAACCAACTGCCCAACGCATGCGCTGACGCATTTCCAGTTCTCCTACCCAAATGGTTTTACTGCCATCAGCATTGTCTTCTCTGCTCCATTGCACCGGAATAAAGGTAGAGGCACGATGGTGATGTGGAATATTCCATTCTATCCCACCGGAAATCCATGCACCGATCAAACCGATAAGTGCTGGTTTGATTACAGAATGCTTATAAATAAAATCATAATTATTGGTTTTATCTACGGCTGAGAACAGACGTCCTCCTATTTCAGGCAGTATACTTATCTTCACGAACTCGTTCTCAAGATAAACTACGTGATATGTTTTATTGCTCTTCACGTTTGTTAAATTATCATAGAGTGGATAGGGATAAATACGTCCCTCGGCACCCTGCGATTGTTTGCCAAAGAAAAACATAGGGTTAGGATCGGGAGGGCCCGCAGGATATGTCGGAATATTTTCATCCGCTTCACGAATCGACACAAGTGCCTGTGCCGATAAAATCTGTGGCAGAATTAAAAATAAAATGCCGGCTAAGAGCCATGCAATAAACCTTATTTGCCTGGAGTGTTGTTTCATTTGAGTTTTTTTTAAGTTATAATATTTCGATTTGATGAGTAGTTTCATTTCGATTCACATTCTGAAGTTTTTTTTACTTAGTTATATGTTGTAATGACCAACTATAACCGTTTAGACGATAAATATATTGATTTTTACCATTTTTTTTCAGATATTGCACCAGATAATTAAATGTAATCAAATCTAACTAAAATTATTCTCTATGATCAGACGTATCTTTTCTTTCGTAATAATTGCTGCAGTTATTTCTTCGTGCGGTAATACAGGTAAAAAAGAAGCTTCATCAAAAGTTGAAGATTCATCTAAGGCTGTGAAAGTCGAATTTGCATCTCTCATTGAAAACCCTGACAGCTATATTGGTAAAAATATTATAGTTGAGGGTAAAGTAATTCATGTTTGTACCGAGACAGGGAAAAAATTATTCATTGTAGGTGAAAATCCTGATATCAGTTTATATATAGCTGCCGGTGAGAATATGCCTAAATTCCCGATGGAACTACTTGGTAGCAATGTTGTTGTCGAAGGCGTTATAGCCAAAGCAGGCAGTTCACCGGAAATGGCAGCATCTGAAAAACCTGCACCTATGATGGCTGAAGATGTGGCAAAACCTATGGGAGCAGATACTTGTGTTACAGAAAAGGCACTTGCAAAACAAGCCTCTCTTTCGAATATTAAAATGGATTACATCAGCCATACAGTAAAATAATCTGCAGATCGATTTTAAATTTTAATTTAACCTAGAAGCCAATGGGTAGTAGAGACACAATATTTTGTGTCTCTGCCCATTTATAAATAACCTGTTTATAATTTTTTTCAAAAATGAAATTGTCAAAGTTGAACAGGGTTACGCATCGTGATATAGGTTATCTGATAGCCGGATTAACCATTATATATGCTATTTCAGGAATTGCCCTGAATCACAAAAACAACTGGAATCCAAACTACATATTTGATTACCGCAGCTTTAAAACAGATATTCCGATAAACAGAGAATCTTTTAAAAATGATGTAGCTCAAAACATAATTAAAAGTATTTCATCGGACCTGGAGTATAAGACATATCATTTCCCTGCAGGAAATAAAGTTACTATCTTCATCGATGGAGGATTTATTCAGATAGATGCTTTAACAGGCGAAGGCGTTATTGAAAAGATAAGTAAAAGACCGCTCTTTTATCAGATCAACTTTCTGCATTACAATCCCGGCAGATGGTGGAAATACTTTAGTGATATCTTCTGTATTGCTCTTATCATTGTGACTGTTACGGGGTTATTCATAATTAAAGGAAAAAACGGAATAACAAAAAGGGGAGCAATCCTCACTATTATCGGAATTATTCTTCCCCTCCTCTTTCTATTAATATACTAATTACCACAAAGGCTAAGGCTAAGGCTAAGAATTTCTCAACCTCAACCTCAGCCTCAACCTCATACCTTCTTCAAAGCCTCAAGCACCCTGGCCGGCGTCATTGGCATCCGGTACAATCTGGCACCTGTTGCATCAAAAATAGCATTTGCGATTACTGCACCGATAGCAATTATCGAGGGTTCACCACCGCCTTGCGGAGCTTCATTATTTCTTTCGAGAATTTTTGTCTGAATTTGTGGAAGCCACGAGAACTTGGGTATCTGATAAGTATCGAACCCGCGGTCAGTAATATTTCCACCTTCAAAAAACACTTCCTCTGAAAGAGCATAACCAAGGCCCATGGTAATACAACCTTCCATCTGTATTATTGAGCCCTGAGGATTAACACATAGCCCCATCTCCTGCGCACAGGCTATGCGGATAACCTGAACTTTTCCGGTATTTTTATCTACTTTTACTTCAGCCATATGAGCTACGTAACTTCCGGCATCTGCACCACACGCAACTCCAATACCTCTCCCGCCGGGAGTTTTGCCTGGTACATATTTGAACAGATCTGCAACTGCCTTCAGGCAGTCAATCATTTTCTGATCATTAAGATTTTTAAGACGGAATTCAAGTGGGTCGATACCTGCTGCAGTAGCCATAATGTCGATCTGGACCTCTCTGGCAAAAGTATTCGTATTATTGTTTGGAGCTCTCCATGCACCTGTTGCGAACGGATGAATGGCCGGAGCGTCGCGTTTCTGACTGTAGCTGGTTGTTGTTGCATTTGGAACATCATAGGTTGTCTCCGACCCTCTTGTTCCGGCATAATAAAGATGATAATCCCAAAGTTTTATCAAACCGGCTTTATCCATTCCTGATTTGATTTTAATAACTCCGGCGGGATGGACCACATCATAGAAAAACTCTTCGTCACGTGTCCAGACTACCATAACCGGTTTCCCGGTCATCTTTGCAAGTCTTGCTGCTTCAACGCCTTGTTGTGAAGGAGCTTTACCTCCGAAACCACCCCCTACAAAAGGGGTAATGACTCTCACCTTCTCACGGGGAAACCCCAGTTCCCTTACAATGGTATCCTGAAGGCCAAAAGGCGATTGTGTGCCTGCCCAAACAGTCACCTTATCACCTTCGAGCTGTGCGAGAGCAGTATGCGTTTCCATAGGTACATGAGCTAAATATGGGTCGTGAAATTCCGATTCAAATATCTTTTCAGAAAGACTTCTTCCAGCTTCCAGATCACCCTGAGTTCTTAGTACCCTTACAGTAGAATCTGCTTTTAACATAGTCTCAAAAATTGTCTTATCATTTTGAGGTAGCTCGTTAAATGAGTATTCTGCGTTAATCTTAACAATAGCCTGATCTGCCAGGTCTCTGTTCTCGTTTAATACAGCAATAAAGTCACCGTCTCTGACAACTTTTGTTCCAGGTACTATCTCCGCTGCAGAATAATCCACAGATGTCAGTTTAGCTCCATGTGAAGGAGGCCGCAAAATCCGGGCAAATAACATTCCGGGAAGCTTAAGATCGCCTGCATACTTTGCCTCTCCGGTAACTTTTATTTTAGCGTCGGTATGATGATACGATTTACTTATATAGTTGAATTTTGCATAATCTTCTACGGTTGGTTTCACATCCAGAAATTTTTCAATTTTCTGACCTTTGGTAATCTGAGCATAAGTTAAAGATTTCTTCGGATCTTTGGTATCCTTAACAACTCCATCGCTGACCTCCAGCTGAGCTGATGGCACTCCGAGTTTTTCAGAGGCCAATTGAATCAGTACTCCTTTTGCTTCAGCAGCAGCTGCCCGCATGGAAGGACCAAAAGCCCTTGTCGTTAATGAGCCCCATGTTCCGGCATCCCAGGGACACAGATCAGTATCTCCCATAATCATTTTTACCTTTTCAAGAGGAACATTCAGTTCATCGGCCATCATCTGAGGCAGAGAGGTAATTATACCCTGTCCCATTTCAATTTTACCGGTGAAACATGTTACAGTCCCATCCTCTGCAATTTGCAGAAATGCATTATAGTCTTTTGGAAGTGCTCTGGCCTGCGGTGCAGGCAGGGCAAGTGCATCCAGTGCTTCCCATGGCCTGAAAAAAATGATTATGCCGGTTCCGAGGATTTTAAAGAAATCTCTTCTGTCTACTCCATATTGGTCGCGGATCTCTGACCAAGACTGATTATCAGTTATTTTCTTTTTCATAATTACTTAGCTCCTTTCATTTCTTTGGATGCAGTCTGAATAGCATCAATTATACGTACATGTGCTCCACAACGGCATAAATTATCTTCCATGCCCTCCTTAATCTGCTGGATTGATGGCGACGGATTTTTAATTAAAAGTCCGGTTGCATTCATTATCATTCCCGGCGTGCAGAATCCGCACTGAAGTGCATCGTGTTCAACAAATGCTTTCTGAACCGGATGTAATTTGCCCTTTACAGCCAGACCTTCAATTGTAACAACTTTTTTACCTTCAACATCTCCAACAGATAACTGGCATGATCTGACAGGTTCATTGTCAATCAGAATAGTACACGAACCGCAAAATCCCATTCCGCAACCAAATTTGGTTCCTGTCAGCCCGAATTGATTCCTTAGTACCCATAGAAGAGTAAGGGTAGGATCGATCAACACTTCTGTTTTCTTTCCGTTTAACTGAAAATTAATAGTCTTTTCCATATTTACTCTGTTTGATTTATTTCATTTATATATTCTTTGTATGTATCAAAATCACGTAGTATCCCGGGACATTCTGTTTCAACCACTAATACATCTTCTGAAAACTTATAGGCTAATGATCTCAGACCATCACGCGTATCAAGCTTTTCTATATCGTTACTATATTTCCTGTCGATAAGTAGAGGATGTCCACGCTTTCCATTATATACCGGTATTACAATTCCCTTTCCGGATGATTTATAAGACTCTATTAATGAATTTATTACATCCGAAGTGATAAGAGGCTGATCGCCCTGAAAAACTAAAACAACTTTAATATCTAAAGATAAGTTTTGAAATCCACATTTTACTGAGGAAAGCATACCTTCTTTATAATTATAATTATAGCACCAGGTTGCTGTTGTTTTTTTGATCACCTCAATAAGCTTATCCTTTTCAGCTCCCAATACAACCAGAGCAGATTCAACCAACGATTCAGATACATTAGCAATAACATTTTCTATCATTGTAGCGCCATGAAAAGGCAGGAGCATTTTTGGAAATCCCATTCTTTTCGACTCTCCTGCTGCAAGAATTATTGCTCCAATACCGTCCATAATTTGTAATTCTAGTTACTGAGACGCGAAGTATCGCGTCCCTCCCGTTTACTGAGACGCGAGGTATCGCGTCTCTACTGTTTATTCAGACGCGAAGCATCGTGTCTCTACAGTTTATTATTTCGAACCTGTACCAACTGTGCTGCTATACTAATGGCTATTTCTTCAACTGTTTGTGATTGAATATCAATTCCAACCGGGGCATATATTTTTGCCCATTGTGATGGAGTTGCCAATGAGTTTTCAATAAAATGATTCCGCATTGCAGAAATCTTCTTTTTACTTCCTATCATTCCGGTATACTTCAGATCGGAGACAATACAATGCTTCAGTGCAGCTGCATCATCTTTATGACCCCGCGATACTATTACAACATAAATGTCGGCATTTTTCACCAATTCCTTCATAGTCTCACCAATATCTTTGCATATAATATGGTCGGCATCAGGAATGTTTGTATGATTTGCAAATTCTGGACGATCGTCGATTACAGTAATCTCAAATTCGAGCCTATGGGCAAGATGAGATAAAGCCTTCCCTATATGCCCGGCACCCGCAATAACCAAATGTGGTCGGGGAAAAATGGGTTCAAGAAAGAATAATGAGGAAGGCTCCTTTCCAGGAATGAAAAGCTCCATTTCTCTGAAGTCCGACTGATCTCCTGCGCTGAGCAAACTTATAGCAACAGGCTCGATCTTTTCAAGAAACTCAACAGGAATTGATGGTTTAAAAGTTTCACTTATCCAGTAACGGTTAATAAGAACTGTTCTTTCAGTAGCGCCTGTAACCATTGTTATAAGTACCCCTGGGATCCTGTTTGCCAATGATTCTTTTAATTGTTCAAATACAGGCAAACTGTTTTCCGGATTGGCATCAACCAGGATACTGATCTGTCCGCCACAGATTGCATCTTCAGTATTTGCAATATCGTTAGCCAGATTATAATGGAAATGTCCGGATTCTTTTGTTATAGATAATTCAAGAGCTATTATCTGAACTTTTCCTTCAACAATACCACCACCCACTGTACCGGTAATAAGACCTTTCTTGCCGAATAACGCCGAGCTGCCTGGTTTCTGTGGGGTGGAACCAAGTGTCCTCGTCACAGTTGCAAGTACCAGAGTTGAACTAACTTCAAACTGATTGGGAATCTTAAGGTAAATATTGTTCATTGTTAAAAAATCAACTTTGTAACGGCAAGTACGCAACATTTAGATACTGATAAGTTAAATATCGGGCATCTGTCATTACAACAAATGTATTGAAATTGATTTATTATTCATAATTTTATAACATTATCAAGCTGGAAAATTTCAGGCATTTATTTTGCACAAATTTAACTCCGTTATGATGAAGAGATCACGATTATCTAAATTTTCAATTTTAATCGCTTCGGCAATTTTATTACTCATAACATGTAAATCTCCGGTAAATAAAATGCCCGACAAAGCCCTTTCTGACAATTGGATTGAAGAGATGACAATATCAATGTTACAACAAGGATATAAAGAAGGTAAATACTCTATAAAAGATGTGGTAAAGGTTTACCTGGACCGTATAAATGAGATTGATAAAAACGGCCCAATGCTTAACTCGATCATTATGGTTAATCCTGATGCCCTTAAAATCGCAGAAGAGCTCGACAAGGAGATGGCTTCAGGAAAGATCACCGGCCCATTGTTCGGAGTCCCTGTAATCCTTAAGGATAATATAGATACACACGACAGGATGCCCACGACAGCAGGGTCAACAGCATTAAGAAACTCCTTTCCTGTGACAGATAGTTTTATTGCAAAAAAATTACGTGAAGCAGGAGCCATCATTATAGCAAAATCAAACCTTAGTGAGTGGGCCAACTTTCGCGCCATCATATCGTCGAGTGGCTGGAGTGGTGTAGGAGGACAAACAAAGAATCCTTATGTACTAGATCGAAATCCGTGTGGGTCCAGTGCAGGATCGGGTGTAGCAGTTTCTGCCAATCTGTGTATGCTGGCCATTGGTACTGAAACAAATGGTTCAATTGTATGCCCGGCTAATAATAATGGGATAGTTGGAATTAAACCAACAGTGGGTCTGATTAGCCGCACAGGGATTATTCCCATATCTTATACCCAGGATACACCCGGCCCAATGGGAAGAACGGTTGAAGATGTAGCAATCGCTCTGGGAGCATTAACCGGGACCGACTCTTTGGATTCAAAAACAGAAGCTTCTTCGGGAAAGTCCCTGAGTGATTACACTAAGTTTCTGAAAAAAGATGGGTTGAAAGGTAAGCGTATAGGGCTTCTTAAAAAAACGATGGGCTTTTCTGACAAAGTCGATACCCTTATGAATGAAACAGTTGAATGGCTAAAAACAAATGGAGCAGTAATTATTGAAATTGAAATGCCAAAAGGAGAGAGCTATGAAGATGCTTCATTCGAGGTGATGCTTTATGAATTTAAAGACGGACTTAACAAATACCTTGGAGGACCTGGCATTAATGCTCCGGTTAAAAGTCTTAAGGAACTTATAGCGTTTAATAAGTCAGACTCTGTTGAATTAAAATATTTCGATCAGAAAATCCTTGAAAAGGCTGACAAGAAAGGAGACCTTGAGTCTTCTGAATACAAAAAGATGCTGGCCCTAATGAACAGAGCAACAAGGGAGGAAGGAATTGATAAAGTAATGAATTCTGAAAAGCTCGATGCGATAATGGCACCGACTGGGTCTCCGGCATGGAAAACAGATCTTATTCTGGGCGATCATTTTGTTGGTGGCAGTTCTTCACTGGCTGCAATATCGGGATACCCTGCAATTACTGTACCTATGGGCTTTGTAGACGATTTGCCTGTTGGTGTTACATTTTTCGGCAGAGCCTGGAGCGAACCAATACTCATTGAGATCGCTTATAGCTACGAGTTGGGAACAAAACACAGAAAAACACCGAAATATTTTATATCAGATTGATTTACAGCATTTTATGCAATCCTGAGTGTTCAAAATATAAATAAAGTGCCCTTTATTTTTTTTCTTCTTTTTTAGGTTCTTCGTTCTTTTTATCAGCTTCGTCTTCAACTTGCGAAGCTTTCTTAAACTCTTTCATCCCCTGTCCAATTCCTTTCATCAGTTCAGGAATTTTTTTCCCCCCGAAAAGAAGTACGACTACCACTAATATCAGAAGTATCTCTGTAGCACCAAAATTTCCCATCATTATTAGAATTAAATTAACGCTCAAAGTTATTAATAGTATCAAATAATCACTAATGTCTAATAAAAATTAATTATTGTTTCCTGAACAATAATTAAAGATTTGTTAACCAGTACCCAAAGCTCAATACGATCCATTTTTCTATATTTGCACAGTAAGTCAATACGGTATTAAGTATGCAAGAAGAAAATTCTGATAATCCAAACTATATAATAGAAAAATATAAGGTCTTTTTCTTTGCCGGGGGTGAAACAGCGGATAATAAATTTAACATATTTACAGGTTCATTCATCAGGCTGATGAAACAAATTCTCGCAGATGATTTTGAACTTATTAAAGGAATATATTTCAGATCTCCCATAATGAATGTTATATGGGCCTTAAATAATGCTCAGAAACCAATTGAACATCCTGAAATTCAAAGAATTACTATCGCAGCTTACATGCAGATTGCCGGGGCCGGGCTTTCTCCTGATACTCAGGTTATTATAACATCCTCAAGCTCAGGGAGTATCGTTGCAGCCCAGACTACCTGTTATCTTGCCGAAAAGAACAAGTCGAATGACCTTTTCAAAAAACCATTTCATCTTGTATTAGGCGCCAGCATGATCGCTCCGGAATCAGAACTTTTCAGGCAGCTTAAAAATTATCAAAAAGAAGGAGCAATAGGGATCATCTTACATGATGAGGTTCAGGATGAAGGTGATAGTTCTGCAGGCGTTGGAGGTGTATCAAGGTGGGAAGCATACAGTAATGCATTCAGATTGATGTTTCCGTTTTTTCCCGGGAAATTCAAACGACCATCATTTCTTAATGCCCATCCGGAAAAAGGTCATCTCCACCGTAAAAGGT
>Ga0209747_1000250_pt1 | contig 29136 bp, 25 predicted proteins | sample BarGraNGADG00311_FD_184498 | JGI IMG/M metagenome (GOLD analysis project Ga0209747, IMG submission 184498) | Arctic peat soil microbial communities from Barrow, Alaska - Barrow Graham LP Ref core NGADG0011-311 (SPAdes) (version 2) | ecosystem: Environmental > Terrestrial > Soil > Wetlands > Peat...
GCAGCGGCCCGGCCGGCAGCGGTCCGGGTGGTGGCACCGGCTCCGGTGTCCGCCCGGGATCGCGCTTGGCGCGGTAGGGGTCCAGCGGCCGGGTCACGAGATGAAACCTTCCCCCGCACTGGCGTTTCGGCGATCGGCGGGTGAGGATGTCGGGCGGCATACGGCCTGGTCGGGGGGGTACGACTGGGTCGCAGCGCTCCATCCGACGGACGGCGAGGCAGGCATGCGCAGCATCTGGAAGGGCGCGATCTCGTTCGGCCTGGTCACCATACCGGTCAAGCTCTACGCCGCGACCCAGGAGAACGACGTGTCGTTCCACCAGGTGCACCGGGAGGACGGCGGTCGGGTCCGCTACCAGCGGGTCTGCTCGGTGGACGGCCAGGAGGTGTCGTACGGCGACATCGCCAAGGGCTACGAGCTGCCCAGCGGCGAGACGGTGGTGCTCTCCGACTCCGACTTCGCCGACCTGCCGCTGACCACCAGCCGGACGATCGACGTGCTGCAGTTCGTGCCGCTGGAGCAGGTTGACCCGATCTTCTTCGCCAAGAGCTACTACCTCGAGCCGGACAAGACCGGCACCAAGCCCTACGTGCTGCTGCGGGAGGCGCTGGAGAAGTCCGGCAAGGTAGCCCTGGTGAAGGTGGCACTGCGGCAGCGGGAGTCGCTGGCGACGCTGCGGGTGCGCGACGGCGTGTTCGTGCTCGAGGTCATGCTGTGGCCGGACGAGATCCGGACGCCGGACTTCGGGTTCACCGACGAGGACGTGGCGGTCCGGCCGCAGGAGCTGGCGATGGCCGGTTTGCTGATCGACAGCCTGACCGGGGACTTCGACCCGGCGCAGTACACCGACGGCTACCGGGCAGCGCTGGAGGCGCTGATCGAGGCGAAGATTCAGGGCCACGAGGTGGTGGCCCCGACCGCGGAGCAGCCGACCACCGGCACCGTTGTGGACCTGATGGCGGCGCTGCGCGCGTCGGTGGACGCCGCTCGTCGAGGCGGCTCCGATCCGGTCGTGAGCGTCGTGGCGGACTCGCCGGACGCTGCCGAGGACGCCGGCGCAGCGGGTACCGACGCGGCGGACACAGCCGAGCCGAAGCGTCGGCGGCGCACGGCGACCGCGTCCGGCGCCAAGTCCGTCGCTTCAGCTACGGCCACGGCCCCGGCGGCCAAGGCGGCTACGGCGGCCAAGCGGCCGACGGCGCGCACGAGCGGGCAGCCGACGACAACGGCTCCCGCGACTACCGCGAGGTCGACCGGCAGGTCGACGAAGACGACCCCGGCGCCGGTAGCCGACGGGCCCGCCAAGCCGGCTCGGGCCAAGGCCGGCTCCCGGCGCAAGACCGCCTGAGAAGCGGTCGGCCATTGGCCAACGCAGGGACGGCGCGTGATTCGCTGCCCTAGTCGACCGACCGGGTGCGACGCAGACCGAAGTGACGGGGCCATTGTGACGGGGCCAATGTGAGCGCACCGGGGACTGAGACAAGTTCGGCCGGCTGGGTCTGCCTGCAAGGTGGAGCGGAGTTCACGTCCGGCTGTCGCCGGATGGACGCCGCCCTGCTGGTCAAGGCCGGCGGCGGTCCGGTGGTGGTCACCGCCCTGGCCGGCGCCGTGGGCCAGGACTATGCGACCGCGAGCGCCAACGGCGTGCGCCACTTCCGGTCGCTCGGGGCCCGGGAGTGTGCGGTCGCCCCGGATGCCCGCGAGGATCCGGACGGGGCCGTGGCGGCGCTCCGGCAGGCATCCCTGGTGGTCCTGCCCGGTGGGTCGCCGGCCCGGCTGGCTGCGGCGCTGGCCAGTACGCCGGTGGGTGCGCTGTTGCCGGCGCTGGTCGATGCCGGCGTCAGCGTCGTCGGGTCCAGCGCCGGGGCCATGCTGCTGTGCGCCTGGACGGTGGTGCCGGAACGGCGCCATGGCTCCTGGCCGCTGGTGCAGCGGGGGCTGGGTGTCGTAGCCCGGGCCGCGGTGGTGCCGCACTGGACCGGTGCGCGGACGGACTGGCCGGACGCCCTGCGCGCTGCCGCGATCGACGTCGAGATCCTGGCCCTGCCGGAGTGCGCCGGTCTGGTGGTGGAGAATGGGACGGCAACGGCCGTCGGTGCCGCCGGCTCGACGGTGATCACAACCATGGGGCGACGGGAGGTACCCGTGGGCGCAAGCTGGGAGCGGGTGCCATGACCGAGGCCGGCCCGGTCCGTCGCGTCGCACCTGGAGTCGGGCGCGGTTGGCTCGGCGACGCGGTCACGACTGGGGTGACCTTCTCCGGCGCCGTACTGCCCGAGTTGCCGCCGCTGACAGCGCCACCGCTGCCGGCATTCCCAGGCACGGTCGAGCGCGTGGGCGCAGTGGATCTGTTCGTCCGGCACGCCCCCGGGCCGGCTGGGGCGGAGCCGGCGCTGTTCGTCCACGGTCTGGGCGGTGCGTCGACGAACTGGACCGACCTGATGGCGCTGTTGGCGCGCCGGCTGGACTGCTGGGCGCTGGACCTGCCCGGATTTGGTCGCTCGGGGCCGCCCGCGGACGGCAGCTATCGGTTGGGCAGCCACGTGCGGGCCGTGATCGGACTGCTGGACGCCCGCGGTGGCGCGCCGGTGCACGTGCTGGGCAACTCCCTCGGCGGCGCGGTATGCACCCGAGTGGCCGCCACCCGCCCGGATTTGGTCCGCACGCTGACGCTGGTCTCGCCAGCCCTGCCGAACCTCGACCCCCGTCGGATCTCCGACCCGCGGCTGCCGCTGATCCTGCTGCCCGGCGTACGTCGGGTGGCGCAGCGCCGACTGAACGCTGTGGATGCCCGCGAGCGGGCCCTCGGCGTGCTCCGGCTGTGCTTCTACGACCCCGACCGGATTCACCCGGATCGAATCGGGCAGGCCGCCGAGGAGGTCCGCCGCCGGACCGGCCTGGCGCACAACGACACTGCCTTCGCCGAGTCGCTGCGTGGACTCGTGCGCAGCTACCTGGCGACCGGACCGCGCGCCCTGTGGCGGCAGGCCGCCAGGGTCAGCGCGCCGACGTTGCTGGTGTGGGGTCGCCACGACCGGTTGGTCAGTGTCGCCATCGCCAACCGGGCGTTCGCGGCCTTCCCGGACGCCCGGCTGTTGGTGATCGAAGACTGCGGGCACGTGGCCCAGATGGAGCACCCGGAAGCCGTCGCCCGGGCGGTGCTGGGGCTGCTGGAGGAGGTGGCGGCCCGGCGCTGAGCCGCTGGGGCGGCGTACTGCGGGGCCGGGTACGCCGACGCGGCCGGCCCCTGGTGCGGACCGGCCGCGTCGTGGCCGTTGACCGGCAGGTTGCCGCGGCCTCGGGCACTCCGAGGACGTGGTTGCCCGGGCGCGGGCGGTGCGATCATCACGGCGCCGCCGCCGGGCGACGTACCGCTGCCGATCGTGGTGCCCCCACTGTGCGCTGGTACGGCGGGTTGCGCACCGGAGCCGCACCACGATCGCGTTACGACACCGCGGGTGCTGCCGCCTCCTCGGTGCTGCCGGTTTCGACCAGACGCTTCAGTCGCTGCAAAGTTGCCGCGATGCCGGTGGCGTTGCGAGCGGGAAACGGCGAGTGGTCCAGCAGCAGCGGCAGCCGGGCGGTCGACCAGTCGAAGGTCTCGGTCACCCGAGTGCCGCCCTCGACCGGTTCGAGCTGGTAGCGCCACCGGTGGCCGCCCCAGTGCCGCCACGCGATCCGGCGGTCCGGCTCGTGCTCGACGACGGTGTTGCGGATGGCGTACGGCGCGAGCAGGTGCATCCGCATCCCGAAGGTCGAGCCGAGCTCGAGCCGGTCCGGCCCGCGGATCGCCTGCTTGACGCTGCCGGAGCCATCGATGACCGGATGCTGCCGGGGGTCGGTGAGTACGGCGAAGATCTCGGCCGGCGGGCTGGCGATGACGATGTCGCGCGACACCGCGCGAGTAGTGGGCATGTCCGGCACAGTACGGTCGGCCAGGTCCCGGGTGCAGCGCGGGTCGAGGACCGGTGGTCGGAGGAGGGAATGCCGTCCCCGGCTGGCACGGTTTTACCGGCAACGTTGCGTCTGGTCGAGATGGAGTTACCCGTGCCCCTGCCGCCCTTGGTCGAGCCCGCTGCCGCGCTGACGGTCGACGAGGTCCGGCGCTACTCGCGCCACCTGATCATTCCGGATGTCGCCATGGACGGGCAGAAGCGGCTGAAGAACGCCCGGGTGCTCGCCGTCGGCGCCGGCGGCCTCGGCTCGCCAACGCTGATGTACCTAGCGGCGGCCGGCGTGGGCACGCTGGGCGTGGTCGACTTCGACGTGGTGGATGAGTCGAACCTGCAGCGCCAGGTGATCCACGGCCAGTCTGACATCGGCCGGCCCAAGGCGGTGTCCGCCCGCGACTCGATCAAGGAGATCAACCCGCTGGTCGACGTCCGGCTGCACGAGGAGCGGCTGGACTCGTCCAACGTGATGGAGATCTTCGCTCAGTACGACCTGATCGTGGACGGCACCGACAACTTCGCCACCCGCTACCTGGTCAACGACGCCTGTGTGCTGCTGGGCAAGCCGTATGTGTGGGGGTCGATCTACCGCTTCGACGGCCAGGCCTCGGTGTTCTGGGCGAACGCGCCGGGTGGTACGGCGCCCTGCTACCGCTGCCTGTACCCGGAGCCGCCGCCGCCGGGCATGGTGCCGTCCTGTGCCGAGGGCGGCGTGCTCGGCGTCCTCTGCGCCTCCATCGGGGCGATCCAGACCACCGAGGCGATCAAGCTGCTGACCGGCATCGGCGAGCCGCTGGTCGGCCGGCTGATGATCTACGATGCGCTGGAGATGACCTACCGCACGGTCCAGGTCCGCAAGGACCCGGAGTGCCCGCTCTGCGGCAAGAACCCGACCATCACCGAGCTGATCGACTATGACGCCTTCTGTGGCACGGTGTCCGACGAGGCGGTCGAAGCGGCCACTGGTTCGACCATCACGGCGCCCGAGCTCGCGCAGATGCTCGACCGGGGTGACGACCTGCTGTTGGTCGATGTCCGGGAGCCGGCGGAGTACGAGATCGTCCGGATTCCGGGCGGCGTCCTGATCCCCAAGGGCGACCTGCCGGCTAGGCTCTCCGAGCTCCCGCAGGACAAGCCAGTCGTCTTGTACTGCAAGACCGGCGTGCGCTCCGCCGAGGCGCTGGCGGTGCTCAAGGGTGCCGGGTTCTCCTCGGCCAAGCATGTGCAGGGGGGTGTAACGGCTTGGGCGACGCAGGTGGACCGGGCACTGCCGACGTACTGATCGGCGCAACCCCGGCCACAGGCGGGCGGGTGCGTCGTACCGTGGTGGGCATGGTGGGCGCAGCTCGGCACCGAACCCGCGTCGGGTGCCTGCTGACCGTGGTGGCGCTCGCCGGCTGTACTACTCACGGGGCGGCTACCGCCGGAGCGAAGCCCACCGCGCCCGCGCCGCCGCCGGTGACCGCCTCGGCCCCGGCTCCGGCGGCGTCGCCCGACCCCGTGCCGGGTCAAGCGCTGGCTGCGGATGTGGTCGCCGCCGAGGTGACCCTGCGGGCAACGCCGGACGGCGCGCCGGTGGTCACCTTGGCCAATCCCACCGCCGAGCAGATGCCGCTGGTGCTGCTGGTCACCGATCGCAGCGGTGACTGGCTGCAGGTGCAGGCAGCGCTGCGGCCGAACGGCGTGCGGAGATGGGTCCAGGCGGCCGATGTGGTGGTGCGCTCCACGCCGTACCGGATTCTGGTCGAGCTTGGCGAGCACCGACTGACCGTCCGCCGCGGGACTGAGCCGGTGCTCGAGGTGCCGGTGGCGATCGGTACGCCGGACAACCCAACCCCGACCGGCAGCTTCTACATCGACGCGGCGGTGAGTACGAACCCAGACGGGCCGTACGGCGCGCGCGAGCTCAGCGTCGCCGGCTTCTCGCAAACGATCACGGGCGGTGCGGGCGGCGGCCAGATCGCCATCCACGGCACCAACGCGCCGTCGCTGATCGGCCAGAACGCCAGCCACGGCTGTGTGCGGATGCTGAACGCGGATGTGATCAAGCTGTTCAACCTCGTCCCGGTCGGGACCCCGGTCGACATCGTCGTCTGAGTTGACATGGGCAAACTGCCGCATGCCGGTCCCTCGCTGTACGCCGAGCGGGTGCTCGCCGTCGTGGAACTGATCCCCGCCGGCAAGGTCCTGGCCTATGGCGACGTGGCGGAGTACCTGGGCGAGTCCTCGGCCCGGACGGTGGGCCGGGTGATGTTCGCCTACGGCGCCGCCGTGCCGTGGCACCGAGTGGTGATGGCGTCCGGCCGGCCGGCCCCGCCCAAGGCCGTGGAACAGTTGCGCCGGCTGGCGCTGGACGGGACCCCGCTGAGGAGATCCGGCGCGGCGGTCGACATGGCCCGCGCCCGTTGGGACGGGCGATAGTCGATCGCCGCCACGGATCGTGGTGCTCCCGGTGCACGCCCGGACGGCGGGTCGCGCGCCGGCACCATGATCAAGGTGGGAGAACGCGCGCCCTGGCCGCGCCGAAACTGTCGCACCTGCGTGGTCAGATGAGGGATGTGAGCACTCCTACCGTTGAGCTGGCCCGGGCGCCGCTGCTCGCGCCGGCTGAGGTCGACGACGACCGCTGGCAGCGGGCAGTGGTCGCCCATCGCGATGGTCCGTTGCTCGTGCTCGCCGGTCCGGGCACCGGCAAGACGACGACCCTGGTGGAAGCTGTCGCCGCCCGGGTCGAGGAGGGTGCCCGCCCCGAGCATGTGCTCGTGCTCACGTTCAGCCGCAAGGCGGCTGGTGAGCTGCGCGACCGGATCACCGCCCGACTCGGGCGGACCACGGCGACTCCGGCGGCCTGGACCTTCCACGCCTTCTGTTACGCACTGCTGCGCGAGCACCAGGATCCACTGGACTACGGCACCCCGCTGCGGCTGCTCTCCGGCCCAGAGCAGGACGTGGCGGTGCGGGAGCTGCTCCGCGGTGACGCCGAGATGGGCACCGTCGCCTGGCCCCCGCAGCTGCAGGTGTGCCTGGGGACGAGAGGCTTCGCCGACGAGGTGCGCGCTGTGATCGCCCGGGCGCGCCAAGCGGGGCTTGAGCCGGCCGACCTGGCCGAGCTGGGGATGCGCACCGGCCGGGCCGACTGGCCGGCGGTCGCCAACTTCCTGGCGGAGTACCTCGACGTCCTGGACTCTCAGGGCGCCCTCGACTACGCCGAGCTGGTGTACCGCGCCGGCGTCCTCGCCCGCCGCCCGGCTGTGCAGGCGCAGCTGCGGGCGCGCTATGGGATCGTGTTCGTCGACGAGTACCAGGACACCGACCCGGCCCAAGAGGGCCTGCTGCAGGCGCTTGCCGGTGATGGGGGCACTCTCGTCGTCGTCGGAGATCCGGACCAGTCGATCTACGGCTTCCGGGGGGCCGACGTGACCGGTCTGCTGCAGTTCCGGCACCGCTTCTGCCGGCGCGACGGTGCGGCCGCGCCCGTGCTCACTCTTGGCCGGTCCCGCCGGGCTGGCGGCACCCTGTTGGCCGCTTCCCGGCGACTGGCCGGCTTAATGCCGCTCACCGGGTTGCCGGCCTCCGCAGTCCGCGCTCATCGGGACCTGCGGCCCATGCCTGGTGGGCCACCGGGCGCGGTGTCCGTGGCCACCTACCCCTCGCTCCGGGCGGAGATCGAAGCGGTGGCCGACCTGCTTCGCCGGGCCCACCTCGAAGACGGCGTGCCGTGGTCCCGGATGGCCGTGCTGGTTCGATCCGGGGTGCGCTCCATCCCGGTGCTGCGTCGAGCTCTGCCGGCGGCCGGCGTCCCGTTGGAGGTGGCCGGTGACGAGCTGCCGCTGGCCCGCGAGGCCGCCGCCGCCCCGCTGCTGTCGGCGTTGCGGTGCGCGGCTGACCGGTCGCAACTGGACACCGACCGGGCGCGGACGTTGCTGCTCTCACCGCTGGGCGGCGCCGATGCCAGCGACCTGCGGCGGTTGGGTCGCAAGCTGCGAACCGAGGAGCTCGCGGCCGGGCAGCCCACGGATGGCGCACCCCGATTCGCCCGCCCGTCGGCTGAGCTGCTCCGGGAGGCAGTCGATACGCCGGAGGTGCTCGCGGCCATGCCGCCCGACCTGGCGAGACCAGCGGCTCGGCTCGGCCGCCTGATCGCCGTCGCCCGGGCCGAGCTCGCCGCCGGTCACGGCGCCGAGCAGGCGCTGTGGGCGCTGTGGATCGGCAGCGACTGGCCGCGTCGGCTGGAGGCCGCGGCGTACGCCGGGGGCGCCGCCGGCCGCAGTGCCGACCGCGACCTCGACGCCGTGGTGACGTTGTTCGACACGGTGGCGCGCGCGCAGGACCGGCAGCCGCATCGCGGCGTCGTTCCGCTGCTGGAAGAGCTGGAGGCGCAGCAGATCCCGGCGGACACCCTCGCCGAGCGGCCCGTGCGCGGTGAGGCGGTGCGGTTGCTCACGGCTCACCGGGCGAAGGGGCTGGAGTGGGACCTAGTCGTCGTGCCCGGTGTTCAGGAGGGGCGCTGGCCGGACCTGCGTCGGCGGGGGACGGTGCTGCAACCGGACCGGATTGCGCTCGGCGACTCCGTTGACCTACCGACGTCCCGGCAGCTGCTCGCCGAGGAGCGGCGGCTGTTCTATGTCGCCGTCACCCGCGCCCGCCGCCGGCTGGTCGTCACCGCGGTGGATTCCGCCGAGGAGGACGGTGAGCGGCCGTCCCGGTTCCTCCACGAGCTTGGGGTCAGCCTCACCCCGGTCCGTGGCCAGGCTCACCGTCTGCTATGCCTGCCGGCGCTGGTGGCGGACCTACGCGCGGCCTCGGTGGATCCCGCAGCGACAGCCGGGCTTCGCCGGGCGGCGGCGACCCGGCTGGCGATGCTCGCCGCGGCCACCGAGCCGGATGGCAGCCCTACGGTGCCGGCCGCCCATCCCGACCACTGGTGGGGCCTGCTGGAGCGCACGGCGCCGGGCACTGAGTTGCATCCCGCCGCCGAGCCGCTGCGACTGTCCGGCTCCGCGGTCAGCAAAGTGCAGGAGTGCCCGCTGCGGTGGTTCCTCGGCAGCCGGGTGGGAGCCGGTGTTCCGGCGAGCTCAGCCATGGGCTTCGGCGCGGTCATCCACGCCCTTGCCGACGACGTCGCGACGGGCCGCTGCTCGAGCGACATCGACGCGGTGATGCGCCGGCTCGACCAAGTCTGGGGTCAGCTGCAGTTCGAGGCGAAGTGGCAGTCGGCGCAGCAGCGGGCGGAGGCCTACGACGCGGTGCAGCGGTTGCTCGGCTGGTGCACCAGCGACCGGGGCCGGCGTCTGCTCGACACCGAGCGCGAGTTCACCGTCGACCTCGAGGTGGCCTCTGGTCCCGTCCGGCTGCGTGGCCGGATGGACCGGGTAGAACTCGATCAGGCCGGTCAGGTGCACGTCGTCGACTTCAAGACCGGGAGGACAATACCCAGCGGACCGAACGTGATCACCGATCCGCAGCTCGGGTGCTACCAGGTGGCGGTCCGAGCTGGGGCGCTCGGCGACCTGCCGGCGGTGGGTCCGGACGCCATACCGGGTGGAGCGGAGATCGTCCAGTTGCGGCACGGCGCCTCCGGCCAGCCAAGGGTGCTGGCGCAGCCGGCGCTGACCGATGCCGACGATGGGACGCCGTCATGGATGTCGCGGCTGCTCGATGACGTTGCTGCCCGCATTCGGGCGGAGGACTTTGCGCCGCAGCCAGGGGACTGTTGCCGCAACTGCGACTTCCGGGGGTGCTGTCCAGCGCAGCCCGAGGGCCAGCAGGTGGTGCAGTGACGACGGTGCAGGCGCCGCCGGCCGGGAGCCGCACGCTGCGCCCAGATGACCTGTGCGGGCTGCTCGACGTACCGCTTACGGCCGAGCAGCTGGCCGCTGCCACGGCCCCGCTCGAGCCCGGCGTGATCGTCGCTGGGGCCGGCAGCGGCAAGACGACGGTGATGGCGGGCCGCGTGGTCTGGCTGGTGGCGACCGGTCAAGTCGAGATCGAGCAAGTGCTCGGCTTGACGTTCACCAACAAGGCGGCGGGTGAGCTGGCCAGCCGGGTACGCGCCGCCTTGGCCAGGGCCGCCGCGGTCCAGTCCAGTGCGGTCCAGTCCAGTGCGGTCCATTCCAGTGCGGTCCAGTCCAGCGCGACCCAGGGGGCCGAGCTAGCCGAGGTCCCACCCCAGCGCGGCCTGCCGGCCGGCGAACCGGGCGGTGGCCAATTCGAGGCCGGTGAGCCCGGCGGCGGCGAGCCGACGATCTTGACCTACCACGCGTATGCCGGGCGTCTGATCGCCGAGCACGGCCTGCGGATCGGTATCGAGCCGCAGGCCCGGCTGCTGGCCGACGCCACCCGGTTCCAGCTGGCGCACCGCGCCATTCGGCGGGCGCCTGGACCGTTCCGCTGGCTCACCAAGCCGGTGTGGATGCTGGTCGCGGACGTGGTCGCGCTCGACGCCGAGCTCGCTGAACACCTCGTCGATCCGGCCGCGCTGCGCGAGCACGACCGGTCGCTGGTGGTCGCGATCGAGGCGCTGCCCAAGCCGGTGGCCGCGCTGCGGGATGCTGCCGAGGCTGCCCAGACCCGGCTGGAGCTGGTTGAGCTGGTGGAGGCTTTCCGGGCTGAGAAGCGCCGGCTCGACGCCCTCGACTTCGGTGACCAGGTCTTGCTCGGCGCCCGACTGGCGGAGAACCGCGCCGAGGTCGGTGCCAGCGAGCGGGACCGCTATCGGGTCGTGCTGCTCGACGAGTATCAGGACACCTCGGTCGGCCAGCGCCGCATGCTGGTCGGCCTGTACGGCGGCGGCCATCCGGTCACCGCGGTCGGCGACCCCTGCCAGGGCATCTACGGCTGGCGGGGGGCGTCGGTCACCAACCTCGACCGGTTTCCGGAGCACTTTGCCGGTCCGGAGTCCGACCCAGCGCCGAGCTACTCCCTGAGTGAGAACCAGCGCAGTGGCGGGCTGTTGCTCCGCCTGGCCAACGCCGTCTCCGCCGTCTTGCGAGACGTGCACCACGGCGTGGTCGAGCTCCGGCCGCGGCCCGAGGTGGCGACCGCCGGGTCGACGAGTGTCGCCCTGCTGCCGACGTACGCCGAGGAGATGCAGTGGCTCGCCGAGGGAGTCCAAGCTGCCCTGGACGCCGGTACGCCGGCGCCCGAGATCGCGGTACTGGTCCGGGTGCGCAGCGACTTCGCGGCGGTGCGTGCCGCCCTGGTGGCGCGTGACATCCCGGTCGAGGTCGTGGGTCTGGGTGGCCTGCTAGCCCTGCCCGAAGTCGCCGACGTGGTGGCCATGCTGCAGGTGCTCGACGACCCGACCAGCAACGCCGCCCTGGTGCGCCTGCTGACCGGGCCGCGGTGGCGGATCGGGCCGCGAGACCTGGCGCACCTCGGACGCCGGGCCGGGCAGCTGGCCCGCGGCCCGGTCGATCAGCCGGTCGGTGCGCACGACGCGGCAGGTCGTGCTGGTGCAGACCCGGACGCCGCCCTGGCGGCGGCTGTCGCCGGCACCGACCCCAGCGAGGTGGTGGCTCTAGCCGACGCACTCGAGCAGCTCGGTTCCGCGCCGTACTCGGCCCAAGCCCGGGCGCGGTTCGCTACGTTTGCGGCCGAGCTGCGGGCGCTGCGCCAACGCATTGGCGAGCCGCTGCTCGACGTCGTGCACCGGGTCGTCACCACCATCGGGTTGGACGTTGAGCTGGCCGCCGACCCGCACGTGCGGGCCGGGCGCCGCGGTGATGCCCTGGGCTCGTTCCTCGACCAGGCGGCGACCTTCGTCGACCTCGACGGCGAGGCGTCGGTGGGGACCTTCTTGGCCTACCTGCGGGCGGCCGAGCAGCACGAACGCGGGCTGGACAACAGCGGCCCGAGCGGTCGCGACGCCGTCCAGGTGATGACCGTGCACAAGGCGAAGGGGCTGGAGTGGGACGTGGTCGCGGTCCCTGGCCTGGTCGAGACCGTGTTCCCCAGCAGCCGGGGACGCGACCGCTGGACGACCTGCGGTCACGTCCTGCCGCATCCGCTGCGGGGTGACGCGGCCGACCTGCCAGTAGTCCCGGACTGGAGTAAGCGCGGGATCGACAGCTTCAAAGCCGACTGCAAGACCGCCACGCTGCTGGAGGAACGCCGGCTGGGCTACGTCGCGTTCACCCGAGCCCGCCGCCACCTGATCGCCAGTGGGCACTGGTGGGGCCCGGAGCAGAAGAAGCCGCGCGGCCCGTCCGTCTTCCTGACCGAGCTGCGGGCGCACTGCGCGGCTGGCGCGGGGACCGTTGCGGCGTGGGCACCGGGGCCGCCGGCGGGGGAGACCAACCCGGCGCTGCTGGCCGGCCGTTGGCTGGCCTGGCCGGTCGAGCTGGAGCCGCTGGAGTGGCAGCGTCGGCACGAGGCCGCCACGGCCGTCCGCCAGGATCTCGCGGAGCTGGCCGCTGGCCAATTGCCGCTGGCCGTGGACACCGGCCTGTCTGCCGCGGACGCCGCCGCCGTCGCCGGCTGGGACGCGGACGCCGCGGTGCTGCTGGCCGAGGTGGCGGCCCAACGACGATCCCGATCCGTCGTCGAGCTCCCGCGCAGCCTGAGCGCCTCGCAGCTGGTCCGACTGCACGCCGATCCCAACGGACTGGCCCGCGAGCTGGCGCGACCCATGCCGCGCCGGCCGGCCCCGGCGGCGCGCCGAGGCACCCGATTCCACGCCTGGGTGGAGTCGTCGTTCGACCAGCGTCCGCTGCTCGAGCCGGACGACCTGCCTGGCGCCAGCGACGCGGAGTTGGTCGACGACACCGACCTGGCATTGCTGCAGGCGGCGTTTGCGCGCACGCCCTACGCTGCGTTGCAGCCGACCGCGGTGGAGGCGCCGTTCGAGCTGGTGCTGGCCGGGCGAGTCGTGCGTGGGCGGATCGACGCGGTCTACGCCACCGGCACCGGCTTCGAGGTGGTCGACTGGAAGACCGGCAACGAGGCTGCCGACCCGCTGCAGCTGGCTGTCTACCGGCTGGCCTGGGCCGAGATGAATGACCTGCCGGTGTCCGCGGTGAGCGCCGCGTTCCTCTACGTCCGCACCGGCACGGTCGAGCGTCCCGGCGACCTGCCCGACCGCGCCGCCCTGACCGCCATCCTCACCGGTGGCGCACAGGCCGGACTGTCCAGTTGATCAAGGAACGGTGGCGGTGATGACGGTGTCGATGGCGTCGTCGATGCAGCCGCGGCGCTGGAAGGCCGCCCGCTGTCGCTCGGCGCCCGGCCCCTCGCGAAGCACTCGGTCCACTTGCTCTGAGGTCTCGGCGAGGTCGCCATTGACCTCCAGCGCCGGGCGCACGTGCTCCACCAGGTCGCCCAGCAGCTGCTCGGCCGACACCAGGCGGCAGTGCCGCAGGTCGACCAGGTCGGCAGCCAGCCCGTATCGGGCGGCTCGCCAGTGCGCGCCCCGGACCAGCTCCGGTCGCACCTGCGGCGCCGGCTCACCGCGCTGCGCGGCCGCGGCCGCGGTGTCGACCAGCCCGCGAGTCAGCGCGGCCACCAGCACAGCGTCATCGACCGTGAGGCAGACGTCGGCGACCCGGAACTCGATCGTCTCGTAGCGCTCCGAGGGGCGGACGTCGAAGTACAGCATCGCCCGGTCCAACGCCGCCCCGGTGGCCACCAGCGCCGCCGCAGTTTCCTCATACGCCGCCAGCGACCCGAAGCACCCCGGCGGCCCGGCGGTCGGCCAACGTGCCCACACTTGGCTGCGCCAGCTCGAGTACCCGGTGTCGGCGCCCTGCCAGAACGGCGAGTTGGCCGACGCCGCCAGCAGAACGGCGAGCCAGGGTCGCACCCGGTCGGAAACTGCCACCGCCAGCTCGCGGGACTCCACCGCGACGTGTACGTGGCAGCCACACACCTGCTGGCGGCTGGCCACCGGTCCATAGACCTCCGCCATAGCCTCGTACCGCTCGTCAGCGGTGATCGTGGCTGCCTCGTCGTACGGCGCTGCTCCGGTCGCCGCGATGACGACGCCGACGGTGCGCGCGGTGGCGGCCACGTCGCGGCGCAACCGCACTAGGTCGGCCCGCAAGTCGCTGAGTTGGGTTTGCGGACTGGTGCCAATCTCGACCTGGGTACGCTGCAGTTCCGCCTCGGCATCCGGCGCGGCGGCGACCACGGCCGCCGCAACCGCGCGCAGCCGCCGGGTCTCGGGGTCGACGAGCAGGAACTCCTCTTCGACCCCGACCGTGCGCATGGCAGCGATGTTGTCACGGCCGACCCGGCCGGGACCGGGCCTCCCGGGCTCGCCGGCTCCTCAGCTGCTCGTCGTGGCCGCCAGCCCGGTGCAGTCCCGCAACCCCTGCCAACTCGCTCCGGCCGCGTCCGCCGCCGCGCCGTCGAGTGGCCGCGGTACGCCGCCACTGATCACCGCTGGGGTCCACGTCGGGTCCGAGACCGCGCGGCCGCGCACGGTCAGCGTCAGCACGCCGCTCTGCGCCCCCGGGCCGCCCCCGGCGTAGAAGACGAAGTTGCCCAGGCCGTAGTCGACGTAGGCCTTGTCCAGGTAGCCGGCCCCGAGCAGCACATGCGCATGCGAGCCGACGACCACGTCCGCGCCGGCGGCCACGAGCTGCGGCGCCAGCTCGCGCTGGGTCGGCGTCGGGCAGGTGACCTGCTCGGTGCCCCAGTGCAGGTCGACGACGACGGTGTCGGCGACCTGCCGGGCTGCCCGTACCGCCTCCACCAGGCGTGGCACGTCCTTGGCCGAGGCCAGTCCCGGTTTGCCTGACCCGGCGGTCCAGTCGGCGATCAGGTTCTCGTCGAGAACCTGGGTCGCCGCCAGCACGGCGATCCGCTGTCCCTTGATCGTCGTCAGGTACGGCGCGTAGGCCGCGGCCGCGTCCGTGCCAATACCGATCACCGGGAAGCCGGCCGCGGCCGCGGCGGCCAGCGAGTCCGCCAGGCCGACCACGCCGTAGTCCATGCCGTGGTTATTGGCCATCGTCGCGACCGTGACGCCGCCGGCGCGCAGCGCCGGAAACGCGGTAGCCGGCGCCCGGAACAGGTACTGCTTGGCGGCGGGCGTGCCTCGGTCGGTGACCGCCGTCTCCAGGTTGACGACCGCCAGGTCGGCCCCGGCAAGCACCGGCTGGATCGGGGCGAGCGCGGTGGCCGGGTCGGCCAGCCGCGGCCGCACCACCCCCTCGAAGTGCACGTCCCCACCGAAGGCGAGCGTCACTGCCGGCCCGGTCGCCCCACCCGCCGGCTTCGGTGGGGGCGCAGTGCCCGACCCGGCTGGCGACGCGCCCACCAGCGGCTGGTCCAGCGGGCCAGCCCAGGCGGGGGCGGCGCTCGAGGTTCGCGCGCGCTCGGTGCTGGGCGCATGCCCGGCAGCGGTTCGGCCGGCGCCTTGGCCGCCGAGTCCGCACGCCGCCAGTGTTCCCATGACGGCCACGGTCGCGCCGGTGGCGACCCGGCGGCGGGGCCCGGCGCAGGACGGGCGAGGCAAGACGCGCAGTGCGGTCCTCCGTTGACGACGAGCCGTGGCCGACTGCTCACGGCGGACCGGGTCAGACTGCCACGCCGGCGTCTCGAACCGCGGGCGAGCCACGCCGATTGCCGGGGCGGCTGGGGTGAGCAGCCGGTTACCGTGCCACTGTGGCGAGGAAGCCGCGTACCGCCTGCTGGTAGCGCGACCGGTCGGCGTTCCACGACTCGACGTGGCCGGCGACGGGGAAGCGCAGCAACGTGACCAACTCGGGCCTGACCGCGGCCAGTCGCTGGCTGTCCGCGACGGGCACCAACGTGTCCTCGTCTCCGTGCAGCACCAGCGTCCGGGTGCGTACCCAGGCCGGGTCCCGCAGGTAGTCCACCTCCGGCCAGTTCACCCCGAAGCGCCGACCCGCCAGCCACTGCGCGCTGTCCGTCAGCGGAGCGGGAATCGGCAAGGCCACCACGGGCAGCCGCCGCTGGGTCGCGCCGTAGTCGACCGCCGAGCCGAGATTCAGCATCGGCGCGTCCAGGACCACGCCGACGGCTCGACTGGCGAGCGGGCTGTGCTGCAGGAACGACGCGACGATCCCACCGCCCATGCTGATCCCAACCGGGATAACGCCGGTCGCGCCCTGCCCGAGGGAGTACTGCACGGCGCCTTCCAGGTCGCGCCATTCCGTGGCGCCGTACCGGTACTGCCCGCTGGGGTCGGCCGGCTGCCCCTCGTCGTTGCGGTAGGTGATGACCAAGGCCGCAAACCCGGCGTCGTGCACCACCGACAGCAGCCGCAGCGTCTCTTGCCGGGTGGCGCCCCTGCCGTGGACCATGACCGCCCACACGTGGCCTGCGGCCGGTTCGGCCGAGCTGCCGGCGTCGGCGGGCACGAACCAGGACGAGAACTGTCCCAGCGGCGAGGTGTAGCCGACGTTGCGGTAGTCCAGGCCGAGCGCTTGGCGCGGGTCCCCGAGGTAGTAGTCGCTGTCGAGGCGGGCGGGTTGGCCCGGCTGTGGCGGGACACCGCGCACGGCGGTGACGGGTCGAACGGCCTGGCTGCCGCCGACGCCTCCGGCCGCGCCCACGACCTGCGCGTCTCCGGTCGGCCAGACGACCGCGTCCAGCAGCGGCTTGGTCAGGGCCGAGTCCTGCGCCCGCGCCGCGCGCAGCGTGATCGTGCCGGGCTGACTACCCTCGATGTCCAACGGAAGCTTCTGCGGGCCGCGTTCGGGAGTCAGCGCCTCGGCCCGGATCTGTCCGGAGAAGTACCAGCCACCGCCGACGAGGAACACCGCGGCGAGCACGGCCAGCACGACGACGGCCAGCAGCGCTGCCCGCCCCGCTCGCGCCGGGCCGCGGCCGGGCGCGTGGATGGACGATCGTCGCCGTCCCACCAGTCGCCGTCCCCTCAGTCGCCGTCGCGGGCTGGCCGGCACCGTCGCGCTCGCTCCCGGCACTCGCCTGACTCCTCCGCCAGATCGACGATCACCGCCCGATGGTCCGACAGCGGCAGCGCCCGAGCCTCTGCGGCCAGCACTCGTGGCCCGGGCCGCTCGGCCAGCACGTGGTCGAGCTGGACCGACGGACGGTCCACCGGATACGTCTTGACCTCCGCCAACGGGTGCCAGCCGGACAGCCACCGCGGCAGTGGACCCGGCAGATTGAGGTCGCCCAACAGCACCCGCGGTCCAGGCAGCTGGCGCAGCGCCGCGACGACCTGGCGCAGTTGAACCACGTTCCAGCCGGGCACGAACGACAGATGCGTGGTCGCCACCGTGCGCACCACCGCTCTGGCCGTCAGCACCGCGGCAAGCAACACCCGAGGCTCGTCCTGCACCCAGATCGGCCGCCGGCTACCGGGAACAAGCACCGGCGAGCGGATCGGCGCCGCCGCCAGCCGCCGCACCTCCCAGCGGTGCACCGGCAGTCGGGAGATCAACCCCACGCCGTACGCCGGGAAGCCGGCCGGGGCCTCGTCCCGGGCCGCTCGCCACTGCCCGCCCGGGGTGCCGTTCAGCGCCGGGGAGAAGCGGAAATACGGCGCCCCCAGCGCCTCGGCCGACAGGGCGGTGAGGTCGAGGCCACTGGAGCGCGGTTGATCGCGGTCTACCTCTTGGATGCCCAGGATGTCGGCGTCGAGCGCTTGCATGGCCGTTCGCAGCCGGTCGGCGTCGACGAGCCCGTCCGTCCGCGAGCGTCCGTGCAGCAGGTTGAAGCTCACCAGGCGCACCCGCCCGACCATAGCCGGGCCTCCGGCGGACTGCCCGATGCGGCCGGTGGTGCTGTCCGAGTCATCCCGTCCGCCGAGCACCGGCGTGGTCAGCGGCGCCACCGGTAGCGGTGCGACGGACGACCGGCGGCGCCGTACCGTAGGTCGGGGTCGACGATTCCGCTGCGCACCAGCTGGGCGAGATAGCCTTGGGCGGTTTGGGGGCTCGCCGGCACTGGGCGCGGCATGTACCCGTCGCTGCACCTCAACCTGGGCGAGGCCTATCGCAGGCTGAGCGGCCACGCCCGCGCCCGAGCGCACCTGGACCAGGGCCGGGCCGTCGCAGCATTGGCGGACGACGGCTACGGCAGGATGATCTGATCGATCATAGGTGGTCTGGAACGACTCGGCTGGCGAGGTCTCAGCCCGACTGGCGGAACGGGTTGGTCGACATGATCGAGCACCATCCCGACGCCGCCTTCGACCGCCTTTGGACGCCCCGCCTGATCCTTCGTCGCTTCGTCCCGGACGACTTGGCGGCGTTCGTCGAGTACCGCTGCGACCCGGAGGTTGCTCGTTACCAGAGCTGGGATGCGCCCTTCTCGGTCGAGTCCGGCGAGCGGTTCCTGGCCGAGCTTGCCACCGCGCACCCCGGCACCCCCGGTGAGTGGTTCCAGTTCGCCGTCTGCCGGCGCGTGGACGGCGTACTGATCGGTGACTGCGCCGCCTGTTCGACTGCCCATGACCCGCGCCTGGTCGAGATCGGGTTCACCTTCGCCCGCGCGCACCAGCGTCGCGGCTACGCCACCGAGGCCGTCGGCCACCTGCTCCAGTACCTGTTCACTGCGCAGCACGAGCGGCCGCCGGCGCACCGGGTGTCCGCCTCCTGCGACGTCCGCAACGTCCGTTCGGCGGGGCTGCTGGAGCGCTTGGGCATGCGCCGGGAGGCCCATCACGTCGAGTCGGCCTCGTACGGCGGGGAGTGGACCAGCGAGTACACCTACGCGCAGCTCCGCCGCGAGTGGTTCACGCAGCGTTCGGCAGCCCCATGACCGGGGCGACCGGCGTCCCAGCCCGCTCAGGGGCGATGGGGTACGACGACGCGGCGCACCTGCAACCCGACGTCGGCCATGGCGAGCAGTTCGCGGTCGCCGGTGCTGTCGCCGTACGCATAGAGGGTGACCGGCTCACTGCCCAGGTGCTCGCGGAGCCGGCGTTCCTTCTCCGGCCCCCGGACGTTCGCCCCCAGCAGCCGGCCCGTGAGCCGGTCGGCCGCGTCCACCTCCAGCCCGGTGGCCAGCACGGTGGTCACTCCCAGGCGCCGAACGATCGGGGCCACGTACAGCTCCGGGGAGGCGGATACGACGACCACGTCGTGGCCGTTGCGGACGTGCCAGCGCAGCCGGGTCACGGTGTCCGGTCGGAGCCGGCGCGCGGTCACGTCGGCGGCGTAGGAGTCGACGACGGCTTGCACAGCGGCCATCGGCCGACCGGCAAGCACGCGGGCGAGCAACCGCGCCTTGCCGGCGTCCCGGTCGCCCCGTCCGAGCGCAACGCTGGCGAGCACCGGCGCTTCGCGGGCCAGCGCCCAGGCCACCCGACTGGGGCCGCACAACTGGACCAGGAACGGCAGCAGGGTGTCGCGTCGGGTGAGCGTGCCGTCGAAGTCGAACGCGGCGACGGTACGCCGCGGCGACCCCGCCGCCGGTGACTTTACCGTTGGCGCCTCCGCCGCCGGTGACTCCGCCGGCACCTCAGGCCTTGAGCCGACGAAACACCGGCCGCGGCAGGTGGCGCATGGCGGCCATCACCGGCCGCAGCTTGCCCGGCACCCACACCGTGGGCGCGTTGCCGCCGATCCCGGCCACGATCGCGGCGGCCACCGCGTCGGCCGTGGTGGCCATCGGCCGCGGCTGCAGGTGCGCGGTCATCGACGTCGTGACAAAGCCGGGCCGCACGACCAGCACCCGCACGCCGGTCCCGACGAGGGAGTCCGCCAGGCCCTGGCAGAACCCGTCGAGGCCGGCTTTCGACGACCCGTAGACGAGGTTGTCCGCCCGGACCCGCTCGCCGGCGACCGAGGACAGCACGACCACGGTGCCGTGGCCTTGCGCCCGCATCCGGTTGACCGTCGCCAGGATCGCCGCCGCGGCCGCCACGAAGTTGGTGTGCAGCACCTTGACGGCCTCGGCCGGCACCCGCTGGGTCACCGACTCGTCGCCGAGCACCCCGGCCGTGACCAACACGAGGTCGATGTCGCCGTAGGTGTCGAAGACTGCGTCGATGACCTGGACCGAGGTGTCGGTGTCGTCGGCGTCCCAGTCGACCAGCTCGACGGTGGTGGCCCCGGCCGGCCGCAGCTCCGCCGCGACCCCGGCCAGCCGCTGCGGGCTTCGGGCGGCCAGCACGACGGTCCGCGTCCGGTCGGCGACCAGCCGCCGTACCGTCGCCAGCCCGATGTCGCTGCCGCCGCCGAGGACGAGGACGGACTGCCCGGCGCCGAGCGCGTTCTGCACCGTCAACCTCCGGTTACCGCATCGGCGGGGTCGAGCAGGCCGAGGCGGCGGGCGAGGTCCGAGCGCAGCACGCGCTCGGGGTCCAGGCGGTCACACACCGCCCGCCACTGCGCCAGCTTCGGGTACATCGCCGGCAGCAGTTCCGGCCGCAGCCGGGAGTCCTTGGCCAGGTAGACCCGGCCGCCGGCCGCCACCACCAGCTCGTCCAGGTCGTCGAGCAGCTTCGCCAGCCCGGGCGTCGGGGTCGGTACGTCCATCGCCAGCGTCCAGCCTGGCAGCGGGAAGGACAGGTAGCCGCGCTGGGCGCCGAACCGTTTCAGGACGGCGAGGAAAGCCGGGCTGCGCGCCGCCGACAGCCGCCGTACGCTCTCCCGCACCGCCTCTTCCTGGCCGGTCGGCACGACGTACTGGTATTGCAGGAAGCCTGGCCGGCCGTAGATCCGGTTCCAGTCCCGAACGCCGTCGAGCGGGTGGAAGAAACTGGCCACGGTGTGGATGGCGCCGCGCTGGTTCTGGGGCGCCTTGCGAAACCACAGCTCGTTGAACGCCGCCACGCTCTGGCGGCGCAACAGGCCGGCGGGCACCCACGGCGGGGCGGCCAGCCGCGGGTTCGGGGCGAAGGCCAGCGGTGCACGCGCCCGGCGCTTCGGCAGCTCGTCGCGGCGGGCATGGTCGCCGCGGGTCAGCACCGAGCGCCCCATCGCGCCGCCGCGGGCCAGCAGGTCGATCCAGGCCACGGAGTAGCGGTAGGCGTCGTCCCCGGTGGCCATCCGGGCCATCACGTCGTCGAGGTCGCTGGCCCGCTCGGTGTCCACCCGCAGGTAGCTGGTCTGCACCGGGATCAGCCGCAGGGTGGCCTCGATGATCACCCCGGTCAGCCCCAGGCCGCCAGCGGTCGCCCAGAAGACCTCAGGCGTCCCGTCCGGGCTGAGCACCAGGTCGTCACCGGCCGGGGTCAGCAGCCGCATGGCCAGCACGTGCTCGGCGAAGCCCCCGTCGACGTGGTGGTTCTTGCCGTGGATGTCGTTGGCGATCGCGCCGCCGACGGTGACGTAGCGGGTCCCCGGCGTCACCGGCACGAACCAGCCCAGCGGCAGCAGCACCCGCATCAGTCGGTCGAGGCTGACCCCGGCTTGGACGGCCACGGTCCCGGCGTCGACGTCGATCGCCTTGATCCCGTCGTACGCCGTCATGTCCAGCACCGTGCCGCCGGCGTTCTGCGCGGAGTCGCCGTAGCTGCGGCCCAGACCGCGGGCCAGCAGACCGCGGGGGCCGGCCGCCTTCATCGCGGCGGCGATCTGGGCGGGGGAGGCGACCTCGACCACTGTCGCGGCGGTCGGTGCGGTGAGCCCCCACCCGGTCAGCAGCGCCCGCCGCCCGGGAGGATCAGCAGCCAGTTCAGCGGCCAAGATCAGCAGCCAAGATCAGCAGCCAGTTCAGCGGCCAAGGTAGACACCACCGGCGAATACGGCCATCCACAGCACGCCGAGCACCTGCATCGTGCGGTCGTGCAGCACGAGGTCCTCCGGGGCACTGCCCTCGCCGCTGTCCAGCAGCAGCGCGTAGCGCAGCAGGGCAAGGGTGAACGGAACGATCGACAGTTGGTACCAGACCGACGCCGAGTGGGTGTTGGACCGCTCGAACGCCCACAGGCAGTACGCCGTGATGGTGACCCCGGAGGCAATCATCCAGACGTACCGCAGGTAGGTGTCGGAGTAGACGCTCAGTGTCGAGCGCACGTCACCGCGGGCCGCGCCGATGTGCAGGTGCTCGCCGTGCCGCTTGCCGGCCACCATGAACAGCGAGCCGAACGACGCCACGATGACGAACCACTCCGACAGTGGTACGCCGGTGGCCACCCCGCCCGCGACCGCCCGGACCACGAAGCCGGCAGCCACCACCGCCATGTCGACGACGGCGACGTGCTTAAGCCACAGCGTGTACGCCGTGGTGATGCCGACGTAGGCCACCAGCACCAGCACGAACCGGGCGCCGACGAGCGTCGCCACGCCACCGCCGGCCGCGAGCAGTCCCAGGCCGACCGCGATGCCGAGCCGCAGCGGCACGACACCGGCCGCCATCGGTCGGTGTCGCTTCTTCGGGTGCAGCCGGTCGGACTCGATGTCGCGCGCGTCGTTGAGGTAGTACACGCCGCTGGCCGTGAGGCAGAAGGCCACGAAGGCCAGCGCGGTCAGGCCCAGCTCGCTGCGGTGGGTGAGCACGCCGGCTGCCCCCGGGGCGGCGACGACCAGTACGTTCTTCGCCCACTGCTTGGGTCGCGCCTGCCGGAGCAGTCCCTGCCACAACCGGACAGCCGGCGCGCCGCGGCGGACCGGCCGGGCTGTCCCGGCGCCGGGTGCCGTCGGACGGGCCCTCACCGGGATGGCCTGCCCGCGCAGTTCGTCGGCCGTCCGCAGCTCCGGTGCCATGTCCGACTCCCCGGTCGATCTGTCGGAACGAGGTTTATCACTGGCGGTCGAGGCTACACGGCAGCCGACTACAGACTCGTTGCGGCGCGCGGGGGCTGTCACCGGGTGGCCGCCAGGTGGTCGAGCAGCACGGCGGCCAGGCGGTTCGGTGCCTCCTCCGGCACCCAGTGGCCCACCCCGTCGAAGGTCTCGAACCGGTACGGCGCGGCGACGTGGGCCGCGGTGGCCTCGGCCGCAACCCGGCCCAGCGCAGGGTCGCCGGTGCTCCACACGTAGAGCGTTGGCGTGGTCACCGGTCCCAAGCCGCGCAGGTCGTCCCCGCTCATGGCCCGGTACCAGGACAGAGCCGCGGTCAGCGCTCCCGGTTGCTGCATGTGTGCGACGTAGCCGTCGATGGCGGCGCCCGACAGCGGGTCGAACAACGTGCGCAGCCGTCGGGCGCCGTCGGCGAGCAGGAGCTGCTCGGCCTTGGCCGGCTGCCGGAACAGCGTCATGTACGCCGAACGCAGCTGCTGGTCCGGATCGGTCCGCAAGGCGTCGGCGAAGGCGAACGGATGCGGGACCGATACCGTCGTCAACGACCGCATCCGCTCCGGGTGGCGCCCGGCCAGCTGCCAGGCGACCGCGGCGCCCCAGTCGTGCCCCACCACGTCCACTGTGTCGGCACCGAGGGCGTCCGCCACCCCGATCACGTCGGCGACCAGCGGTGGGATGGCGTAGTGCTCGGTGCCGACCGGCCGGGCGGCTGGGGAGTAGCCCCGCTGGTTCGGCGCTACCACCCGGTAGCCGGCGGACGCCAGTATCGGCAGCACGCCCAGCCAACACGCGGACGTCTGCGGAAAGCCGTGCAACAAGATGACCGGACGCCCGTCGGCCGGGCCGGTGGCAACCGCGTCGAAGGTGTACGGACCGACCGGCAGTCGCAGGAACTCCACGTGGCGTCAGCCTACGGGTGTTCGGTGACGCGCCCGAGTCTCGAATGACGGGGCCGGTGTAGCGATCGGTCGGGCTGCGTATCCCAGGTGTCGGCATTGGCCCCCTGGCCACACCGAGTGGAGCGCGGTCCGGCCTCAATGCCACCCGGTCAGTCAGCCACCCCCGTCCGGTGCTGCCGCAACGACCCCGTCGTATCCGAATTGGAGTGAACTCCAACTCGCGTCCGGGATGCTAGCTTCCGCGAACGCCGTTGTCTCTACCTGGGATCGACTTCTTTGACAGTTGCCGCACCGGACCCCGCTGCACCCTCCTCAGCAGCGACGGCAGTTCCGGCCGGGAGTGCCGACAGCGCGGCGGCGCGGCGGCGGTCGGGGGAGACCAAGCGGCGCCGCAGCCGCAACCTGATCCTGGACGCGGCTGAGCAGGCCTTCCGCACGGGGGACTTCCGCACGACCACTGTGGAGGACGTGGCCGCCCGGGCCGGCGTCAGTCCCGCTACCGTCTACAACAACTTCTCATCCAAAGCGGCGATGATCGCGTCCCTGTTCCGGGAGCGAGGGGGTCATCTGCTCAGCAGCCCCGCGGCCGATCTCCGGGCCGGGCTGTCCGTCGCCGAGGCGATCGAGCGGCACCTGCTGCGGGTCAGCCAGTTCTTCGTCGCCAATCGCGGCCTGAGCGTTGCCCTCATTCTCGCGGTGCAGGAGCAGTCGATCCTGGGCACGCCGCCCGACGCTCCCAACGACCCCCGCTCGATCCTGCCGCTGCCGGAGCCGTTGATAGAGTTGATCAGGGTCGGTCAGCGCCGCGGGGAGCTGTCGGTGGAGCCCTCGGCGGCGGACGCCGGGGCGTTCATCACGAACGCCCACCTGGTGCGGCTGCTGTCGCGACCACATGAGGGTGCCGCGGCCACCGCCAAGCTGACGGCGGCGTTCCTGCTGGGGGCCATGCGCCGTCGTTGAGGTCGGGCTCCCGTGGGCACAGGCGGTCGGCGCTCGGGTAGCGGGCGGACGGCCCCAGCGACGTAGGGGCATAGGCGACATAGGGGACATATGGTCAGGCGGTGACTGACGGGATGGCCGGCACGCGTGCGGCCGGGGTGCCCGCCTTGTCCCGGTCCGTGGTCGACCGGGCGGCCGGACACCGGCCGGACGAGGACTTCCTGTCGACCCGCTGGGCCGACCCAACGAGCCGGGTGCTGGTGCTCGAGGACGGCGCGGCGGCCGTCACCGACGGCGCCGAAGGTGCGGAGTTGGTGCTGCTGTCGCCGGCCGCGGCGCCGCCCGGGCTGCGGCTCTTCCTTGGAGTCGAGGGCGACACGGCGTATTGGGCGGTTGCTGGTCCGTTGCCGCTGCCGCGGGCGCTGGGCGTCCGACGCGCCGGGCTCCGCGACGTTGGCGCGCTGCTCGACGCCCGGCACGCCGGGCTGTTCGTGCACGCCGTCGCGCTGGCGAACTGGCACGACACCCACCCGCACTGCCCACGCTGCGGCGCTCCCACCGAGTCCGGTCACGGCGGGCATCTGCGCATCTGCACCCGCGACGGCAGCACACACTTCCCGCGCACCGATCCCGCCGTGATCATGCTGGTGTACGACGGCGGGGACAACTGTGTGCTCGGCCGCCAGGCCAGCTGGTCGCCGCGGCGCTACTCCACCCTGGCCGGCTTCGTCGAGCCGGGCGAGTCGGCGGAGCAGGCCGTCGCGCGCGAGGTCGCGGAGGAGGCGGGCCTGGCGGTCACCGACGTGCGCTACCGGTCCAGCCAGCCCTGGCCGTTCCCGGCCAGCCTGATGCTCGGGTTCACCGCGCGGGCGCTGGGGCGCGCCATCACCGTCGAGACTTCGGAGCTGGAGGATGCTCGCTGGTTCCGCCGCAGCGAGCTGGCCGAGGCGGTGGCGGACCATCGCGTGCTGCTGCCGCCGCCGGTGTCGATTGCCTACCGGCTGATCACCGAGTGGCTGGGGAGCACGGCGACCAGCTGAGCGCCGTTGGCGAACGTCGCCGTTTGTCCCAACGGAGCCGCGATTTCCGCACTTGCGGTCCGTACGTCGGTAAGGCGCCGCATCTGCGGACTAAGGTGGGCTCGTGCCTGTGTTCCGGATGGGTGAGGCCGCCACCCTGCTCGGAGTGAGCGACGACACCGTCCGCCGGTGGGCGGACACCGGACGGCTGGCCACCGCGCGCGGCGCCGGCGGCCGGCTGCTGGTGGATGGCGCCGAACTCGCCCGCTTCGCCGTCGAGGCGGCAGCCGGCCCGCCCAGCCCGGTTGCCCCGCAGCTGATCGCAGCCGAGTCCGCTCGCAACCGCTTCCGCGGCATCGTCACCCGGGTTGTCCGCGACACCGTGATGGCCCAGGTCGAGATTCAGGCCGGACCGCACCGGGTGGTGTCCCTGATGAGCCGGGAGGCCGCCGACGACCTTGGGCTCAGCCCGGGCGTGCTCGCCGTGGCGGCGGTGAAGTCGACCAACGTCGTGGTCGAGATCCCGCAGCCGGGGTGAAGAGACGATGGCCTTCCGACCCGCACTGGCCCTCCGACCCGCCCTGGCACTGCTGATCGCGGCCACTGTGCTGGCGACCGGTTGTGGCGGTTCCGCTCGGTCGACCGCGGACCCGGCGGGTCAGCCGACCGGCACCCTGACCGTGCTGGCCGCGGCGTCGCTGACCGAGTCGCTGGGCCGGATCGGCCAGGACTTCCGCACGGTCCACCCGCGGGTGTCCGTTGCGCTGTCCTTTGCCGGCAGCTCGACGCTGGTCGCCCAGGTGACGGCCGGCGCGCCGGCCGATGTGATCGCCACCGCCAGCTCGGACACCATGGCGCCGCTGGCCACCGCCGGCAAGCTGGCCGGTCCGCCTGTCGTCTTCGCCACCAACGTGCTGGAAATAGCGGTTCCGCCCGACAACCCGGCGCACGTGGCCGGGTTGGCCGACCTGTCCCGGCCTGGGGTCACGGTGGCGGTCTGTGCTGCTCAGGTGCCGTGCGGGGCGGCGGCCGGCGACGCCTTCGCCCGCGCGGGCGTGGCGGTGCGGCCGGCGACGTACGAGTCCGACGTCAAGGCGGTGCTGGCCAAGGTCCGCCTCGGCGAGGTCGACGCCGGGGTGGTCTACCGCACCGATGTGCTCGCCGCCGGTTCGGCGGTGGCAGGCGTGGTGATTCCGCCGGAGCAGAACGCGACCGCGGAATACCCGGCGGCCGTGCTGCGCGACGCCCCCAACCCCGGCGCGGCCCGCGCCTTCGTCGCCGCACTCACCGAACCGGCCGCACAGGCGCTGTTGCGCACCGCCGGCTTTGGCCCGCCGTGACCCGGCATCGAGGCGGCGCACCGATCCCGTGGCCGATCGCGGTGCCGGCCGGAATCGGGCTGGGCTTCCTGACCCTGCCGCTGGCGGCTTTGCTGGTCCGCGCGCCCTGGACCGGCCTCGGGACGGCGCTCGGTACGCCGGAGGCGCGCGCCGCACTGCGGCTGTCGCTGCTGACGGCCACCACCGCCACCGCGGTCTGCGCGCTGCTCGGCGTACCGCTGGCCTGGGTGCTGGCGCGGGGGGGGTACCGCGCGCTGCGGCTGGTGCGCGCCCTGGTCACGCTGCCACTGGTGTTGCCCCCGGTCGTCGGTGGCGTCGCCCTGCTGCTCGCCTTCGGCCGGCGCGGCGTGGTCGGGCACTGGCTGGACGCCGGTGTCGGGGTCCGGCTGCCGTTCACCCCGGCCGGAGTCGTGGTGGCGGAGGCGTTCGTCGCCATGCCGTTCCTGGTGCTGGCGGTGGAGGGGGCGCTGCGCGGAGCGGATCCGCGGCTGGAGGAGGCGGCGGCCACGCTCGGTGCCAGCCGGTGGGTGACCTTCCGCCGGGTCACGTTGCCATTGGTGCTGCCGGGCCTGGTCGCCGGAATGGTGCTCTGCTGGGCCCGGGCGCTGGGGGAGTTCGGGGCGACGATCACCTTCGCCGGCAGCTTCCCGGGCCGGACCCGGACCATGCCGCTGGAGGTCTACCTGGCGCTGGAGCGGGATCCGGCGGCGGCGGTGGCCTTGAGCGTGCTGCTGCTGGCGGTGTGCCTGGCCGTGCTGGTGGGTCTGCGCCAGCGATGGCTCGGCGGGCGGTGACGCTGCAGGCGCACGTGCAGGTGGAGCGCGGGTCCTGGACGCTCGACGTCGACCTGGTCGCCGCGCCGGGGGAGACCCTAGGTGTCTTGGGTCCAAGCGCCGCCGGCAAGTCCACCCTGCTGCAGGCGCTGGCCGGGCTGGTGCCGCTGCGCGCCGGGCAGGTCAGCCTCGACGGTCAGGTGCTCGAGGACGCCGAGCGCGGCCACCGGGTGGCCGCCGAGCACCGGCGGGTCGGCGTCCTGTTCCAGGACTACCGGCTCTTCCCACACCTGTCCGCCCTGGACAACGTGGCTTTCGGGCTGCGTTGCCGAGGCGCATCGAAGGCCCAAGCGCGCCGGGTCGCCCGGCACTGGCTGGACACGGTCGGTTTGGGAACCAGCGCGCCGGTGCGCCCCGGGGCGCTCTCCGGCGGGCAGGCGCAGCGGGTGGCACTGGCCCGCGCGCTGGCGCCCGCCCCCCGGCTGCTGCTGCTGGACGAACCGCTGGCCGCGCTGGACGCCGGCACTCGGGCGGCGCTGCGGAGCGAACTGCGCGCCCGGCTGACTGACTTCGCCGGCGTGGGCTTGTTGGTGACGCACGAGCCGGTGGAGGCCATGGTGCTGGCCGACCGGCTATTGATCATCGAAGCCGGCCGGGTGGTCCAGCAGGGCCCACCGGCCGAGGTCGCCCGCCATCCCCGCAGCGACTACGTCGCCCGGCTGGTCGGCCTCAACGTGGTGCGGGGCACCGCCGCCCGCACCGCGACCGGCCATCGGGTCCGGCTGCCCGATGGCGGCGAGGTGGTGGCGGCCGAGGGACCGGAGGGCGACGTGTTTGCGGCCGTTGCTCCGGCCGCGGTCGCGCTGCACCGCCATCGCCCAGAGGGCAGCCCGCGCAACACCTGGCCGGGCACCGTGACCGGGCTGGAGCCGCACGGTGACCGGGCCCGGGTGCAGGTTGCTGCGGCGGTTCCGTTGCTGGCCGACGTCACCCCCGCCGCCGTCGCCGAGCTGCGGTTGGCCCCCGGAGTGCCGGTCTGGGCATCGGTGAAGGCGACCGAGGTGGCCCTCTATCCCGCGTGACCCGCTGGGTCGACCCGGCCGCCCTGACAGTGCAGGCGCCGCATCGCTGCTCGGGCAGGGGCGCGGTGGCGAGCGGGAGGAGCTCCTCGTCGACGACGCGCTCGAGGTAGTCATGGCAGCAGCGGTCGAGTCGTGAGCAGCAATCGGTGATAGTTGACCGGTACGACGGCAGTCAGCAGATCGAGGTCGCGTCCAGCCAGGCACCTCGCCGCGGGCCACAGCCCGATCCAGAATGACCCGCAATGCCCGATGGTGCTCGGTGACGAACCGATTCTCGGAGGCGCGAGCGAGGTCCGGATGACGGTGCGACGCCGAGACCAGTCCGGCGATGGCCTTCACCACCAGCTCCGCCTTCGCAGGTCAGCGGCGGTCGAGCACCGATCGACCGGCCGCGACCTGCGGATAGAGATCAGAACGGCGGGTCACCACTGCAGGCCTCCGGTTGGGCCGCCGGAGGCTCGGGGGCCTTCGCGACGGGGACCTCGGACTCCGAGACGTCGGACTCCGA
>Ga0209747_1000251_pt1 | contig 29128 bp, 15 predicted proteins | sample BarGraNGADG00311_FD_184498 | JGI IMG/M metagenome (GOLD analysis project Ga0209747, IMG submission 184498) | Arctic peat soil microbial communities from Barrow, Alaska - Barrow Graham LP Ref core NGADG0011-311 (SPAdes) (version 2) | ecosystem: Environmental > Terrestrial > Soil > Wetlands > Peat...
CGTCAGCCCCGACCCCTCATCGTGGGCACCGACCCTTCTGCGTCAGCCCCGACCCCTCATCGTGGGCACCGACCCTTCTGCGTCAGCCCCGACCCCTCATCGTGGGCACCGACCCTTCTGCGTCAGTTCCGATCCCTCTGGGGTCAACTGACTACTCCTACCTCCCCCTCGGCGCCTGGTCCACGTACTGCACCGGCTTGGATCGATCCTCGTACGGCCGCAGCACCCACTCGAAGAAGGTCCACGTCCGGTTCCAGGAATCGATCTGTTCGGGCGACTCCACGCGCTGAAGCGTCGTCGCGTCCACGCGACGGCTGAATGCGTGGCCGCCGCTGGCGCCCCAGCGCGGCGGGTCGACGTACGTTTTCGTCTCGGCCAGGTCCGGTTTCCGCGACCGCAGGGCATCGACAATCTGCTGGTCTTCCACGTAGTTCACATCGAGGTCATTGGTCGCGACGTGGACCAGCAGTGGCACCTGCAGCTTGTCGACGTGGTAGAGCGGCGAGCGCTTGATGTAGATGTCGTTCTTCTCGAACGGCAGCCCCTGGATCGCCTTCTGCGTCGAAAAGTCCCACTGGTAGCTCGGGCCCTTGTACGACAAGCGAAAGACGAGGTTCGTCACCGGCACGATCGCCGCGCCGGCCGCGAACGGGTGCTTCTCGCGGAAGAGGGACAGCAGCGTGATGTAGCCGCCGTGGCTCCACCCCATCATCCCGATGCGCGCCGGATCGACATGCGGGAGCGTCTTCAAAAAGTCGACGGCAGAGATGACGTCCTCGACCTCGTTGCCGCCGTAGTCGATCGCCTGGTGATACGCTTCGCCGTAGCCGGTGCTCCCGCGGTAGTCAGGCGCGATGACGACATAGCCGCGCGCCACGGCTTCCTTCACGAAGGGGAACATGCTGATCCCCCAGTTGCCGTGCACGCCGCCGTGAACCCACACCAACGCCGCGTGGCCCTTCGGCCCGCGCTTCTGGATCGGCTGGAAGAGGTACGCGGGAACGTCGAGATCGCCCACGTTGCTGCGGTACTTCACCGTGCTGAAGTCGATGATGCCCTTGCACAGCTCCGGGTAGCGAGCCGCGGCCTTCTCGCGCGCTGCGATGTCCGCCTGGTAGTCGGTGCCCAGGGACTGGTCCTTCGGGTCCTTTGACACGTAAAGCTGACGCGCCCGGTCGGGATCCATGGGCGCCTGCAGCCGCGGATTCTGCCTCGGCGGCTGAGGCTGCGCCTGGCCCAGGCGCTGCGGGGGCGGCGCCTGCTGCGGCGGGGTTTGGGGGATGGCTGCGCCGAGGCTGATACCACCGATCGCAAGCGCGAAGACAACAGTTGGCACGAACGAGTTCGTGGTCCGGATCAAGATGGCCTCCAGGAAACAGGACGAAAAGGGGCAGTGGAGAGGATATTAGCAGGATTCGGGAGCTCTTTGTATGATGGCGCCATGCGATCGCAACCCCTCGTGCCAGCCTCGCTCGGGCTCATCATCGCTCTTGCGCTGTTGACCGTCGCCCCCGCCGCGTCACTCCATCCGCGCCTGCTTTTCGACGCGGCCGGGCTGGAGGCCCTTCGCGCCGGATCAACGAAGGGCCAGCTTGCGCCCATCAGGGCCAGGCTGATGGGCCGGGCCGAACGGTTGCTCACCGCAGCGCCGCTGCTCGTGTCGACCACGAAGCGCGGCGAGCCGGATCCTCCCGGACAGCTGAAAGGCCTCGAGGCCGCGCGCCGCCTCCAGGGCCGCGTGCTGACGTTCGGCATGGCCTTCTTGCTGTCCGGCGAGAAGCGCTACCGGAATGCCGCCCTCGCCGAGCTCGATCACGCGCTCGGGAACTGGCCGATCTGGGTGGACACGGCGCACCAGCCGCCGTTCGACCTTGCGCTGGTGTGGAAGGCGCAAGGCGGAGTTGATGCGGCGAAGGGCGCGTCGAGGCCACTGCAGATTCCGCCGGTGAAGGCCTTCCCGTCGATCGGCTGGGCGATGCTGGCCCCGTCGCAGCCCGCCCCGCCGTTCTTTCTCGCATTCAAGAACGGGTCGCTGGCCGCCGCGCACACCCACCTCGACCTGAACCACGTCAGCATTGCCGTTGGCGACACGATGCTCGTGCCGGATCTCGGCAGCCGGCCGTATCCGGCTGACTACTTCGATCGGGTCAAGCGAAACGCTTACTACGAGATCTCCACGGCGGGCCACAACACGGTCCTCATCGGCGGAAAAGGACAGACGCCGGAACGACCAGGCACGCTGCGCGGGCCGATCGAGGGGAATCGGTTCACGGCGTTCGTCGGCGTCGCCGACGGCGCCTACGACGTGAACACGCCGCGCGCGCGACGTCACGTGGTGTTCGTGGACAAGCGGTACTACGTGCTGCTCGACGAGATCGAACCGGCGCAGCCGTCGTCGATCGAGCTTCGCTTCCATACCTACGGCGCCGTCGCGCCGCGCGCGCAGGGCGGGTGGACCGTGTCACAGGAACTGGTGTCCGTCGATCTCGTGCCGGCTGTCGTCTGTGGCGGGCGAGAGGCGGGCCTCGTCGGATCGGTCGAGGCGGCGACTGGCTGGACGACGCCGGTGAAGGTGTTGCGGTTGAAGAGCGCGGTTGACGCCACGCGGTTCCTGATCGCAACTGCGGTCCTCCCGTCGGCCGGACTGGCCGACAGGACCGTCGCCGTCTCGCAAGCGCAAGACGGCGATGACCTCGTGGTGGATGTGGGGAACGACCGCCTCGTCTGGCGCCGCGGGCCGGACGGCTACGAGTTCCGCGCGGTCACGACACGGGAGAGACGGAAGTAGTAGCCCCGATCCCTGCCCCCCGATTCGTCAAGCGCGAATGAAGTCAGTGCGGGCCGGCGTGAACACGTCGATGAGCGCGCCTTCCTCGAGCGCGACGGCACCGTGCGGCACGTCAGGTGGAACGAACCAGCTGTCGCCGGGCGAGAGCACGGTCTGTGCCCCGTCAAGGTTGAACTCAAAGCGCCCGCGTTCGACGTAGGTGACCTGCCGGTGCGGGTGCGCGTGGATGTAGCCAACGGCGTCCTTCTGGAACGTCACCCGCACCATCATCAACTCGGGGTCGTGGCCGAGCACCTGGCGCGTCACGCCGGGCTCTGCCGGAACGGTGGGGGCTTCTGCGGCACGAACGATCATAGGGACCTCGAGAAAAAGGCTCAAGGCCGACCCCCTACGCTCTCTTGGCCTCGAGCCGCTGCTCCACTGCCTGCCGGGCACGGAATATCGAGCACCACTCCTTGTGCTCGGCGACAGCCATGCCGCACTCAGGGCAAATCCTGACACGCGTGACCGGCTGAGCACCTCCAATTCCGAGGATCTTCTTCAAGAACGTCATACCGCTAAAGACGGTTTCAGGCGCAGAATGGTTCCCTCGGTATGGCACCCATCATCCGGACCGACGGCCTGACCAAGGACTACGGTCACGTCCTCGGCGTCGACGGCCTGACCTTCGAGGTGGATCAGGGCGAGGTCATGGGCTTCCTCGGCCCGAACGGTTCCGGCAAGACCACCACCATCCGGCTCCTGCTGGATCTCCTCCGACCGACCCGTGGATCGGCCACGATCGGCGGCTTCGACTGTCACCGTCAGAGCCTCCAGGCCAGGCGCCTGGTCGGATACCTGCCGGGCGAGATGCCGGTGTATCCGGAGTTGAGCGGCGCGGCCTACCTCGCCTATCTCGGCAGCCTTGGTGCGGAGTCGCCGGCGCCGGACATCGTCCAGCACCTGCTGCGCCGCTTTGGCATCGGCCCGGCCGAGCTGAAGCGTCGCCTTCGTGACTTGTCGCACGGGATGAAGCGAAAGCTGGGGATCGTGCAGGCCCTGATGACGCGCCCGAAGGTCGCCATCCTCGACGAGCCCACGAGCGGTCTCGATCCGCTGATGATCGAGGCCTTCGCCGAAACGCTGGCCGAGCTGAAGCGGGACGGCCGGACCACGGTGTTTCTCTCCTCCCACGTGTTGTCGGAGGTCGAACGCACGTGCGACCGCGTCGCGGTGATCCGCGACGGTCGAGTTGTCGCGGTGCAGACGATGGCGGGGATCCAGGAGGGGCTGCCCCGTCGTGTGACCGTGCACATCTCGCAGCCAGAGAGCCGGCCGGTTCCCGACCTGCCCGGCGTGCGCCTGGTGTCGCGCGATGCCGCGCGGTGGGTGCTCGACGTCGTCGGGCCGCTCGGACCGCTGCTCGATCGTCTCCACGGCATGCCGGTGTCCGACATCGACGTGCAACGGTGCTCGCTGGAAGACTACGTGCTTCGCCTCTACACGGACCGATGATGCACCACGCACGGCTTCGCCCGCTCGTGCTCCGTTCGTTGTCTCGAGGGCGTCGCGTGTTTGCGGCCGTCGCGGGGATTCTCGCCCTCTTCCAGATGCTGCTCGTGGTCATCGCCACCTCGCTCCAGCAGGCGCGGTCGTTCGATCTGATGTCCGCCCTCATGCCGTTGTCCATGCAGCAGTCGCTCGGCCCAGGGGCCTTGATGCTCGCCTCGTTTGCGGGCATGGTGACGTTCGGGTATTTCCATCCGATCGTAGTCCTCGCGGTGATCCAGGTCGGCATCTACGCGGCGACCGAGCCGGCAGGCGAGATCGAGTGGGGGCTGTTCGATCTCGAGCTGGCGCGGCCGGTCCCGCGTGGCGCGATCGTCACGCGGAGCCTGCTGGTCGCCCTGGGAGTGACCGCGGCCACCGTGTGCGCGATGGCCGCCGGCACCTGGGTGGGCCTGGCCGTGTTGGCCCCGTCCGGCGCTGTCTGGCCGTCGCCGCTCCGAATCCTGAGCCTCGCTGCGCACCTGCTGATGCTGTCGTGGGTGTTTGCGGCTGCAGGCCTCGCGGCGGCGGCCTTCGCGCGCCGCCGGGGCACGGCCTTCGGAGCCGTGGCGGTCGTGGCGGTGTCCCTCTACCTGCTCAACTTCGTCGCGGATGCGTGGGCGACGGCAGCGCCCCTTCGCCCGTATTCTCCGTTCCACTACTTCCCTGGTTTCGCCGTCGCCAACGGCACGGCGCCCGTCGCCTACGATCTTGGAGTGCTCGCCACCCTCACCGTGGCGCTGGTTGCGGTCGCCTACTGGCGGTTCGCGCGGCGAGACCTCTAGGCCCTGAGCGCACTTCTCTTGCGCATGCCAGCCGCGGGTGTCTCTCGGTGGATACGGTGGTGATTGGCCGGGGCCATGCGCAACACGACTGAGTCGAAGGGTAGGCGGTCCTCCTCACACAGAGGGCGACCCACCGCCCTTCGACGGGCTCAGGACGTCCCGAACTGGTCCACGGACGAGGGCGCCGATGCGACCCCAAACGGGGGCCCGACGGAACAACCACGGAGGGCACCAAGATCACGGAGAGAAAGGCCTGTCTCGCGTGCGACGTGACGGTGTGGGCAGCGGTGTCGGCGTCAGCCGGGCCGGCGCGCGGATCGCGCGCCGGAATGGGTGCGGCACGTCGCGCACACGAACCCCAGGCTGAATCACGGGGGCTCGTGTGCGCGGCGTGTCGCACCCACCATCGGGCCTGCGGCCCGGGCCCGGCTGACGCCGGCACCTGTGCGTGCCCGCCTCCGTGTTCCTCCGTGAGCTCTGTGGTTGAAATCGTGTCGTGGCTCAGGCAGACCGCAGGCGCGAACTGGTGACCCGAGCGAAGCGGACCCCCGGCACCGGGAGTCCTCGCGGGAAGAGCTGCGATATGATCTGCGCATGATGCCTGCCATCCGCCGCCTGGCCCTCCTGCGCCCGTTCATGGTCCTGTGCGTCATCGTCGCCGGCTCGGCCGGGTTGATCGCGCGCCAGAAGGCCACCGCCCCCCCAGTCGTCACCGCAGACGACTACGCCCGGGCCGAGAAGTTCCTCGGCTACAACACGACGCCGCTGGTCCTGCGCGGTCCCGTCCGCGCGACCTGGCTTGCCGGCGACGGCGGTCGATTCTGGTATCGCAACCTCGTCGAGAACGGCTCCGAGTTCGTGCTGGTGGACCCGGTGAAGCGCACGAAGGCGCCGGCGTTCGACCATGCGAAGGTCGCCGGCACGCTGTCGGTTGCGGCCGGCGGGCGTTACGACGCCACCCACCTGCCGTTTACCCAGTTCACCTACTCGGCGGACGGGCGCTCCATCGCGTTCACCGTCGAGGGCCGCGGCTGGGCCTGCGACGTGGCCGGCTCCTCGTGCGCCAGCACGAAGAGCCCTGAAGCGGCGTCCGCGCGGAAGGAGGTCGTCTCACCCGACGGCAAGCTCGCCGCCTTCATCCGCCATGACAACCTCTGGGTGCGCAACCTGGCCACGGCCGTCGAGAAACCGCTGACGACCGACGGCGTCAACGACTTCGGCTACGCCACCGACAACGCGGGCTGGACGAAGAGCGACAACCCGGTGCTGTTGTGGTCGCCCGATTCGAAGAAGATTGCCACCTTCCAGCAGGACCAGCGCGGCGTCGGCGAGATGTACCTGGTCGACACGAAGGTCGGGCACCCGACGCTCCACGCGTGGAAGTACCCGCTGCCTGGCGACGAAACGGTCACGACGATTCAGCGCGTGGTCATCCACCTCGATGGCCCGCGCGTCGTCCGCCTGAAGATCGCGCCCGACCAGCACCGCGGGACGATTACCGACGACATCAAGGGACGGAGCACCGAGTGGGACGATGTCGAGTGGAGCGCCGATTCGAAGCAACTGGCGTTCGTGTCCACGTCGCGTGACCACAAGCACGAGCAGTTTCGCGTGGCGAACCCGGACACGGGCGACGTGCGCGACCTGTTCGACGAGAAGGTGGCCACCTACTTCGAGTCGGGGATGGGCACCGCGAACTGGCGCTTTCTCCCCGCGACGAACGAGGTGATCTGGCTGTCTGAACGCGACAACTGGGCGCAGCTCTATCTCTACGACCTGCAGACCGGCCGGCTGAAGAACCAGGTCACCACGGGTGAGAGCAACGTCACCCAGGTCGTGCGCGTGGACGAGAAGCAGCGGTTGATCTACTTCATCGGTGTCGGCCGCGAGAAGGGCCGCGACCCGTACTTCCGGCATCTCTACCGTGTTGGTTTCGACGGGAAGAACCTCGCGCTCCTCACGCCCGCTGATGCCGATCACGACGTCGCGCTCTCGCCGTCCGGCAGCCTGTTCGTGGACAACTACTCGCGTCCCGACGTCAAGTCCACGAGCGTTCTCCGTGCCGCCGATGGCGCACAAGTGCTGGCGCTCGAGGAGGCGGACCTCTCGAAACTGGCGGCCGCCGGCTGGAAGCCGCCCATCCCGTTCACGGTGAAGGCCCGGGACGGCGTCACCGACTTGTACGGCCTGATGTTTTGTCCCACCGGCTTCGACCCGTCGAAGAAGTACCCAATCATCAACAACATCTACCCGGGCCCGCAAACCGGCAGCGTCGGCAGCCGCGGCTTCTCCGCCTCGCGCGGTGACACGCAGGCGCTCGCCGAACTGGGGTTCATCGTTGTGCAGATCGACGGGATGGGCACGCCGTGGCGCTCGAAGACGTTCCACGACGCCTATTTCGGCGACATGGGCGACAACACACTTCCCGACCAGGTCTCTGGCATGAAGCAGTTGGCGCAGCGCTTCCCCTGGATCGACATCGACCGCGCGGGTATCTACGGCGGATCCGGCGGCGGCTATGCGACCGCTGGCGCGATGTTCCGCTACCCGGACTTCTTCAAGGTGGGCGTCTCGACGTCGGGCAATCACGACAACCGGGGCTACGAGGACGACTGGGCCGAGAAGTGGCAGGGGCTGCTGGTCAAGAAGGCGGACGAGACATCGAACTACGACGACCAGGCGAACCAGAACCACGCGAAGAACCTGAAGGGCAAGCTGCTCCTCGCCCACGGCACCATGGACAACAACGTGCCGCCCTACAACACCCTGCTGGTGGTGGACGCGCTCATCAAGGCCAACAAGGACTTCGACCTGGTGCTGTTTCCCAACCGCGGCCACGGCCTGGGGGAGTCCTACATGATTCGCCGCCGCTGGGATTACTTCGTCCGCCACCTGCTGGGGGCGGAGCCGCCGAAGGAGTTCGAGTTCCACCCGCGGCCAATCGCGCCGCGGTAACGCGAGTCGGCGTCGTGGGGCGCTGTTCCCACAGGGGCGACCAGCCGGTCGCCCCTACTGGCGGCTTGTGAGCCGCGCGCGGCACGCATGAATCGCGCCCTCGATCTCGCCGAGCACGTCGTCGCGGCCGGCCGCGCGCGCGAGCGCGGCGGCCTTTTGGAGGCTGTCGAGCGCCTCCTGCCATCTGCCGCTCCGCCCGTACGCCTGGGCGAGTGAGAACCGCACGTCCAGCGACCCCGGCGCCAGGAGAGCCGCCTGCTCGTAGTGCGGCAGCGCCTCGTCCGCACGCCTGCCGTCGGTCAGCAGTTCCGCCAGGTTGAGGTGCAGGCCGACGCTGCCAGGCTGGAGCCGCACGGCTTCCTGCAGGTGCCCGATGGCCGCGGCGTGCTGCCCCGTCGCTTCGAGCGCGAGCGCGAGGTGACCGTGCGCCTCGGCGTAGTCGGGTTTCAACCGCAGCGCCGCCTCCGCTTCGGCAATCGCTTCCTGCAGCCGGCCTGCCTGCTGGAGGGCGCCCGCCAGGTTGTTGTGCAGCGTCGGGTCTCCGGGGTTTCGCGTGAGCGCCTCGCGAAACACGGGAATGGCTTCCACGGGCCGACCCGACTCGGTCAGCGCCAGCGCGAGGTTCTTGCGCGCGGCCGCAGAATCTGGCGCGAGCCGCGCGGCCACCTGAAACTCGGGCAACGCCTCGGCGGTGCGTCCCGCCTCGCGCAGCGCCAGGCCCAGCGCTTCCCGCGCCTCCGCGTCGTCGGGGCTGAGCGCAACGGCCCTCGCGAACTGTTCGACCGCCTTCGGCTTGTCGCCCAGCCTATCCAGCGCCACACCCAGGTTGAAGTGCGCGGCCGCGTACTCGGGCGATGCCGCCACCGCCCTCTCGAGGAACGGGATGGCTTCAGGTGCCCGGCCGGCGCTGACGAGCGAGGTTCCGAGGTTCAGGTTCGTCTCGTCGCCACTTGCCGACAACGGTAGGTTGGCTGCGACCGCCACAACGCCGGCGACGGCCAGGCCGGGGGCCCACTGGCGCCAGCCGCGCACCGATCCCGGCAGGGCCGCGATCGCCGCGGACGCAAACAGCATGACGATCGGCACGAAGGGATATCGATAGCGCGCCAGCACGTAGAAGAACGCCACCGAAAGAGCAAGTCCGGCGAATGTGGCGTACAGCAACGCGAGGCGCCGCCAGTCCGCCCGAGTCAGCCACGCGCCGAGCGCGGCGAGCGGGAGCAGGACGCCGAGATTCAGCCAGAACAGCGTGCCGAGAAGACGCGAGTTCTCGGCATACACCTCGATCGATTCGGTGTCGACCGCCTCGGCGGCGTTGATCGTCAGCAGCAGCTTGCGGCCCAGCAGTCGCAGCCATCCGGCCGGGTCGGACCGGATATCGGCCAGCGCCCGATTGAGCCAGAAGGTCGACACATCGCCTGGCGACAGCGCGCGCCCCGCCGCCTTCTCCGCCAGGCGGGTCGCGTCCTCGCGTTCGAACGCGACGTTGCCGTGGTTGGGCACGAGCGGTTCGTACGATCCGTGCGCCCCCACGTGATTCCCGATGTAGAAGTTCGGCCCGAACTGCGAGGTCGAGACCAGGAACTCTCCGCCGACCACGTAATTGCGAACGCCGACCGGCAGGATGACGGCGACGACGGCCGCGGTGAAGACGGCCAGCCAGGCGGCCCGCGTCCGCGCCGGCGTGCCCCGGAAGAAGAGCCAGATCCACGCGGCGACGACCGGGTAGAGAACGCGTGCGTTCTCGCGGTTGAGCGTGAACGCCCCGAGCGCCACGCCAGCCGCGGCCAGCCACTTCCACCCGAGCCGCGCCACGAACTCGCCGAGCAAGGCGAGCATCGCCGTCACGAGGAACAGGTCGAGCGACGACTTCTGAATCAACCCATCGAAGAAGATGGCGGGTGGGTACACCGCCAGGAACCACCCGGCCACCAGGCCCACGCGCTCGTCGAAGAACCGACGTCCCGCGTGGGCGAGCAGTAGGCACGACGCAGTTCCAAGTGCCGTCTGCAGCAGCCGGACGACGAGCAGGCTGTTGCCGGCCAGCTTGAACACCATCGCGAGCAGGTACGGATAGAGCGGCGCCTGGTAGAAGACCGACGAGCCGAGCCACTGGCCACCGGCAATCTCGCGCGCCCAGCCCACGTACTGACGGCCGTCGCCAATCAGGACCGAGAAGAGCGTGGAGTCGTGGAGCTCGAGGAGGTAGAGGACGCGAAGGACCAGGGCCACGATAGCAACCCATGCCACCGAACCCGGCTGGATCCGAGCTGTCATCGCCGCCCAGAATAGCAGATAGCGAAAAGATCGCGAAAAGGGGCTTGGCCAAGCGCGAGCTGATGATCCGCGAGGACGAGATCCCGCAGCTGAAGGGGTAGGGGCGACCAATCGGTCGCCCCTACCGCGCCATCCATGGCCTCGCCTGCGGTCGGACCTTCAGGGTAGAATGGCCGCTCTGCCTGGCACGCGGAACACCCCGCCTGCGAGCCTGGGCGTTCGCCCAAAATCGGACATCTTGTCGGCCTGGCGGGGTGATCACAGCTTCGAGATCAGGAAATGAGTCAGCGGCGTCCGTCTCTCGGTCCGACGTTCTGGCTGCTGGCGGCCGGGCTTCTCGTCGCCACGGTCATCGCCTTCGCCCCGGTGCGCCATCACGACTTCGTCTCCGTGGATGACCACATCTACGTGACCGACAACCCGAGGGTGCTGGCCGGCCTCGCCTGGTCGTCGATCGCCTGGGCGTTCACCACGAGCTACGCGAACTTCTGGCATCCCCTGACCTGGCTGTCGCTGATGCTCGACGTGGAGATGTTCGGCGCGAGCCCGGGCGCGCTGCACGTCACGAACCTGGTGCTCCACCTGGCCAGCGTGTTCGTCCTCTTTCTGGCTCTCGTGCGCATGACTGGTGCGGTAGGCCGAAGCGCGTTCGTTGCCGCGCTGTTCGCTCTGCACCCCCTGCACGTCGAATCGGTGGCCTGGGTGTCGGAGCGCAAGGACGTCCTCAGCACTCTCTTCCTGATGCTGGCGCTATGGTCCTACGCGGGATACGCGCAGCGGCGTGGTGGTGGCCACCGTGCCTTGCCGGCCTACCTCGTGACACTCGCGCTCTTCGCGCTGGGGCTGATGGCCAAGCCGATGCTCGTCACACTGCCGTTCGCGCTGCTCCTGCTCGACTGGTGGCCGTTGGGCCGGGCAACCGCGGGTGCCGGTGGATCAAGCCAACGCGACAACGGAGCGGCCTGGTGGCGGGCATGGGTGCCGCTGCTGCGCGAGAAGATCCCGTTCTTCGCGTTGGCGGTCGCCTCTGGCGTGGTGGCGTTCATCGCGCAGCGCACAGGAGGCGCCGTCGCGGCGCTCGAGTCGTTTCCGCTCGCAGGCCGCGTGGCCAACGCGCTCCACTCGTACCTCGAATACGTGGTGAAGATGGTGTGGCCGACGGGGCTGATCGCGTTCTATCCCTATCCGCAGCAGATCTCCGCAGGGCCGGCCATCCTCGCACTCATCGCCATCCTCGTCGTCTCCGCGCTCGTCATCCGGTTCGCGCCTCGCTATCCATACCTGGCTGTCGGGTGGTTCTGGTACGTCGGCACCTTGCTCCCGGTCTCGGGTCTGGTCCAGGTTGGCAGTCACGCGATGGCCGACCGCTATACGTACGTTCCGCTCATCGGCCTGTTCATCGCGATCGCCTGGGGCGCGTTCGATCTGATCGGGCGGGCTCGTTCCGGGCGAGTGGTTCTCGCGGTTGCAGCGTGTGTCATCGTTGCGGCGCTCGGAGTGACGACGCGAGCGCAGGTGATGACGTGGAAGAACAGCGTCACGTTGTGGCGGCACGCGCTGGACGTTGTGCCCGGGAACTACTACGCGCACAACGGTCTTGGTCTGGAGCTCGACAAGCAGGGGCGCACCAGTGAGGCGATGGCGCACTTCCGCGAGGCGAGCCGGCTCGCGCCGGGGTTTCCCAACGGACACAATAACCTGGGGCTTCTGCTGGCAAACCAGGGCCGGACCGACGAGGCTCTGGCCGAGTATCGAGAGGCCCTTCGGCTGGCGCCCAATTACCTGCAGGCACACCTGAACCTCGGGAATGCCTTATCGAAGGCCGGTCGGGTCGAGGAAGCCTCGTCGCACTACGCCGAGGCCGTTCGCCTGAAGCCCGACTCGGTGGACGCTCGCACCAATCTGGGCAACGCCCTGCTCGTGCTCGGTCGCGTCGAGGAGGCGGTCGGACGATATCGCCAGGCTCTCACGCTCGATCCCGGCTCTGCGCCTGCCCACTACAACCTGGGAAACGCGCTCCAGTCGATGGGTCGCCTGGACGAGGCCGTGGGGCATTACCTCGAGGCGCTCGCACACCACGGCGACTCCGTCCAGATTCGAAACAACCTGGGAGCCACGCTCGAACGCCTCGGGCGGTTCGACGAAGCGCTCGCGCAATTCCAGGCCGCAATACGGCTCGATCCCGAATCGGCGCAGGCCCGGAACAACCTGGGCAACGTCTTCGGCCAGATGGGCCGGCCGGCCGACGCGGCGGAGCAATACCGGGATGCCTTGCGGATCGATCCCACATACGCCGACGCGCATATGAACCTGGGAAGCGTGCTGGCTGATAGTGGTCGGCTCGAGGAGGCAGAGTGGGAGCACAGGCAGGCGGTCGCGTTGAACCCTCGGTCCGCCAACGCCCACTATAATCTGGCGAGCACGCTGCAGCAGCGGGGACGATTGGAAGAGGCTGTCGTTCACTACAACGAGACGCTCCGGCTCGAGGGCCCTTCCCTCGATCTCCATCGGTCGCTCGCCGCGACTTTCGAGCGAATGGGCCGCGCTGCCGAAGCGGAGGAGCATTACCGGGAGGCGTTGCGCCTGCAGCCGAACCAGCCGGATGCGGCCGCCGGCCTCGCGAGGGTCTCTTCGAAGCTGGGAAAGCGCCAAGACAGATGAAGACCTCCACGCTCCGGGCGGTGGACCAGTGGATTGGCCTGCCGGCGTGCCTCCTCCTGACGCTGCACCGATGGCTGCTCGGTGGTTCCGCTCCGGCCGGCCCGGTTCGGCGGATTCTCTTTGTCAAGCTGGCCGAGCAGGGGTCCACCGTCCTTGCCGAGGAGGCCCTGCGGAGTGCAATCGCCCGGGTAGGGAGCGAGCACGTCTTCTTTCTCGCCTTCGAGGAGAACCGGTTCATCCTCGACGCGATGGATCTGATTCCCGGCGACAACGTCCTCACACTCGACGCGACGAGTCTGGCGACCGTCACGCGCTCGACCATCTCGGTGCTTCGGCGCCTGCGCGCGCTGCGGATCGACGCTGCCGTCGACCTCGAATTCTTCGCCCGCTCGTCCGCGATCTTCAGTTACCTGAGCGGCGCGCGCCAGCGTGTCGGCTTGCACTCTTACGCCGGTGAAGGCCCTTCCCGCGGCAACCTGCTGACGCACCGGCTGCTCTACAACCCGTATCTCCACACCAGCCAGCTATTCCTCCTCCTGGTGGAGGCGCTCGACTGCGCGGCGAACCGGTTCCCAGCGTTCCCCCGGGTGCCGCCGAGGATGCGACAGCACGGCGCCATCAGGCCCCCGGCCGCTGAAGACGTGGCTGCCGTTACCCGCCTGCTGCGCGACTGCACGCGCCAGGCCGACGTGCCGCCGATCATCCTGCTCAACGCCAACTGCGGCGACCTGCTCCCGCTGCGCCGATGGGACAGCGGCCGATATGTGGGCCTGGCGCGGCGCCTGCTCGACGCGCGGCCCGAAGTCTACGTGGCATTTACTGGGAATTCGAACGAAGCTGCCGAGGCCGACCGGCTTGCGGCAGCGGTCTCGTCGCCGCGGTGCGTCTCGCTGGCGGGAAGGACTACTCTTCGCGAACTGCTGGCGCTCTATTCCCTGTCGCAGGTGCTGGTCACCAACGACAGCGGGCCCGCGCACTTCGCGACGCTGACGCCCATCGACGTCGTCACGCTCTTCGGGCCCGAGACGCCGGCGCTCTTTGCCGCCCAGACACCACGCAACCATGTACTGTGGGCCGGCATCGCCTGCAGTCCCTGTGTCAGCGCGTTCAACAACCGGCTGTCAACCTGCCAGGACAACGTCTGCATGCAGCAGTTGACGGTGGACCAGGTGTTCGAGGTCACCATCAGCGCCTACACGTCCCGACTCACCGCGCCATCCAGTACGTCATCTTGACCGACAGCGACTTGTTCCGAACCTGCATGAAGTGCGGGCCGGGCAGGTCCGTGTCCCATCCCTGGTTGTAGACGATGTAGAGGTCGCTGCCGGGGCGGTAGATGTACCAGAGCAGCAGGTTGATGGTGGCCTGTTTCTTCGCGTCGTTGTACTGGATGAACCCCTTGGCGAAGAGCGACGGCGAGAACGAGTAACTGACGCGGGTGCTCACCGTGTTGGTCACGTACGCCGGCACCGTGGGCAGCGTGATGCGGTTGCGGTTGTAGCTCATCTCCACGAGCAAACGCGTGAGCGGTAGCAGGTTCAGCCCGGCGCTGAGCGTCGTCTTGTCCCCCCAATAGTAGCTGCCCGTCTGCACGCCCGCGCTGCCCGAGACGCGCAGGCTCGAGTTCGACAGGTACGACGCGCTGACCGTGTTCCACGTATAGGCACCGACAGGCACGATGCCGTTCCCGAGCTGCCACGGCGCCGAGAGATGGTCGTCGTCGTGCAGAACGTCGACGGTGAGCGTGGACGTGTCGTTGAACGCCGCGATGAACTGCCCGTCGCCGGTCCGCGAGACCAGCGAACCAGCGTGATTCATGTAGGTGTCGAGCTGCCCCCCGATCGTCAGTTGCCGCACGCCCGGCCACTTCGGCCGTGGCGTCCACGCCCCGCGCACGCGCGGGTTCCGGATGTCAGTCCGCTTGATGTACCCCATCTCCGCGTTGAAATTGTCGCCGACGTCCAGGTACGTCACGCCGTAGTTGTAGTGGTCGTGCTGGTAGGCGAAGTCGAAGCCGGCCGCGTAGTCGTTGCCCTTGGAGCCGGGCGTGAATGTCTTCGCCGCCAGCGCCGTCAGCGTCGTCGTCTTGCCGAGGACAAGGTTCAGATCCACACCCGCTGTCCGGTTGAACGCCGCTCCGGTCCCACCCTCGCGGTTCAGGAAGATCGCGCCCATCGAGGAATAGCCGAACACGTTGCGCTTCAATCGTACGACCGAGTAATTGGCCCGCGGCAGCAGCACGGGGGCGTTCGAGGAGCCCACGCTCGCTTGGTCGGTCTCGATGTTCATCAACCCGACGCTGTAAGCGCCCAGGCGCCCCGTGATGCGCGCGCCGGCCAGCAGTGGCACCTCCCGCCCGTCGCCCGTCAGGCCGATACGCCGCGAGTAGAACAGCGGCAGCAGGCCAGCGCCCTGGTCACCGTTCTCGGTCCCCGACTTGCCGTAGTTGAAGAGGCCGGCCGTTTCCGTGAAGAACTGCCGCTTCTCGGGGAAGAACAGGCTGAAGCGCGAGACGTTCACCACTTCCTGGTCGGCCTCGACTTGGGCGAAGTCGGTCTTGTAGGTGAGATCGGCCGTCAGCGTATCGGTGAGGCCGATGCGGGCGTCCACGCCGTAGCGGTCGAGCTCGTTCGTCGACACGTCGGCCACGTTGTCGTAGCCGACCTGCGGCGCGAGGAACGGCACGACCTCGAACCGGCGCTTCGACTGGAGGTCGCGCAGGCCGTCGAGCACACCGGCATTCGACAGGCGGGCGAACCCGAACGCGCCCTGCGCGCGCGGGTAGGACACCCAGTACGATTCCTCGTTCTTCCGCACGATTCGCCGCCCGACGTTGAGCCCCCACGTGGTCTCCCCGATCGCCGTCTTGAAGCGCAGTTGGCTGAACGGGATCGCGATCTCGGCGTACCACCCCTTGTCATCGATCGTCGTCCGGCACTCCCACACGGCGTTCCAGTCGTTGTTCGTCACCCGGGCATTGTCGGTGTACTGCGCGTCCTTGAGGGCGCCGAGCGGGTTGGTCGCAAAGTAGAAGCCGTTCCTGCGGTCGTGGAAGGTGTCGATCACGATCCGCATCTGGTCGCCCTTGGCGAGGCTCGAATCGCGCTTCCACTCGCTCGCGCGGATCCCCCGCGGGTCGGAATCGTAGGCCCAGAGCGCGAAGTAGATCTTCCGGTCGTCGTAGAGGACGCGGAATTCGGTCCGCTCCGAGATCGGGGCGCCCGGGCTCGGCTCCCGCTGGATGAAGTTCCCCTGGACCGGCGCCGGTTCCCAAACCGCGTCGTCCAGACGGCCGTCGATCTTCGGCGCCTGCCCTTTCGGGAGGCGCACGGCCATGGCGTGAAATGCCTGGGGATCGATCCGGGCGAGATCGATCGGCGCCTGCTGACCCTCCGCGAGGCGCGGGGCCAGGGCGAACAGGCAGAGGACCAAGCAGATCGAGCGATGGGAGGACAGCATCGGAGCGCGTGGGAACCCTATTCTGAGGCCTGAACACCCGGGACGGCAACACCATTCCTGCGCCCGGATGGCCACTCCATTCCGGTGCCCAATCCCCCCGACTCTTGTCGAAGTTGACAGTGGTGCCCCGTTGTGGTTGTATACCGGACAACATTCCCTCATGTAGTCCGGCTTCGTCGCGATCGTCGTCGTCGTCGTTCCGTTGTCGTCGGTCGCTACTGCCCTGAAGCGTCGTCGCTCCGGCGGCGTGGTGTCCGCCCCTCACAGCAGTGCTGAATTCCTGCGCCAGGCTCGGCGCAGTCGTCGTCACTGTCTTCTCAGGCTCGGCTCATTCGTCTCGTCGAATCTGTTCTATTTGTAGTCCGGCGCTGATTCTTGGTGGGATCGTCGGGTGGGCGGCCCACCGGCGCCGTGAGGAGGATTGATGACTCAAGGCTCGCTCAAGTGCGTGCTGGCAACCGTCCTGGTCGTGCTCCTGGCCATGACCGGTTCGCTGGCGTATGGACAGGGTGGCGCCACCACATCCAGCCTGTCCGGCACCGTCGTCGATTCGACTGGTGCGGTCATTCCCGGCGCCGATATTGTTGCGAAGAACAATTCGACGTCCGGCGAGTCCCGCGCCGTCAGCGACGCGACAGGCACCTTCACGATGCTGTCGCTCCCGCCTGGGCTCTATACAGTCACCGTCTCCCTGATGGGATTCAAGACCGTCAACATGCCGGACATCCAGTTGACGGCCGCGCAGCCGGCCAGAATCAAGGCGACCCTGGAAGTCGGCCAACTGCAGGAGACGGTCGTCGTCACGGGTGCGACGGAAATCGTGCAGACCGAGTCGTCGGCCGTGGCGACGACGCTGTCCACCAAGCAGATCTCGACGGTGCCGCTGGCCACACGCAACACGCTCGACTTCGTCGCGGCGCTGCCGGGCGTCAACACCACCGGCACGATTCGAAACTCCACGGTCATGGGGTTGCAGGCGAGCGCAACCAACATCACGATTGACGGGATCAACGTCCAGGACAACTACCTGAAGTCGAGTGACGGCTTCTTCGCCCGCATCAATCCGCGCATGGACGCGGTGGAAGAAGTCACGGTCTCCACGGCGAACCCGGGCGCGGAGAGCGCGGGCCAGGGCGCGGTGCAGATCCGGTTCGTCACCCGTTCTGGGACGAACAAGTTCCAGGGCAGCGGCTACGAATACATGCGGCGAACGGGCTTCAACTCGAACTACTGGTTCAACACCCGTGACGGCCTGCCGAAGGACGAAGTCAAGGTTGATACCTACGGCGGCCGTATAGGCGGTCCCATCAAGAAGGACAGGCTGTTCTTCTTCTTCAACTATGAAGAGTTCCGTCAGCCTGGCACGCAGTCGCGCAGCCGGACGATGCTGACCGCCGACGCCAGCAACGGGATCTTCACATGGAACGGCGGCCCGGCGGCCGGCGTGAACCTCCTGGCGCTGGCGGGGAAGAACGGCCAGACTTCCACGGCGGACCCGACCACGACAAAGCTGTTGGCCGCCCTGCAGACTGCGGCCGCGACGGGCACGCTGCTCTCGACGGGCAACCCGATCACGCAGACGCTGAACTTCTTCAACGTCTACTCCCAGCTCCGCCGGTACCCGACCGTCCGCATGGACTACAACGTGACACCCAACCACCGCGTGGGGGTGTCGTACTACCTGCAGCAGTACCGGTCGATGCCGGACACGCTGAACACCTACGACCCGCGCTTCCCGGGGTTCGGCACCGGCCAGGGCCAGAACTCGGACCGCTACTCGTGGATGGCGAACTGGCGCTGGACCATCTCGGCGAACATGGTCAGTGAAGTCCGCGGCGGCCTCACGGGCGGCCCCGTGAAGTTCGCCGACGGCCTCACGAAGGACTACTACAAGAGCGGGGCCTTCGCCGACTGGAACGGGTTTGCGCCGTTTCCGTCCACGACGCTCATCAGCCAGATGTTCGGGCCCCTCAGCTCGAACAACCGCGACGCGCCGACCCGAGTCCTCGAGGACACCGTGAGCTGGCTGAAGGGGAAGCACAGCATCAACATGGGGGCGTCGTTCACACAGGTCGACCTCGCCTACCAGAACGTCCGCAACGCGAGCTCGTATCTCAGTCTCGGCCTCGACGCGAACGACCCGGCGTACGCGATGTTCAGCACCGCGAACTTCCCGGGCGCCTCGACCACGGATCTCGGCAACGCGCGGAACCTCTACGCGCTGATGACCGGGCGCGTCACGGGGATGACGGGGTCGGCGTATCTCAACGGCTCGACCGGCAAGTACGTGTACCTTGGGGACGCGGACCAGTTGGCGCACGAACGGGAACTGGGGTTCTTCGTGCAGGACAGCTGGAAGATCCGTCCAAACCTGACCTTGAGCTACGGCATCCGGTACGAGCTGCAGATGCCGTTCATCATGGACAACGCGTACTTCTCGCGTCCGCTGAACTTCTGCAACACGTACGGCGTGTCGGGCTGCACGTCGGACGGCCTCACCGCAAATCTGAATGCGCCGGGCGTGACCAATGGCACGCCCTCGCAGTTGCGGGCGTTCGCGAGTAAGGAACCGGCTTACAACACGCCGACGAAGAACTGGGCGCCGAGCTTCGGCGCGGCGTGGCGTCCGCATGTGACGGGCGGCTTCCTGGAGAAGCTGCTGAGCGCCGACCCGGTGTTCCGAGGCGGCTACTCCAAGGCGTTCACCCGCGAAGGGATCTACGCCGTCACGGCGCTGTATGGCGCCAACCCGGGCGGCTCGGTCGTGGCGAGCCGGTCGATGAGCATTGGCAACCTGGTGACCAGCAACAGCCAGTTGCCGTTGCTGCTCCGGAACGGCTTCGGCCAGTTCGGGCCGGGCACGTTCCTCGACGCCCCCGCGTATCCGATGACGGCAACCACCGCGAACAGCGTCAACGAGTTCTACCCGAACTCGCAGACGCCGTACGCGCACACGTTCAACGTGAGCTTCCAGCGCGCGCTCACGAAGAACATGGCGGTGGACGTCCGCTACGTCGGCACCCGGAACAACGGCGGGTGGATCATCGGCGGGCGGAACATCAACGAGTACAACACGATCGAGAACGGCTTCCTGAACGAGTTCAAGGTGGCGCAGGCCAACTTCGCGGCGAACAAGGCGGCCGGCAAGGGGAACACGTTCGCGTATACGGGCGCGGCGGGCACGTCGCCGCTGCCGATCATGCTGGCGTGGATGAACGGGATTGCGGCCAGCGGCGCCTCCAACACCGCGAACTACACCGGCTCGCTGTGGACGAACACGACGCTGTACGGCTACCTGGCGAAGATGAATCCGTACCCGCAGAGCTTCGCGTCGTACCTGCAGACCAACAACGCGGCCTACGCGGCGAACGCCGCGAAGGCGGGGTTGACGGCCAACTTCTTCCTCGTCAACCCCAGCGTCTCGAGCGGCGGCGCCTGGGTGACGGGGCGTCCGGAAGATTCGATGAACAACCGGTACGATTCGATCCAGGTCGAGTTGCGGCGCCGGATGGCGGGCGGCCTCCTGGTGCAGGGGAGCTACCAGTACGTCATCCGCTCCGACCAGACGACCCTCTACAGCGTGCGTCTGCCGGGCGAATTCACGCAGACCGCCGTGGCCAAGCACGCGATCAAGGCGAACTGGGCCTACGAGCTGCCGTTCGGCCAGAGCAGGAAGTGGGCGAGCGGCGTCGGCCGGCTGGGCCAGATGCTGGTCGGCGGCTGGTCGTGGGACGGCAACCTGCGCATCCAGAGCGGCAACAGCATGGACTTCGGCAACTACCGGCTGGTGGGCATGAACGACGCGGACCTGCAGAAGGAGTTCTACCTGCGGTTCGTCACGGGCCCGGACAACAAGACCCACGTCTACATGCTGCCTGACGATATCATTCAGAACTCGATCAAGGCGTGGAGCACGGATCCAACATCGGCGACGGGCTACGGCGCGCTCGGAGCGCCGACCGGGCGGTACTTCGTGCCGGTGAGCGCGGCCGACGCCACGGCCAATCCAACCGGGTGCATCAGCGGGTACAGCACGCAGTGCACAGGCAACACGTCGCTCCATCACTACGTGTACGGCCCGGCCTTCTTCCGCGCGGACATGAGCTTCGGGAAGCGCTTCGAACTCACCAAACGCGTGTGGGCGGACATCCGGGTGGATGTGTTCAACGTATTCAACAACGTCGATTACTTCGGCACGACCGGTGTGAGCAGCACGTCAACCTCCGGCTACGAGGTGACGTCAGCGTATCGCGACTCGAGCGGCACGAACGATCCGGGCGGCCGGTTGATGCAGCTCTCGTTCCGGTTCAGCTTCTAGGAGGTTGAGTGTAGAGGCGACCGGCCGGTCGCCCCTACGGTTCGATGTGTATCCAGGGGCGGCGTCACCGACGTGGCGCCGCCTCTCTTCTTGTACGCGTGACAGGCCCAATGCCGGGAGCCGTAAGCCGAAGGCCGCAAGCCGCAAGCCGTAAGCCGATGGCCGTCATTGACTTGACAGCCCGCCGCCTCTCGACCCAGCGTCTCGGCACACCGTGCCGGGTGGAAGCGGCGATGGTACAATCTATGGCGGGGAATGGAGGTTCACGATGGGTCGTGGGATGTGGCTCGGCGTTGCGTGCGGTATCGGGGTCGCGCTGGTGGCCGGGGCCGTGGTGTCGGCCCGTGACGGCCAGCAGAAGCCGGTGTTCCGATCGGGCATCACGCTGGTCCCCATCGACGTCCGGGTGGTGGATAGCAAGGGCAAGCCCGTGCTCGACCTCAAGGCGGAGGACTTCACGATCGTGGAGGACGGCGTGCCGCAGCAGGTGCGCGAGTTCTCGGCGTTGAGCCTCAGCCAGGACCCGCCGGCGCCGGATCAGAAGCTGCGGATCCGCGAGTCGGCGTTGAGCCTGACGCCGCAGGCCAACCGGGTGTTCTTGATCGTCCTCGGGCGCGGCAGGCTGCAGGAGCCGTCAAAGGGGATGGACGCCCTCCTCCGCTTTGTTCGCAACCAACTCCTGCCCCAGGACCAGTTGGCGATCTTCGCCTACGACCGCGCCACCGACTTCACGACCAACCACGAGGAGATCGCCAAGCTGCTGGAGCGGTTCAAGCGCATGCACGAGGAGCTCGACTACAAGATCGGCCTCGAGATGACCAGCGGGCTGGCGGCCATCTACGGCAGCAAGTCGATCCCGAAGACGCTGCAGCGGCAGATCGACCTGCTGTTCGAGGGGTCGCCGCTCGTGGCCGCGCACCCGATGACCGCCCGCATCCCGGCCAGCATGACCGCCGACGCCCGCAAGCAGACCGATGCGGTGCAGCGCCGGGAGGACGAGGCGGCCCGCGCCGCCTCGGACGCGGCGGCGGGCCTCCCGCACGCGACGATGTGGAACGAACTCGATCAGATCGAGTCGACGATGTTCTCGGACCTGCCGTTCGAGCAGTTCATCCAGGACAACGCGCAGACCCTGCAGGACCTGGGCAACTGTTTCGCCGGCATCGAGTACCTGCGGCACATCGAGGGCGAGAAGCACCTGGTGTTCGTCACCGAGAAGGGCATGTTCCTGCCCCGGATGAGCGATGACGAGGCGCTGGCCAGGGCCGCGAACGACTCGCGCGTGGCGATCGACACAATCCAGACCGGCGGCATCTACATCGCGCAGACCGGCGGGGCGCCGGTGAACGCCTGGAACCAGACGTTCGCCTTCCAGGCGCTGCGGAACATCTCGCAGTGGACCGGCGGCGTGTCGTCGATCATGGACCCCGGGCAGATGGCGGTGGAGCGCCTGAACGACGCGACCCGGAACGGGTACGTGCTGGGCTTCTACCCGGCCAACGCCAGGTTCGACGGCAGCTACCGGAAGGTCGAGGTCAAGGTCCGGCACCCAGGAGCCACGGTCCTGTTCCGGCACGGCTACTACGCCCGGCTGGAGCTGCTGCCGTTCGACCGGCGGACGTTCATCACGCAGGACCGGATTCTCGCCGCCGTCGCGTTCAGACGCGAGGTGAACGACATCAAGCTGAAGCTCGACTGCTCGCTCGTCAGGTCCGAGGGCGACGCGGAGCGCGACCTGCTCGTGGGCTTGAAGATCGACCCGTCGCGCCTGGCGTTCCGGACGACCGCGGACGGCTCGCACCTCGGCCTGATCGACATCGCCGTCTTCTACTTCGACCAGAAGGGGCAGATGCTCGGCAACGCGGCGCAGAAGGCCGAGCTGAAGTTCACCGACGAGGTGTTCCAGGGCATCAAGAAGTCCGGGATCCCCTACAAGCTGCGCATCCCGGTCTCCGCGGCCACGCGGAACCTCCGGGTGGTCGTCTATGACTTCAAGGCGGACCTCGTCGGGTCGGCGGACGGAAAGGTGATCTAGACGCTGCGGAAGGCCGGTCGGTCGTAGGGCGAGGGGCGAGGGACGAGGGGCCGGTCGCCCGCCGGGCTACCGCGCGGCCTGGAGCGGCGGTGGCGCGAGCGCCTTGTCCTTGATGTCGCGGAATTTCGCGCTCACGCTCGACAGCCGTTCGTCCCATTCGGTGTTGATCGCCTGGTTCTGCACGGCGAGGTGGAACTTCGTCATCACCATCACGAGGAACACTGGCTTCAGAAAGGCCTGCCGCACGTTCGACGCGAACAACGCGGCGACCACGAATCCCAGGATCATCCCGCCCGGTTTCAGCGACACGGGCAGGACGAACATCAGTAATCCCGCCGGCACCAGCATCACCACCCACAACAGCACGGTCAGCAGTTTGTCGAGCACCACAACCAAGGCGGCTGTCTTCAGGATCTCCATGCTGTTCTGACAGTAGTAGATGATCCCGTCTTTCGAGCTGCGCCACGGGTTCTCGTCGCCGCGGGCCAGGTTGTAGGAGAAGATCGTCTCGTCGATGTAGGTCGTGGCCGCGCGAACGATGGCGTTGACGATCCCCACGACCGAGGACAGGCCAGGAATCGGCAACAACTGCGACACCCAGTCGAGTGTCCGGTTGAAGGCGCCGACCACGCCCCGGACGAGCAGGTGGAGGGCGAACAGCAGGTTCACCTGTCCGAACCGGTCGGTCACGACACGCCGGCCGTAGTCGAACATCCCGACAGACCCGTTCTCGATCCGTCCTTTCGTGATGAGCTCGGTCAGCACGGCGATGTGGCCGGCTTGCACGAGGTAGAGCACGTAACGAACCACGAACCACCACAGGTAGCCGTACGTGCCGAGCAGAACGATCATCCAGCCCACACCGATGAACGGATGGACCTTCGCGCCGAGCCACGACCCGATGCCGACGGCAGTGACGAACCAGACGATCGTCACGACTGAGAACGCGAACAGGATGCCGAACCGGACGGCGGCGTAGGGCAGCGTCCGCAGGACGAGTGAGAGCGCGGTGCCGAAGCCCGCGCGCTCGACGGAGAGTGCATACGAGTGGCGGACCGGCAAGTCAGGATGGCTGTGGGCGTCGTCGGTCATGAATCGGTCCTCCATTCGTTGTCTGGCGCCGTTCGCCCCTACAGTTCTTCCCAGTTTGCCACTTCGGGTTCGCGGCTCTGCACGAGCGCGGCGTGGCGGTGCGGCCTGATGACGAGGGCAGGCCGGCTGACGACAGGATCCTCGAGCGGGAACACGCGATCGAGCGTGCCGTACCGCCGCTTCAGGTCGTCCAACTCACCGAAGTCGAGCGCGCGGTTGGGACATGCGGACACGCACGCCGGGGGCTGGCCTGACTCGATCAGATCCAGGCAGAAGTCGCACTTGCTGACGGTGTTGGTCGCCGCGTCGTACCGGATCGCCTCGTACGGGCAATCGGCGCGGCACTTGTTGCACTTGGTGCACCGCGCCTGATCGATCAGCACGATGCCATCCGGCCGCTTCCAGATGGCATCGACCGAGCACTGCTTTCCGCAGACCGGTTCGAGGCAGTGATGGCACGCGACCGACAGGTTGTAGGCCGCGACCGTGCTCGTCCAGGCTTCGCCCTTCTTCTGCCACACGCCCGCCGTGACTTCGTACACGCGTCGCCAGTGCAACCCCGCCTCGAGGTTGTTCCTGTCCTTGCAAGCCACCTGGCAGGTCTTGCAGCCGGAGCAGGCATCCGAGTTCACGAAGAAGGCGTACTGGCTCATGGTTCCTACATCAGAATCCAGAATCCAGGAGTCAGAATGAGGAAGCCATTCTGAATTCTGACCTCTGGCTCCTGACTTCTGTCAGGCTTTCACCACCTCGGCCATCACCGTGTGCTGCGCGTTGCCGAAGGCGAGCGGTGTCCAGCGCTCGGACGTCAGCACGTTCACCGATCCGCCGCGGTCCAGCCCTGTGTCAGTGGGCGCCCACCACGCCCCCTGGGGGATCGCCACCACGCCAGGCATGATGCGCCTCGTCACGCGGCACCGTATCGTCAACTCGCCCCGGCCGTTGAAGACCCGCACCTCGTCGCCGTTGGCGAGGGAGCGGGCGGCGGCATCGACCTGGTTCACGAACACCCGGTGCGGGAACGCCTCCTCCAGCCAGTCCACGCCGTTCATCGTCGAATGCACACGGGCGAGCGTGTGGTGGCCGACCACCTGCAGCGGGTACTTGCGCGCCTCGGCACCAAATGGGCTCTCCCACTCCTGGATGTACTTGGGAACTGCCGGAATCTCGCTCGCGTTGCCCAGCGCATGAAGCGCCGACGAGAAGATCTCGATCTTCCCGGACGGCGTGGAGAGGGGGAAGCGGCCTGGATCCCGGCGGAAGTCCTCGAACGCGATGGCCGGTTTAGTCACCGCGACCTTGTGCACGCCGGCGTTGCTCGTTTCGAACTCGCGAAGAGAAGGCAGCCGGGGGTAGCTCTTGCGGTATGACGAGAGGGCAACGTCCACCCAGTCGCGTTCACTGCGCCCTTGGGTGAAGGCCTCGCGCAGGTTCAGCCGGCCCGCGATATCGGCGCAGATTTGGTAGTCGCTCCTCGACTCGCCTGCCGGCTCCACAGCCTTCGGCATCAACAGCACTTCGTCGCCGTACTTCCAGCCGTCCTCGACGCCCCAGGTTTCGAGTTGGGTGCACGCCGGCAGCACGATATCCGCGAAGCGGGCGGAGGGAGTCAGAAAGTTGTCCTGGACGATGACGCACTCGACGAGACGTTCGTCCTGGAGGAGTTTCGCCGTGCGGTTGATGTTGGCGTGCTGGTTGACCAGCGCGTTCGAGGCGACCGCGTAGATCAGCTTGATGCTGGTGTCGAGGCGCGGCACGCCCCGCACGCCCTGCTCCGGGCCAAGTTCCTTTCCCGAAACGACGGCTTCCGTCCAGAGGAACGTCGGGATGCTGGCCTTGACCGGGTTGGCGCCGGTCGGGAAGACGTTCCAGAGCGGACCGCCATCGGGCGCCTGCAGCGCCATGCCGCCGGCCCAGCCGCCGGGGACGCCCACATTGCCCGTGAGCGCGGCCAGCACGCACCCGGCGCGAACTACCTGCTCGCCGTACGCGCGCCGCTGCATGCCGTAGCCCTGGTAGAGCACGCCGGGCTTGCGCGTCGCGTACTCGCGCGCCAGGCGTTCGATCGTCTCGCGCGGAACGCCGGTGATCGCCTCGGCCCACTTCGGCGTCTTGGGCGTCTTGTCCCGCGTGCCGAGGATGTAGTCCTTGTAGGTCTCAGCGCCCTTTGCCTCGACGGGCATCTGCGATTCGTCGAAGCCCACACAGTGGCTCGCGACGAATGCCGCGTCGTGCAGGCCGGCGGTGATCATCACGTGCGCCATCGCGGACATCATGGCCGCATCGGTGCCCGGCCGGATGGGAACCCACTCGTCGGCCAGCGCCACCGCGCTGAGCGTCATCCGGGGGTCGATGCACACGATGCGCGCGCCGTTCTCGCGGGCCTTCCGGAGGAAGAACTCCGTATTGGTGCCGTCGCGCATTTCGCTCGGGTTCCATCCCCACATCAGGATGTACTTCGAGTTCAGCCAATCCTGGCGCTGGTTCCCCGTGACCCCCGTGCCGTACACCGTCTCGGTCGCCCGCGCCATGCACGCCCACGAATAGGTGTTGTAATGGCCGAGCGAGCCGCCGAACAGGTTCATCAGCCGCTGCGCCACCTGGCGGCCGTTGGTCTGGCTGTAGCTGCCGGTGCCGTAAGGGACGAAGAGCGCGGAGTTGCCGTAGGCCTTCTTCACGCGCAGCAGTTGTGACGCGACCGTGTCGAGCGCCTCGTCCCAGGAAACCTGCTGGAACTTCCCCTCGCCGCGCCGGCCAACCCGCTTCAGTGGGCGGAGCAGGCGGTCGGGATGGTACTGGCGGCGGCGGTACGCGCGTCCGCGGATGCAGGCGCGCAGTTGCGGCGCGTCGATCGTGTCGGCAGGAGCGTCGTCGGTGTCGATGCGGACGATGACGCCGTTTTCGATGTGCAGTTTCAGGAGGCAGCGCCCGCCGCAGTTGTGGGACGGGCAGCCGACGCGAAGGATCCTGGAGGCCTCGCGCGCCAGGCTTGCTCCGCCGAAGCCGCCAGGCGTAGGCGCGAGGCTCGCGCCCCGTGGATCGGAGTCGGCCAGGAGGCTCGGGGGTAGCGAGGACAGGGCTGAGCCGACGAGCACGCCCCACTCGAGGAAGCAGCGCCTCGTCACCCCTTTGGGGTCAGGTCTTGAAACATCACCGTTTTCAGGTGTGGCGCCGGGCACACGCGGATGATACCCCGAACCGCCTTGGTGTAGGGGCGACCGGCTGGTCGCCCGTCTCCCACGAGCAGGAACGGGTTGCCCATGGTGGACGGTCCCATGTCCACCATCTTGTCCCAGCGGGCGATCTTCCGGTCGGCGCCCAGCTGGAACCCGAGAAGAGCTTCTCCGGAGAGGTGACGGGTGCCTGCGCCGGCGCCCGCAGATTAGGGCTCGTCAGCAGCAGCGCCAGCGCAAGCACGAACGGGATCGAGCGTATGAGGCGAGGAGAGGTATGCAAGGACACGGAGAGAAATGCCAGTCACGCATGTGGCGTGACGGTGTGGACAGGGGAGTCGGCGTCAACCGGGCCGGCGGGCCGGGCCCGGCTGACGCCGGCGCCGCTGCGTACCCGCCTCCGTGTATCTCCGTGAGCTCAGTGGTTCAATTCGTGCCGTAACCCGGCGGTGTGTTTCACGCGTGGGGGAGACGCGACCTCGCGGACCCACCGTCTTGCACGGCATCTCGCACCATTTCGGTCAGCGCGCGGTAATCCACCTTGCCGCTCGGCATCTTCGGGAGGAACGGCAGCACGACGAACTGCTTTGGCAGGGCGATGCGCGGCAGGTTCTCCGACAACCGCGCGAGCGCGGCCTTCTCGTCCACCTTTTCCGTCACCGCCGCCACGATCTTCGCGCCACGCACCGCGTCTGGCACCTCCACGACGCCGCACTCCACTGTTTCTGGCAGCGATCGCTGCAGCACGTCCTCCACCTGCACCAGCGACACCATCTCGCCGCCGATCTTCAGGAACCGCCCCAGCCGGCCCACGTGCCACAGGTATCCTTCGTCGTCCCTGTAGCCCATGTCGCCGGTGTCGTACCAGCCGTGGCGCATATGCTGCGCCGTCGCCTCGAAGTCGTCGAAGTAGGCCGACATCACGCTGTCGCCCTTGACCAGGATCTTGCCGATCTCCTTCACGTCGCACGACTCGCCCGTCTCGTAGTGCTCCATTCGCACCTGCACGTTCGGCAGCGCCTTGCCCACGCTCCCCGGGCGGTTGTGTCCCGGCGTGTTCACCGAGATCACCGGGCTCGTCTCCGTCGTGCCGTAGCCTTCGAGCAGCACCTTGCCATGGCGCTCGATGAAGGCCAGGCGCAGCGACTCGGGGCACTTGTCCGCGCCGGTGATCAGCAGCCGCACCGAGGCGAAATCGCCGGGGTCCGACTTCTGGAGATAGCCTGCCAGGAAGGCCGGCGTCCCGACCATCATCGTCACGCCCTCCTCGCGGACCGCCGTGGTGATCGCGCGGAACTCCAGCGGATTGGGCGACGTGACGACGGTCATCGCGTTGGTGAGGGGCAGCCAGCACGTGACCGTGAGGCCGAAGACGTGGAAGAGCGGGAGGTTGCCGAGGATGATGTCCTTGGGGCCGAACTCCAGGACCTGGTGCATCCCGTCGATGTTCGCCTTGATATTCCGGTGCGACAGGGGCACCGCTTTCGGCTCTCTCTCGCTTCCACTGGTGAACAGGATCACCGCCCTGTCATCGTCTCCGCCGAGATGGACGTGCCGGCAGATGCGGTCGGCGGACATCGAGGCGCGCAGGAACCCGCTCATCTTGTTGAGCGCCGAGACGCGTGCGGCCAGGTCCTCGATGAAGACCATGCCGTCCACGACAGGGCACTTGATCTTCTCGAGCAGCGCGCGCGAGGTGATGATCGTGCGAAAGGCGAGGCGGCGCTGCGCCATCTCGCAGTTTTGCACGGCTCCCGTGGAGTAGTTGATCATCACCGGCGTGCGGCCGCTCATCAGCGCCGCAATCAACGTGTAGATGGCCCCGCCCGATGTCGGGATCATCACGCCGATCATGCCCGGCGCGTATCGCCGGAACTTGCTCGAGAGGATCAGCGCACGCAGCAGCGTGTCGCGGTAGGTGGCGCGCTGGCCCGTGGCACGGTCGATCACGGCCAGCTTGCTCTCGTGGCTTTTCGCGGTGCGGACGAATTGTTCGACGAGGGACACGCATGCCTCCGGACCGACTCTCGGCCCGCGGGATCTTACCACCCTTCGACT
>Ga0209747_1000253_pt1 | contig 29078 bp, 19 predicted proteins | sample BarGraNGADG00311_FD_184498 | JGI IMG/M metagenome (GOLD analysis project Ga0209747, IMG submission 184498) | Arctic peat soil microbial communities from Barrow, Alaska - Barrow Graham LP Ref core NGADG0011-311 (SPAdes) (version 2) | ecosystem: Environmental > Terrestrial > Soil > Wetlands > Peat...
AATTCCAGGTAAATCATGTACAAATTGAAATTAAAAACAGTTATTCTGCTGGTAATCATCACTTTGGTTGCCAGTTCTTCGTGGAACACAATTTCCGGCCAATCCAGAAATTCAGACAAATCGACGCCTTTTTCAGTTCAGATTTCGGACAAGCCGATGACTTTCTGTAATCCTCTCAACCTGAGTGTAGGCTCTGAAAGGGCACGCAGGGCCGGAGAGCCTGTTGTAGTCCTTTATAAGAATGATTATTATCTTTTTATTACCGGTGGCAGAGGATATTGGTATTCCGGCAATATGAGAGACTGGACCTATGTTGATGTTCCCGATTATCCAAGAAGCTGTCCATCGGTTTTAACTGATGGTGAGACTTTATATGCCTGTTCAATGAATGCAAGGGATGTATTCACCAGTACTGATCCTAAAAATGGAAAATGGACAAAGGTTGGTACTTTGGATAGGGATTACGGCGATGCGGATATGTTCCGTGATAATGACGGCAGGTTTTATATGTATTGGGGGTGGTCGCAGATTTTACCATTCCAGGTTGTTGAACTGGACCCCAAAAACGGCTTCAGGGAGAAAGGTAAGCCAGTTGTCTGCTTCTTTGGAAACTATGCCGAACACGGTTTTGAACGAAGGAGAAGTGAAGATGTAATATTTCCTTTCTTTACACACAGACCCTATTTCCCTGAAGAATCACCCTGGATAGAAGGGCCATGGATGGTAAAACACAATGGGAAATATTATCTGCAATATGCTGCAATCGGACTCGAATTTTTGTCCTATTCTCACGGGGTCTATGTGTCTGACAGTCCCTTCGGGCCATTTAAATATTCCGAGCATAATCCCCTTACATTCAAAACAACCGGATTTGCTCCCGGTGCAGGTCATGGCTGCACTTTCCACGACAAAAACGGGGATTTATGGACCATTTGTATGATCCCTGCATATTATGGGGGAAGAGGTGGAGGTGAACTTTCCTTGTTTCCCACATCTGTTGATGCTGAAGGTGTAATGCACTCTAACACTGCTTTTGGAGATTACCCGCAATATTATCCCGGTATCAAAAAAGATGCAGTTGATAATAACTTCACCGGGTGGATGCTTTTATCCAATAAGAAATACGCAGAAGCATCCTCCACCCTCCAAGGATTTGGAGTTCAAAATGCCGTAGATGAAAATTTCATGACCCACTGGAGTGCTCAAACGGGGAATCCCGGAGAATTTATGACACTGGATCTTGGCAAGGAATGTAAAATATATGCCTTGCAGGTCAATTTTGACCTGCAGGATTCAAAGGTAAAATTTGGCAGGGGCTTTGGTGTAGCTAGTGGTCTTAGTCGTTATGAGTCATTTACAGTCCAGATTTCAAACGACAGTAAGAACTGGTCGATGCTAATTGACAAAACCAATAATGCTGTGGATAACAGACATGATTATACCGAACTTGCAGAACCTGTAACAGCCAGGTATGTAAAATTAACCAATGTATTCACTCCAGATAGCGGGAAATTTGCTGTAAAGGATTTACGGGTATTTGGAAACCCTGATAAGGCTAAATTTACAAAGGTCGGTGATGTAATGGTTGTCCGCGACCCGGAAGATCGCCGTGACGCAACCATTACCTGGAAACCTGTTGAAGGAGCCGATGGCTATGTTGTCCGTTACGGTATTGAACCTAATAAACTTTACAACAGCTACATGGTCTATGATAAGTATACTCTGACAATCCACAGTCTCAACAAAAATCCGGAATATTTCTTTAAGGTTGAGGCATTCGATAGTGGAACAGATTATTACAGGGAAAGAACAGAACAGACGATGGGCAGGGGCGCAGAAATCGAACTTATGAAAGATGGAAAAATGCTTAAACGAATAATGATTCATGAGAAGATCAATGAGTATGTTTTTGATAGTATTGCACCAGGCCAATACGTATTAAGACATACTTTCGGTCCTGTACTTTGGAAAGGAGAGTTAACTAAGGCTGATGTGATAGGTTCTAATGATCAGGTCACAAAAACAGATACTCTTTCCCCTCTAGGTGAAGGATTAAAAGTTCTTGGACAGATGGAAATGAAGGTTATCCCCGGGAAGGAATTCGGAAAATTTGTCGTGATAATGAGGTATAATAAATAATAAATGATTGAATACTAGACTGAAGAAGTTCTAAATAGCTATCACTGCTTCAAACAATAAGCAAAAGAGGCCTGGATCGATTATCCAGGCCTCTTTATTTCTATTTACTCTATAATTCAACAATCACGAAAGTACAACAATTACTTCCTGGGGGATGGCCCTTTGAATTCGGGAGAGTCTGTCATTGTGCAGGCTGCATTGTCTCCTTCTACGTTGAATACCATAACTTTAGGACTAGCGGTAGTGTAAGGAGTCCAGAGACCGTCGCCCTTGCCGTTCGGATTTCCAAACTTGGAGAAATTCGTATAGTAATCAACCATTTGAAGACTCAATGCCTCGTCGCCCTTTGTGAAAGGCCTCCAGCTGTGTCTTAAAGAATGGAACACGTACCATAAATCCGAAGAGTGCCAGGCACCATTATCGTCACCAGGAAGCTGGCGTGCGAATAAATAAGCAAAAGTAGGTTTAGTGCCCTTTTCAGCACGCAGGGCACAAAAATCTTTTATTGCCTGGGTTGCATCACCCATATCGTTTGCAGTGTATCCAAACATATAAGGAATATCGGGAATTTCATTAGCACGTGCTACATCAGTGAAAGTACCTTTTAGGAGATAATTGTCGATAACAGGACCCCACATGAAACGCTTTTTAGTTGTATCCATGTACTCTTGCGACATTTTTGTCAGCTCCTCAAACGAAAGGGCACGCATATCCTCCAACGTAGATTTTTTAAAAAAATCCATTAACTTCTTGTTAGCCAGTTGTGCCGTATCGAGGAATGTACCTGGTCGCATGTTGCCCAGACCGCCACCACTCATGCTAATTGCATGGCTGATCAGGTTTTTTGACAATGGGGAAGCGCATAATGACTGCACGCTGCCGGCACCGGCGCTCTGACCGAAGATAGTTATGTTGTTGGGGTCGCCACCAAATTGGTCTATATTATTTTTAATCCATTTAAGCGCTGCAACCTGGTCGAATAAACCATAGTTACCCGATACCTTGTTGGGGCTTTCAGCCGATAAAAGTGGGTGTGATAAAAACCCTAATACACCAAGACGGTAAGTTACCGATACAAAAATTACACCACGTGATGCCCAGGCCTCGCCACCATCCATTTCCGGTTCAAAAGCAAAGCCTTCACGAAAACCGCCGCCGTGGATCCACATGGCAACAGGCAGTTTCTTCCCTGTTTGGCCTGCTGCAGGAGTCCAGACATTCAGATAGAGACAGTCCTCATTGAACGGAACAGATCCACTGGCCCGCCATTCCCTGCCATAAAAACTTTGGGGATCCCATGTTATTTGCTCGGAAGCAGCTCCGTAAGTGTCTGCTTTCTTAATGCCTTCCCAGGGCACAACGGGTTGTGGCTCTTTCCAACGAAGGTTTCCAACAGGAGGAGCTGCAAAAGGTAGACCCTTATATGCAATAATCCCCTTCGTCGGGGTCTGAATGCCAGTTACCTTGCCGCCTTCAATGGTCAGTACGGGATTCGAATCAATGCATGAAGCTAATGTTAATGACACGAAGATCGAGATAAAGAAAAATAAATTTTTCATAAGAGTATTAAGATTTTTTGATTGTTTAGAAATTGTATTAGTTATAAGATAGGCAACAGTTTATACAAATAAAAATTTACATTAATTACAATGCGTCTTCTTGATCCCCGCTAATAGAAATAATATTTCCCCCATAAGTAAAAATACCGGGATTGCTGTTTAATGTTATTCAAATATAATGAGAAACGGGATAATTCCAAATACTGTGTCTATGAACAACATTCAATTATTAACCTTTCATGATTAAATTTTAAAAACATTCTTTCCTCCTTTCAAATCATAGCTTCTCCCCTTCCAGATAAAGGTGCCCGTAGCCTTTACCGGAAGTGTGATTTCTGCATTAATCTGCTTTCCTGAATTATCATATCTGACCGAAATTTTTCCGGCCGGATGTGGCATATCGCCACCAATTTTTGCGATCGATCCCAAATGCGGCTCAATTTTAATCTTCTTAAATCCGGGGGCATCGCTGTCAATCCCCAAAACTGTCCTGAAAAACTCAATATTCGGACTTGCGCCCCAGGCATGGCAATCAGACCGGCTTATGCTGATTTCAGATATTTCTGCCCAGGTAGTAAGTCCAAGAGATATATTTTCGCGCCATTTGCCAAGCCAGTTCAGGTAATCATTTCCCATTCCGGCCTTAACCAGAGCCTGATGCAGATAGTATTTAAAATAAATGGAAGCCTGAGTCAGAGTTGAATCCGAGACAAGCAGTTTCCCCATATTTGCAGCTTCATCTCCGGTAACCATTCCGGTTAAAATTGCCAGCGAATTGGCATGCTGGGAAAAAACATCTTTTTCAGGAGTGTCGGCAAAAAGCTTTCGTGTATTGTCCCAATATTTGTTACGTATTGTTACAATTAACTGTTGAGCCTTTTGATTATACATTGAGGCATATTCTTTCATGCCCATATTTTGTTCTATTACCGCCGCTGTCTTATATGCCATAAGGAGCTGAAAGTCCAATATGGAAGAACACCCGTCTTTGCCAAAAGGTCCCATTCCCCTTTGCCATCCTTTGGTATTTACCCAATCAGTAAAAGTCCAGTAAGGGACATTATTCAGCGAACCATCCGGTTGCTCAAATCTTTGAAAATAATTTAAGATCTGTCTTTCACCCGGCAATTTGTTTTTTATAAAAACGCTGTCTGATCCGTACATCATATAATCGTACAGCATGCCGATATACCACAATGAGAAAGTAGGAATACACTGGTGGGTTACCGTCGGATACCGGCTTAGGGTTAACCCTTCAGGCTGTCGTGAGTAATCAATCAGATTTAATGCATTACGTACCAGGCGGTCATCCCCGCTATTGTATAACGAAACCATTGCCTGAATCCTTGTATCACCGATATATTGTAGTTGCTCGTAAAAAGGACAATCCATATAAGTTTCAACAGCACATAAACGGGCAGTCCGCCAGCCTATTTCCAGTATTTTCTGCATTTCGACATTGTCGGTCTCAAGTTTTGCATTGAACTGAAAAGGAAAACCTGTAAACGTCCCGAAGATATCTTCCAGAATAAGGGGTGTTTCTTTGGTTTCTATTCGTAATTGCATATAACGGTAGGTTCTCCAGATAAGAGATGTGAAGTTCTGGCTATCCGTTCCGTCGGAAATAATGATATCTTCCCTTCCGGTCATTCTCTTACCTTCAATATCATTGCGGTTGCCTTTTTCAGAATTATTTTCAAACAGTGCTTCTGAATAAGTAACAGTTATAGTGCTTTTCTTGCCGCCACTGAAGATCAGTGTGAGATAAGCATTGGTAAGAAAAGTCTGATCAAGCAAAATAGTGGCTGTTGAATTGGCAGAAACAGTTATCGCTGTTTTTGTTGCCGGGAAAGTAGCCGGGACTGTTATGCCTTCTGTTTTCCTCACTTTTACCAGACGTTGATGCTTCAATTCCATTTGCGGCAAAACAGAAGGCACCAGCATCCAGTTATCGGGACCATCCAGGCCAATGGTATATTTGGGAATTCCTGCAGATATAGTCTCTGCTTTTTCCCAACCGCTGTCGTCAAATGACAATTTATCCCAGTTTGAATTCTTCAATTGCATGTCGATTTCTTCTCCGGGGCCGGCAACATAATAGCCTGCAACCATTGTTCTCACAGGTTTATAACTTTTATCCTGTCTGCATTTCCAGGAATTATTTGTGTTGAGAATCTGTGCTTCATCCGTCGCTCCCTGCAGGATAAAACCTGTTTTGAAGGAGATCTGGGCCTCAGGCCTGTAATCTCCATCATTCCATACCAGTGATGAAATAATATTCTGTCCGGTATGAAGATAGGGTACCAGATCAACGATCTCAAAATTCCAGTGAGTTAAATCACCTCTGGCAGGCCCGAGAGATACCAGTCTTTCATTTACGTATAATTTATACCTGTTATCTGCTGAAATATAAATCGGAAAAGATTCCGGTACTGCGGGCAATGTGATTTTTTTCCTGAACAGGTAAACTCCATATGCAGTTGGGTTTATCCCTGGAACCGTCACCCAGCTTGCTTTCCATTGATTTTGCAGAACGGCAGGATCGATATTCTGGGCACCTGATTCAGATGGCAGTAATAACCAAAAAATCAGAAACAGACTGGTAATAAAGATTTTTTTTGTCATTTTATGATTTTGAATTTTGATAGATATTATATCTATAAAAATAGTCTTAAAAAAATTATGCTGATCCTTTTAAATAAAATTTGTTTGCTGATGTGCTGGCAATGTAAATCGACAATCAATCAGCAAAATATTGTAACTTAACAATCCTGCATCAGAAGAATTTATAAATTTGAATATCGTAAAAAATAATCATAAAGTTCTCAATAAACTATATATAATTTAGTTCTTTGATATCTTGATAACCCTAGTTTGTAAGTAGTTTTATTAAAGGCGTTTGAATTAAAATCGGGATATTCAAATTTTGGAGTATTTTGTAGTCTGGTTTACTTACCGTCCCGCCTAAGCGGGACGGATTAAGAAGCACTAAAAGTACGGGCTTTAGCCCACAAATGAAGGACTAAAGTCCTTCCGGATGAGGTTGATATACCGTTGGACACTAATGAGCGTAAATTTTTAACAACTTCTGCTTAATTAAAGTAATTTAAATTATAAGATCTGACAATGAAAATAAAGATGATTGTTTTGTTTTGTTTTGTTTTAATTGGTCAGTCACTCTGCTCCCAAAATAAACACGAAGGAGTTAAACAAGATGAAATGTGCTGGTGGTATAATAACCCTGCGACAAAATTCTGGGAAGGACTCCCTATTGGGACAGGGCGATTTGCAGGTATGGTTTGGGGTAAAACTTCAGATGAAGTTATCTCTTTCAATGATGAAACATTGTGGACCGGAGGACCATACAATCCGAATAATCCGGATGGCCCGGAAATCATTAAGAATATTCGAAAATATGTTTTGGATAAAGATTGGGCTGCTGCTGATAACGAAGCAAAAAAACTTTCCAGCAGGCCAATGAGCGTGCAATACTACCAGCCAATGGGTCGACTAAATGTTCAATTCCCCGGACATGATCAGGAAAAAGTGAAAGAGTATAATAGAAAATTAAGCATGGACAGTGCTCTGGTTACTGTTTCATATAAACATGGGGACGTGGATTACAAAAGAGAAGTTTTTGCCAGCTATCCCGATCAGGTGATTGTCATGAGGTTGACAGCCGGCAAAAAAGGTACTATTGATATTAACGCATGGTTATCCAGTCTCCAACCGTCGGCTACCACACATTTGGAAAACGACGTTATCGTTATGGATGGTACAACCATTGAGAATACTACAAACCCTTATAATTTACGCATATTACCTGCACAAATGAAATGGCAATCGAGATTAAAAATAATTCAGGAAGGAGGAAGTTTAACCAAAGATTCAGGTATCGCGGGTAACAAGATTATAGTTAAAGATGCCAGTACAGTCACTTTTATTTTAGCAGGAGCCACTAACTGGAAAAACTGGAATGACATTTCACAAAATGAAAAAGAAAAATGTAATGAGTATATATCAAAAGCATCACAATACACTTTTGCCCAACTTAAAGAACGACACGTAAGAGACTATATCCCATTATTCCATTCATGTAAAATTGATTTAGGTAAGAATGAAAATTCAAATCTGACTACATCGGCAAGGATGGATAAGCTAAGAGCAGGAGAAAATGATCCATTATATATCTCACAATATTTTCAATATGGCCGGTATCTTTTACTTGCTGGGGCCAGAGAAAATACACTCGCTTTTAATAACCACAACATTTGGTTGGATGATATGGAAGGACGTTGGAGAGGTAGATGGACATTAAATATAAATATTGAAGAATGTTACTGGCCTGTTGAAAGCACTAACCTTCCGAATATCAATGAATCGTTGTTATTGTTTGTTGAGAATCTAGCTAAAGCCGGGGCCAGAACAGCTAAGGAGTTATATGGATGTCGGGGTTGGACAGCCCATCATGGAACAGATATTTGGTTTAATACGGCGCCAACCGATGGAGATCCACAATATGCAACATGGCCTATGGGAGGAGCCTGGCTTATGCAACAATTATTTGAGCATTATAAATATAACTATGATACCGCATATCTTAAAAGAATATACCCGTTATTAAAAGGAGCCACCGAATTCTTTCTTGATTTCCTGATGACAGATCCTAAAACAGGTTGGCTTGTAACATGCCCGTCAACCACCCCTGAAAATAGTTTCGTTACCGATAAAGGAGAAATTTGTTCTGTTTCGATGGGAACATCTATGGATAATCAAATTATCCGGAATCTATTTCGTAATTGTATTACTGCATGTAAAGTACTGGATAAGGATAGTGGGATGCGACAAAAACTTGAGGCTGCTTTGCCAAAATTACCTCCGCATCAGATTGGAAGCTTTGGACAGTTGCAGGAATGGTTGTATGACTTTAAAGAGGTAGAACCCACTCATCGTCATTTATCACATCTTTTTGCAGTGTATCCTGACGATGATATAACATTACATAAAACACAGGAACTGGCAAAGGCTGTTGATGTAGTACTCAAAAGAAGGGGGAATATAAATCTTGGCTGGTCGGGTGCATGGAAAATAAACCTCCATGCAAGGTTAGAAGAACCACAACTAGCATATGAGGTACTAAAAACTATGTTAACAGATGTTAGTATTCATCCAAGGAAAGAAGATAGCCGCATTACACCTTCTTTTGAAGGAAATCAGGCCATACAGGGAGTGACTGCAGGTGTTGCAGAGATGTTAATGCAAAGTCATTCTTCTGAAATATCGCTTCTCCCCGCCTTGCCAAATGAATGGAAAGACGGTGGCATTCAGGGACTTGTCGCACGTGGTGCTTACCAGGTGACTATCTATTGGCATGATGGTAAGTTAACAAAAGCATTTATATATCCTAAATTCAGTAATAAATGCAGAATCCGAACCAAAGTTAATGCAGCTATATTTTCTGAAGGTAAAGAAATAAAAACTGACAGTTCTGAATTAAATGTTCTGGAATTTGATGCTGAAGCAGGAAAATGCTATGAGGTAGTAAGTTTAGGCTACTCCGATATTAATACCGGCAGCTCCAAGTGATATTTTGCGAATAAATTCGCGACGATTTGTACTCATAACTTGTTAGTCTTAAAAGTATTATAGTTTCCTTATTTTTATACTTCTGAATTTAACCGCATCCTGATGATATTGGAGTAAAATTGGTGTCTCTTTAACCATCCCGAAATCTTTGAATTCGGCATATTTACTTCGGGCAACCAAAGCTCTGTAAATGTTCGATCCACGTACATATTCAACAACTTTCATTCCATTCAGCCAATGTTCAACACGGTTATCAGGATGAACAATAATTTTTCCTGAATTCCATTCATCCGGACCTTTTGTGAATCTTTCCTGTTTGTCTGCAGGAATTAGATCATACAATGAAGCCAGGGTACGGTTTCCTACTACTCCACCTTTCGCATCCGGATGTCTTTTATCGTCAAGGATCTGGTATTCCAAACCAATTCCCGGGCCACCATTTCCAACACCATATTTAACACCACCATTCGCACCTTCGGCATAATTAAACTCAAACTGGAGTTCGAAAGCGCCGAATTTTTCTTTGCTTATAATATCGGTACCTCTCACGCGTGCCTCTGGCCTGTTTGGTACAGTTTCAATAATTCCATCTGCTATTTTCCATCCTTCATCAGGAAACTGATCACTGTTACCAAAAGCAGCTACCCAGCCATTGGATGTCTTTCCGTCAAAAAGTAATTCCCATCCCTGTTCTTTTTCAGCCTGACTAAGCGTATTGGGTATTAAATTCACTACATAAACATCTGGTGTCTCAGTTGGAGTCAGATCTTTTGTTTTAATTTTGATGTTTTTCCAACGAATTTGTTTGCCTGGTTTATCATCTTTACCGATAGAATGTACCTGAAGGGCAATAAAACCACTTGGAGTCATGTCATCAATCAAATATGCGGCCGGGACATTATTTAACCAGGTACGAATACTATTTCCGATACATTCAATCCGGTAATGGTTCCATTGGCCTGATTTAAAGGCTGGTTTGGCAGCAGGATTCAACTCGCCAGTATATAGCCATCCCCGCCGAGACTCGTCGTAAATACCTCCACTCCAGGCACGTGAAGAAGGATCGACTTCGCATTGATAGCCATGAACCCGACCTTCCATAACTTCAGGTTTACTTAAACTCCTGAATTGTATTCCAGAGTTCATGTCATTATCTACTAACAAATCGAGTTCGAGAATGAAATCACCATACTCTTTATCAGTAGCAAGAAATGAGTTTGTAGTATTTGCAACTGTAGTACCAACTATTTCACCTTTTTCAACATGATATTTTGCCTGACCATTCAACTGATGCCAGCCTGATAAGTCTTTCCCATTGAAAAGTGAAACCCAGCCCTCGCTTTTCTTTGCAGAAACGGATAACACAAAAAACAAAAAAGTAAGAAGCATTTGAATTTTTCTCATAAGACTATTGTGTTTAAGATTTGATTTAATAAGTTATTTAAAGAACCAGTGCCTGGTTCTAAGGGTCAGGTATTTATTACTAACATTTAAAGCTACAATATGAATCTAATAATATTAATAATAAAATAAATAATATTAAAATGTTATATAGTATTTTTGGTCTGACCTAATTACTATGGTACGAATGAAAAAAATTTTATCAGCATTATTTTTTGCAGGATTTTCGCTGACAAATTATTCTCAGCCTGGGCTTAATCTGAATAAACCTGAACGGATCGAAGAAATGAAAGATGCCGGTTTCGGGATGTTTATCCACTGGGGCGTTGACGTTCAGCTGGGAGGGGTAATCAGCCACCAACTAGTGGGTGCTTCTGAGGATTACATTAACAAATATATCACCGATTTACCTCAAACATTTTTTCCTTTGGACTGGAATCCGGAAAAAATTGTCATCCTTGCTAAAAATGCAGGAATGAAATATATTGTCCTTACTGCAAAACACCACTCCGGCTTTTGCCTTTGGAACACCAGAACAACAGAATTTAATATTATGAATACCCCATATAAAAAAGACATATTAAAAGGATTTGTTGAAGCTTGTCGAAAATGGGGCCTTATGGTTGGAATCTATTATTCCCCTGAAGATTTTGTATACTGCTTCCAGAACGGGATTAAAGATATAGGAAGAAGACAAGACGGTCATTGGGAAAGAGCTAAATCCATTCAGGAAAAGTATAAGAAGTACGTTCTTGATCAGTGTACCGAGTTAATGACAAATTATGGCCCGATTGATTTGTTTTTTATCGACAGCGAAATACTCAGAGAAGAAGTCAAACAAAAAGTATGGGCTTTACAACCCAATCTGGTAATTACCAGAGGGGCTATCCCCACACCTGAGCAGATTGTCCCGGGCGAGTCGAGTACTGCTTATTGGGAAACCAATATGACAATGGGTAACGAGTGGAATTACAAACCGACCAACGACCACTACAAAACCGGGACTGAACTTATTGATATACTCATAGAAACCCGTGCAAAAGGTGGCTCCTATCTTCTGAATGTCGGCCCTGATCAATGGGGAAATATTAATGAAGGTCAAATGGGATTATTAATGGAAATCGCAGCCTGGAATTTTGTGAACCATGAGGCTATTCAAAACGTGAGATCCTGGATAATTTCAAATGAGGGGGATCTCTGGCTATCGAAAAGCAAAAACGAAAATGCTGTTTATGTTTATATAACAAATGACCCTGATTGGATAAGAGGCGACAGAAAAAAATTTCTCTTGAAAACGGTTAAGGCAACTGCCGCAACTAAAATATTTGTTTTAGGACAAACAGGCCATATTATTGAATACATGCCACAAAAAGACGGAATGCCATATTTTCATCAAACCACCGATGGTTTTGAGTTTGATGTTGTAAGATCGCAACGCATGTACACCAACAACAAATGGCCTAACCCAATTGTTGTGAAACTTGAAAATGTCGAACCGGCTTTTATTCCTGCAAAATTTAAAACTCTGGATGCTGTTAGTAATGAAAGTGCTGTTATTTTTAAATCCCGGATAGAAGAATTGGGCGACTGTAAAATCTATAAAATAGGTTTTGAGTACCGTTCTGTAAATAGGACAACTGGGAATAGTGGTATATGGACCAGCTCAGGTTTTTATCCTGTTTCATCAAAAGGTGATTTTGAGATTGAGGTAAAAAAAGAAAATAACAGTATTTTATCGGGAGCTTATGAATACAGAGCTGTCCTGTTACAGGATGGATTAAAGTCACTGGGGTTCAGTCTTAGAGCCAGTGAAACAGTTTCAGCAGAATAACTATAAATATCTCTTTAGATCCCTAAGGCATAAATTAAGATTTTAAATCCTCTGAATTTTATGGATATATTATATTCCCCTTTTTATATTCCTTTATAGTACCAGGCTGCCAGTTAATTGCAATATTTATGTCCTGATCTGTTTTTTCAATTAACTGAGGTATATTAACGAACCCGATCCGGTTGAAAAGAGCAGGTTTATATTGTGATGAATAAATATCCGCATATTTTGCCCAATAAGACTTCGCATTGGTAAGATGCTGAATTGCTTCATCCTGATCTTGTTTAACTCCATAGAAATTATACAATGCCAGGCTGCATGCCCCTCTTATCTTTTCGGCATAATAGTTTCCTAATGTTGCAAATGCTTCTATATCACCCAGAGTAAGGTCAAGTTCATCTGATGAGTTGATCTTCCGTTGTGGTAACGATTTCAGGTTTATAAATGCCATTCGTGCATAATAGTTTAAAGTATCTGCGGCAGCAAGTGGTGAGATCAGACTGTCAGGTCGATTTAGCTTATAATACTGAGCCCATCGGATTACATTACTTATAATACTTCCCGGCTGTGGTTCAACTTCCATGAAATCTTTAACCGTATAAAAGCCTTTAAAACTTTTATCGCTTTTACAGGCTTCCGGAAACCATTTAATATCTATGTCCCCCCAGCAAAACCTTGTAACCCAGGGGAAAATCATAGAAGCAGAAGACCATCCATCCATAATGGTTTGAGAAGGAATGTTTTTAAATCTTGATTCAATAGTTTTGAGAAACAGACTGTCCTTTAGATGTGGGTCATAACTTAATCTTCCCCATAACATAAACGAGTACCATTGCTTCTGAATAATTAAAGGACGAGGCAGAATATTGTCTTTCCCAAGAAAATCTCTTCCCAGCGTATAACCATCAGATCCCATGTAAAAACCGACCATTTTCTCCGGTTCAGGAATAGATAAAATGTACTGCCGGGCAAATGTGGGATTCCCCCAGCGGAAACTGTAAATATCATCGTTGCGGACGGTAAGCCAGGTTTTCAGCTTAGGAGAAAACAGATTCATATAGGATTTAATATATATCGGAGCCGGAACTGAATACATATGTGCTATTGAATATTTATAGCTTAGATCAAGGGTTGCAGGGTAGGTTTTGAATGCATCCAGAATCTCATTAATGTTGGTCTGATGAAAACGATGAATTAACCTCACTTTACGTCCCGGCTGTTTGTTTAAGGCATCACTAATGCCCAGACCATATGTTTTCCAGAGCCATTGTTCATTGCTATATTTACTCTTATTCCCTTGCATGTTTTCTCCTGCGGTTATGCCAATCCCGTCTAATCCCGGGTAAGTCAGTACCATTTCCCTCACAGCTGCTCTGAAATAGGCAATCGTCGTGTCATTGTCCTGTCTGTTGTCGATACCATATTTTCCTTCTACTCCATATGTAAATATATTCCATGTAAACCAGTAGACTTCAATTCCCCTGTTATGTGCATATTCCATTACCTTTTCCCAGAATGCTATTTTTTCATCGATCGGAATTTTCTTTACAACCTCGTGATCTTTAAGCATTTCGGGAGTAATAAAACCAAGTCCGCTATGACTGAAATTATCGTCTAATTTTACTTTGGTACGCCAGACATCGTTTAAAGCAATTTTGGGGAATTCCGGTATTTTCACTAGAGTCGGAAACGGATTTTCACTCCACAGTGATATTACATTATAGCGATTACGAGCCATCTCATCAAATTGTTGCTGCCAGAATTCTATTTCCCATACTACCGGAATATTCTGTTGACCTGCATCGCTCAGGTCTGAATAGCTTGGGGTCCTCAGATCGAGCGGAATATTGAATTTGATACCACGTCGTTCAAGATAAGGCCTGTTGTCTGACTCAGGAATATTTATGATTGTTCCCAATCGTATTGCTTCGGCAATATCCAGACCACCATACATGGCGCCGGTTTTATCACCTGATAAGATGTATATATCTGTTTGGTCTCCTGTCGATTTAATCCTCACAGAATAGCATTGCCAGCCAAATTGTTCCGGCATTTTCAAAACATCAGATATGACAATTTGACTAACTGAAACAGAATCGGAAATGATTTTTACTACTATTTTGTCATTTGATCTGGCATTTATTGTTTTAGACAACGTTACCACATAACCTTTGTCAACAGCTGCCTTCTTTATTTCATCACTTGCAAATGATAACTGCTTATCAGCTGAACCGGTCAGGACAGTAATTGTATTATTCTGAGAGAATCCGGACCGGTTTCCGGCAAATAAATAAATGAGCGGTATAAGAATGAATAGCTTAATTGTTCTTGTTTTCATGATCATAGTTAAAGTATCGAAACTAATATTTGCAGAATATTTTTTCATAATATCAAGTTCATCTTACTTCTGCCACAGCGTCTGATTTTAATGATCCTTTTCAAAACAGTCTGCATTTTTTTTAAAACCCTTTAACCAGGGTAACGATGCCGACTGATAATGGTGCAACGGTCATATTTAGAGCATTATTTACCGGAGTGATTTCCTTCTTTTCAACTGACACGGCATGGGGTGATTCTATTGAATTTGCTGCTTTCAGCGAACCCGGAGCAATAAATTGGTATCCGGCACCGGTCAGCTGTTTCCAGTCTCCCTCAATTGTCAGGTCACAGGGATTCTCTGTTGGATTTACAATTTTAACAATGATATTTTCTCCGTTTTCTGAAAGAGTTGTGCTGATACTTATATTACCTGTCTCGCCAGTATATGCCAGACGGTATTTAGAGAAATTATCATGCCACAATTTAGTCACGACATAATTTGGAGCCACGAATAATCCCTTATAGTCAAAATTAATAAAGGCATTGTTCCAATCAGGAGAGTCAGTACGGCGGATAAACAATGCTGCAGCCCCCATTTCAACTACCGGACGCTGTTCACATACATTCAAAAATCCTCCTGCAAAAAGACCGGTACGCCAGTCGATACTCTGAAGGTTCCATTCTGAGATATAAAGCTTTATGTTGGGATTGGGGCACTGGGCAATCATTTCTGAATACTGATCGTATTGGGCGGCAAGTTTCCCCGGACCAGTTGCATATCCGTTTGCACCTTCATAATGGTGAAGGCTTATGTAATCAAAATATTTCCCCGAACGGTTAAGGAACTCCTTGTCGGTGGCATTTCCAAATCCGCCGCATACAATAATTTTTATAGACGGATCAACTTCACGCATTGCAGTGGAAAATTCTCTGACAGCTGCCTCATATTTATCAATCCCATACTCCCACATCTCGTTGTCAATCTCCCAATATTTCACATTATATGGTTCCGGATGTCCGTTAGAAGCCCTTTTGCTGCCCCATTTACCTGTGGCCGGTTCATTACAATAGGCCACCCAGTCACAGGCTTCCTGCAGTATCATAGCATGTTCCGATTCAGGTCTGTCAAATCCGATACGCACAACTATTACCGGCTCGGAATTAATCTGACGGCAGAGTTGAATAAATTCATCAGTCCCGAAACTATTCTGATCATAGTTCATCCAAAAGTAGTGTGCCCAGCGTATACGGTCTTCCTGCGGACCAATTCCCCACTTCCAGCTGTACTGTGCGGCATATCCACCTCCCGGCCAGCGGAGATTGGTCGGATGAAGTTCTTCTACTGCCTTATAAATATCAGGTCTGAAGCCTCCGATGTTGATTCCGGAACGCGACATCATACTGACCTGGTCAACCTGAAGACTGCCTCCTTTTGCTCCTATGGCAAGGTTGGCATCACCTTCAAATAGTCCTATGTCAAGTGAAAAGTTATATTTCTTCCACTCAGCACCTGGTGTGCCAATAACCTGATCAGCTATGTTTCTGCCTCCTGAATTAAAATCAATAGTCAGTTCTGCTTTACCGTCACCTTTGGCCCATAGCGAACCCGAATAAACTTCACCTTTTCTTAAAGCAAATGGACCCTGCATAACACCTGATACTTCTTTACCCGCAGTAATCTTCTGGGAGTAATCCATATTCACGGCATTACCTTTCACCATTTCAAAGCCACCACTGCCGAAAGATTTCCACTGTGGAGCCACAGCAGGATTTTTAACCACCGCCGGCATACCATCCAGATAAACCTTCTTTCCGTCAGCTGAGGTTATTTTTATGTTCTTAAACTGTGCGTCAGTATAATTAACACCAAAAGCGATATCGTTCTTTGCCTCAGTGCCTGCAAGATCTTTGAATGCTAAAACCTGTTTGCCATCCCAGTAAACTTTAACACTTTTCCCATTGCAGTTTAAACGAAGATTATGCCATTCCCCGGCATTGCCAATCAGTTCAGGTTTCGCAATTACACTTGCTACCGGTTCCCATACAGTCACAGTCATAGGTTTGCCATCGCGTCCCTGACGTTCACCTGTGGTTGACTTTTCTATAGCAAAAGTGGCTTCCTTTGCCGGTTGGGGATTTCTTGGATTAGCAGGTTCATACTGTGGATCATGCAGGCGGAAACGATAACTTTTGCTATCAGACATATTTTTGAATTCGACCCTCATATCTGCATAACCGCCACTCCACATATGTCTGGCAAGTTTGTATGAGCGCCATTTCATATCTGTGTTTATAACATAACCGTCTCCATCGACGGTCACCATTGGGATAGGTTGCTCATAGAGGGTCGGGGAATGAAGTATGCTGTTGTCACCTTCATACCATCCGTCGAAAAATCCGTCACGCGGGGAGATTCCCGGATACTGCTCTGGCTCAAACGAGCGCTCGGCAATCATTTCACCCCATAATCCGCCATCGGCTGAGAAATAAATGTGTTCAAAAAGCTGACCATAGATCCTGGGATCAATTATTCCGGAAGGAGTACCTGATTTGATATTTATATTTACTTTTTGTGCCTGCTGTCCGGAAATCATACAGGGTATCATAATTGCTGCAGCAATAAATAAAATCTTTTTCATGTTAAGCTGATTGATTGTGTGATTATAATATAATTTCAAATATATTCATAATCCTGATCTGATTTCTTTTTATAATATTATGTTATCCTTGTGTTCTTATCAAGATAAATAAGTTGTACATTGATCAGGTAAATAACCAAACCGTAATTTAATTGCTGTTATTATGGATCGCAGAAAATTTTCAAGGAATATGCTGATGGCCGGACTTACCATACCTGCTATTAATTTAACCCCGGGCACAGCACTAAAGGGATTCGGGGAAGAAGAATACAATAAGCTTCCTGTCAGGGAATTTGATGTTATTATTGCCGGAAGTGGAACTGCAGGAGTTGTAGCGGCTGTGGCTTCAGCCAGGCAAGGGGCAAAAACCGCCATCATTGAGGCAAAAGGATATCCGGGGGGAACTGTTGTAGAAGGAGGAACTGCGCTTCACAGCTTCTTTAATCTCTGGAAGGCTTTTCCCGGGGTCCAGAAGCGTCAGGTAGTAAATGGCATACCACAGGAGATCATCGATCGTCTTCTGCTTCTTGGGGGAACATCCGGTCATGCTGAAATGCTGACTAATTATGACTATGATTCTGTCTGTACTTCGATAGATACTGAATTGTACAAACTCATAGTTTTTGAGATGTTATCGGAAGCAGGAGTATCCATTTTTGTCAACAGCCTGGTTGCAGGTGCTACCAGAAAAGGGTCTGCTTTAGAAGGGGTAATTGTTCAAAGCCGCATGGGAAGAGAATTGTTCAAGGCAAAATGTTTTATTGACAGCACTGGTTATGGTGATTTGTCTGCTTATGCCGGTGCTGATTTTATCGAACTAAATGATCATCCTGTTTGCAACAGTATGGGTCTTGGAAATGTAGATATTGAAAAACTCTCTGAATTCCTTAAATCGCATAATGCTCTTGGTCAGCTGGCGCTGGGAATACGCGACGGGAAAGAGGGCCAGATTGTAAGAATGGGAAGTGAAGGGACCGGAGGCAGGGATGCGTTATTTCCACCAGAGTTTGTTGAAGGTATGCGGAAACTTGGTTCAGGGCTTATAACAACCACAGTTCATGACAATTATATGATGTTTATAAAAATAAATTATAAGCTGGCAATAAGCCCCACAAACCGGGATGAGGTTGCAAAGGCTGAACTTGTTATCAGGCAAAACCAATATAAAACCCTTGAGCTTTTCAGAAAATATCTTCCCGGTTGTGAAAAGGCATTCATAGCCCGAACCAGTCCATCCTTAAATATCCGGAGGGGAAGAACAATTACCTGTGATTATGATATTACCTCATCCGATGTTCTTGAAGGCAGGCATTTCGAGGATGATATTATGGCTTATGGTTTCCATGATTCCGCTCCCAGGTTGAAGGTAAAAAATGGCGGTACATATGGCATACCATATAAAGCTCTCAGAGTAAAGGATATAGACAACCTGCTTGCGGCAGGAATGCTCATAACCTCAAACCATGATGCACATATGTCAACCCGTAATACAGTAAGCTGCATGGGACAGGGTCAGGGGGCAGGTACTGCAGCAGCATTATGTGCTTTAAGGAATTGCGGTACTCGTGATTTGCCATACTCTGAACTCAGACAGAGACTGGAAAAAGACGGGGTTTATTTTGAAAGCTGAATAATCATTTTAAACATAGTAGCCTAAAAAGAGATACCCCCTGCCGTGGCAGATTCAGTGATAGATTTATAAATCCATCCTTTGTATCAGCGTGGTAAGGAGAAGTAAGCATTTTAAGAGCTCCTGCACTTACAAGAGTATCATACTGTTCAGGCGTCGGATTTTGAGGTGAACCCATATTTCTCCATACCTCGTAGGAATTGCTGTTTTCCTTATCAATGCGGTACTCATAAACCAGAACTTTTGAAGAAGGAAGACCCGAAATATCCAATCTGACCTGCGATGCTTTTGCAGGCAAGTCGTCATCGTGATAATTCCATACCAAAATTGATATGCCGTTTTTATCTTTGGATGCCATGGCATTAATGTCCGGAACGTTGGATTTCACTCCCGTTTCACTTATCATAAATGGGTCATAAGCTCCGCCTGAAACGGCCACCCTGGTTCCGCTCATCATGCCAAACATCCGGAATATATTTAAAACTGGTTTATCCACACCATTGGTAGCTAAATCGCGGAATCCATCAAACCACCGCTGATTTTCAAACTCAAATGCCCAGGTAACTGCACCCTTGAAATTTACCTTAAAATAATCAGCAAGAGCATATTTTCTGGCAAAAACAGCTGCTTCATAACTTGAATAAAGAGTTCCGTTTCTGTAGCTGTTTGAGGGATTTCGTGTCATGGAACAGGCTGCACATCCTTCCGGATCAGACTCTCCTATTATTACAGGAAGGTTCCTGATTTCCGGAAACGATGAAACAATTTCAAATCCTTTTGATATATCCTGCAACTGAAGATTGATATTCATCTGTACATGTCCGTCAACAATTCTTGGTGATCCTTTCGCATGAAATCCTATATAATCGAGAGGAGAACCCTTTTGCCCTGTTTTAAAGTTTTTGCCATTTATACAATGATCGATAAAACTTTTCAGCCAGCCGGCAGCATTTTTATCTCGTGGACTTGTAGTATGCGGACCACCTATTTTGGCATTCGGGCACGCCTTTTTTATCGCCCAAGAGGCGAAGTCGTACAATTTAAAGTATTCCTCCATGGATCCATTCCAATAGTTGATGTTCGGTTCATTCCATACTTCCCAGAACCAACTCTCAACCTCATTTAGTCCATACCGCGATATGCAATGCTTTGTAAGCTGATAGGCCAATTCCGCCCATTTATTATAATCCTTAGGAGGATATGCCCAGCCGGTAGAAAATGTTTCAGGCCATGAATGCCTGTATGGAACAGGATTGACTGACAATGCTTCCGGCATAAAACCAAGTTCTACGAGAGGTTTCATGCCTCTCTCAATAAATGTGTCAAATATTTTGTCAATTATTGTCCAGTCATAGACCGGATTGCCGTTTTTATCCTCTGTATAGACATTTGTGGAGCCCCATTTGAGTGATGCTGAGCCATCTCCGGTTGTTAAGAGGTTATGGGTACGGACATAAACAGGAACCGGACTAAGAGCTGCAATTTCTGAAAGAAGTTTTTTACCATCTTTCATATAGGTGTAATTGGGCTCATCATATCCGAACCATGCCCATGCAGGATTCATCTCACCTGTCTCAGCTGACAGATCAACTTTTAAAACTACTGTATCCTGATCGAATTGATTTTCGACTGTCCGGGCAAATGTTATGATTCCACATCCGTTAATTATAAGCCCTAAGCATAACCTGACAGCAAGATATTGGAATGATGATCTATTAATCATTTATCAATTTTTACTGAAAACCTGTAGATGGTCCTGGATTTGAATTTTTCACCCGGGTTCAATATTGTTGAAGGAAATCCGGGTTGATTCGGACTATCAGGAAAATGTTGAGTCTCGAGAGCAAATGCGGACCTTGTTTTGACTGCATTACTGCCGGTTCCTGCAGCTTTTTTCCACATCATCCCGTTACCGGAATATAACTGAATACCCGGCTGATCAGTAATTACTTCCATTACACGGCCGCTCTCAGGGTCATAGACCTCGGCTGCCACCTTACCTTTTTTGTCAAGAACAAAATTATGATCATATCCATTAAATAGAGCATTTTCATAGTTTACCCCAACACTCTCACCTATTGAATGAGAAATTGTAAAATCAAATGGTGTTCCTTTCACAGGACGGATTTCACCTGTCGGAATCTTGGTTGCATTAAATGGTGTATAATTAGAAGCATTAAGCTTCAGTATATGGTCAAATATGTACCCTTTCCCAGCTCCGTGAAGATTGAAATAAGCATGATTTGTAACACTTAAAACCGTTCTTTTGTCAGTCGATGCTGCATAATCGATCACTATTTCATTCTTTTCGGTCCATGAGAAGACTACTTCTATGTTTACAGTTCCGGGGTATCCTTCTTCCATATCGGGACTTATATATGAGAATTTAACTGTTGGCACCTTACTTTTTTTAAGTATCTCTGCATTCCAAACTTTTGTAAACCAACCATTAGGACCGCCATGCAGAGTATTCGGTTTATTGTTTACAGATAAATTATATTCTGTACCATCGAGGGTAAACTTTGCATTTGCTATCCTGTTGGCATACCTTCCAATAGTGGCACCTCCAAAGGCATCACCTTTTATTATTGTTTCCAGTGTCTGGGATCCCATTGTGATGTTGTCCCTTATACCATTTTTGTCAGGGACTTCTATGCAAACTATCCTGGCTCCGTAATTTGTAAGCTTCAATACATTCCCCGATTTGTTAGTCAATGTATAAAGACTTACTTCGCTTCCATTGTGATCGCCCAATACCTCTTTAACAACGGGCTCACTTTTTTCCCCCGGCAGATTCCCGGAAATTGATAGTGCCGGGATAAGTAAAAATGAAAGAAAATTTAATCTATTCATATATTATAAAGTATTAAGAAAGAATTAATCTTTTCAAATTTAGCAGAATATTGAGTACTGATTACCTTACCATCATATAAAAAAACTTAAATTCGGTGATTGCAGAAATATTGAATCCAAAACCTGTCTGATCGATGCAAAACCTGTATTTCAAGAAAAAATCCAGTTAAATGAGCTGGCATACCATTCTTGGTTATTAAAAAATATTTCAAACTTTAGTCAGTGCAAAAATTTAAAATTAATATATTGGAGGCAAATAGGAAATTACATTCACAATATGAAAAAGATATTTTATTCAGGCTTATTGTTTTTCGCTATCTGTGGCTGGTGTCTTGCAGCCGGAGTGGCACCAGGTGAAGACTGCACAAAAGATATTAAGGATAACCGCGGGAAAATGAAGCCCTGGAAAAAAGGTGCCCGTGAAACAGGTAAATATCGTAATGTTTTTCTCGATGCCGGATATAAAAAAGCTGATATTGATGCTAAGCTTGCAAAAGCATATCATGATGTTTTTGAAGGACCCAACAGGGTTTATTTCGAAGTTGGTGATTCAATGGCATACGTCTCTGATCTGAAGAATCACGACGCACGCACCGAGGGTCTGTCATATGGAATGATGGTTGCTGTACAGCTTAATAAAAAAGATGTTTTTGACCGTTTATGGCGGTGGACCAATAAAAATATGCAGCACCATGGGGGTGACAGAGATGCCTATTTTGCATGGAGTATAAAACCCGAATCCGGCAAGCACAACTCAGAAGGTTCAGCTTCCGATGGTGAATTCTATTTTGTTACAGACCTGCCGTCTGGAACGCTAAACTGGAACCTTATTCCGATGGTTATTTCGATCCATATTATGACGGTCTGTTGTATCTTTTCAGCTTAATGCATTTAAGCGGGAACTACCGGATCATCATACCCGGGATGAAATAAAGCTATATATATTACATGGTGGTTATTTCCAGTTTCTTGCCTTCGGTCTGTTCATAGAGTTGTTTTGCCATCCCGGCTTTGTCATGGCTGAAGGAAGGATCCATAGAATTAGCTGTCATATATGATTCGTAAGCTTTATCGTATTTTTTAATGAACATGTAGAAATCACCCTTCGAGTCATACACATTCGGATTCTTCGGGTCCAGCTCAATGTATTTGTCGAAGGCTTCTTCAGCCTTATCACTCTGTTTTAGTGTCAAATATGCATATCCAAGCTGGTTGTAAAATGATGCAGGTTTTGCAGCGATTTTAATTGCCTTGTTTAAAGTTTCTACTATACCTGTAGAATCGCCTGCCAGCGATTGAAATGAAACCAGGTTATTATATGTACCGGGATCACCGGGATATAAATCTACAAGCTTTTTGCCAAGGTCGATAATGTTTCTGTTTCCCTCTTGCAATCTGCCCAGAGCTTCTTTCAGAAGTTCCTCCGCATCGCTAAGAGTAGCTTTGCAATTTATTGCTGCATCCGCGTATTTGTCAAAATTATCACGATCGCGATTCAGATAATAGTAAAGCGCCAGCTGGTAATTGACCATGAAAAAATCTTTATCCTGATCAAGAGCTTTTATAAAGGTTTCAAGTGCTTCCTTCACCTTAACGTCATCAAAGTATTTCATAGCCTGGTTGTAATACAACAACGCCGATTTGGAATTCGTAGTAACAGGCATTGGTTTTCCTGTCCCTGGCTGGGAAAATACCGGTATTCCGATAAGAAGCAGTGTCATTAACAAAAATAATTTCTTCATTTTTCTCCATTTTTATTTTTTGATCTTCACTATTGTTATAATTCAATTTATGTAACAAATAAATTCTATTACAATATTTATGTATAACAATTAAATACCCACAACGGTTCTCCGGAAAGAAAAAACATTTCATTCTATCACAGGCAGGCAATAAAAAAGAAGAACTGAGGTGAAGAAATTCACACCTCAGTTCATTCACTAACCTAAATTTCAACAAATTCAACCGTTAATTTTGCTGATTAGGATTTGGAGTACTAATATTCATCCTGCCATCAGACTAATACCCCGGGTTTTGATAAGCAGCTTTTTCATCGGCGGTCATTTCCATGCCATCGAGCTGGCCCTGCGGGATAGGGCGCAGATAAAGATTTGGTAGAATGGAGCGCGTAACAGTTACCGCCGTATGGTCTCCTTTGGTGACTGAAGCTATTTTGTAAGTACCAGCAATTTCAGCCCATTTTTGGGTGCGAGCCAAATCGTACCAGCGAAAACCTTCGCCGTAATATTCACGCGAACTTTCTGCCAGAATATAGTTGATATCTATTGTTGCCGGTGTGGTAGCAACCATAGCTGCGCTGTTGTCCGTTGTTTTCGCTACATTTTGAGCCCTGCTGAACTTCCACTTGCCTGCACGTGCCCGAATAAGATTAATCAATTCTCTTGCGCTTTTGCCGGCTTTTGTAGTTGCGCCTTTCACTGCTGCTTCGGCCGCAACGAAGTATAATTCAGAGAATTTGGCAATGTTGAAAGGACGGGTACTGCCGGCATTTACGCCTTGACCCAGTCCGGTGCCATTGTCGGTGCGGTAGTTGCTCAGCTTCCACGTGCCCGGGTATGTTACCCGGCTTGTGCCGCTAAGCGCCGTCACAAAATCAGGAAGGAAAGACAGGATAGCATCTCCCGGGTTTACAACCAAACCATTTGCCCCCTGCGCCCGGTCATCAAATTGAGGTAGCTTGATCCCCCGTTAAGGGTGCTGACGAGGATTCCACCACTTTGGAAGCTCCCAATAAGACTCAGATCAAATCCCTTATAAGCAACGCGGGTGTTGAAACCTCCCTGAAAATCGGGGTCCACATCCATAATTTGACGGTCGGCGGCTCCGATTTGCCTTACCGGTGTACCATGCGGATTATAATCGCCGGTATATAGCACTTTAATCATACCGACATTGCCGCCCGGTTCCAGAATACTTAAATACGGGTCATCCTGCTGCCATAGTCCGATCATCTTGTAATCGTAAATTGCATTGATGTTATGCCCTACGAACCAACCGTTACCTTCGTCCCTTGTTTGTCCGGAAGCAAGGGCCGTAAGTTTATTGTGGTTGGAATATAAGTTAATGCCGGCGTCCCATGTCCAGCCGTTGACATTGTCCAGGATTGTACCGTTAAGTGAAATTTCAAAACCTTTGTTTGAAGTTTGCCCGATATTTGCAGTGTAACTGCTTACCCCTGATGTCTGGGGCAAACCAAGACTCAACAGAAGATCTTTGGTACTGGTTGAATATTACTCAATGGTACCGGAAAGGCGGTTCTTCAGGATGGTGAAGTCCAGGCCATAGTTCCATGTTTCAGAAAACTCCCATCCTAATTCAGGGTTGGGCAGTTGGGTTACATAGTACCCGGTAGCGTAAGTAGTGCCAAAATTGTAATTCCTGGAACTTAAACGGCCAAGAGTACTATAAGCGCCAACAGCCTGGTTGGAAGTTTGTCCGTAACCTACGCGAATTTTCAACCTGTCTATCAATGCGATGTTCTTCATAAACGACTCGTTCTTGATATTCCAACCGACAGATACAGCAGGATAGGTATGCCAATTATGCCCTGCTGCCAATCTTGATGATGCATCAGAACGGACAGTAGCCGTAAGCATATACCTGTTGTCGTATTCGTACATCACGCGTCCCATATACGAAATTAAGCCTGACTGGGCATAACCTCCGGCAGGTCCGTTAGGATCATAAGTTGCAGTGATTTCGCCAAGGGACTGGCTCAAACTGCCGGTGATATGGGTACTGAGGGGATTGTTGCTCCTGCTCCATATGCGAAAGACCAGCTTGATTTCAGAAACATTTCTGTTCCCGATAATATTGTAACAACATTAAATATTAATGGTAGAAAATTAAATGATTGGCTGATTCCTGTAAATGGTAAACAACTGGTATTTAAAACCACTGGTGTAGCTTCAAAAGAAATCACCATGATCCCTTATTACCAGATTGATAAACAACGTTATGTTATTTATTGGAATCTGAAGTAAATATGAGTGGATATAAGTAATGTTAGAAGTAAAGCAATCTACCGATAACTGGTAATTTTCCCGTTTTTGAGACTGCTTACTCCATTATCGGTCCCAAGCCAGACATAATCTTTTTTATCTACAGCTATTGTAAGAATGTTATTGCTTGCTAGTCCATCCTCTATCTTATAAAGGGTCCATTTGGTCCCGTCAAATACAGATAACCCGTTCTTTGTTCCAAAGTATATTCTCCCTTTGGAATCTGAATTGATGGCCTGAACAAAATCATCTGCCAGTCCCTCGGCTGTGGTAAAGACAGTCCAGCCTTCAAGGGTTTTATAACCTGTATGCCTGGCTACTCCTCTTCTGGTGCCAATCCACTGGGTACCGTCGGCAGAGACGTGAACACTGTAAACGGTATCAGAAGGCATAAGGATGGGTCCCCATGCCGAATATTCCGAAGCTCCTGAAACAGCATCAACATCATTCCTGTATACCCTGAGGACTCCTCCTCCTAGTGTACCGATATAAAGCGAATCGCCATCGATACTGGTCGCCATCGATGTGATAGGATAATCCTGGAAAGTTCCTTCAGGGTAAGTCCTGTTATAACTGTTGGTAAGCCATTTCCTGCTTCTAAATGCGGAAATTCCCTTATTGGTCCCGAACCACCTCAGCTCCTTTTTTCCAACGGCTACCGCAAGTACATTTTCGCTTATGATTTTGGAGTTATCACCATAATATGTGGTGGCACCCGACCTTGCATCAACCGGAAGAGATGCAACAGTTGCACCCTGTTCAGTAGCTATCCAAAGTTCTGGTCCATAAGAAGAAAAGTCATATACCACACTCTTCAGTCCGGTGGCTGACACCTTACGGTTCTTGTTATGCAGTGCCCATTTCGCTCCGTCGAAACTGATGATTCCGGATTCAGTAAGAAACCATATTGTATTATCTTCATCAATGGTTGATGAATAGAACTTTTTAGCAGAGATCCCTTCTCCAAATGACAGCACTGTTCCTGAGGTCTGTGCGCTAATGACAGGTGTGAACAGCCCTCCTATGAAAGATGCAATCAGTAAAGCATTTATTCCGGCAGTCATCCTGCTTTGAAGAAAGTTAATCATTGAGTTACCTGAGTTCATTTTTATTTCCATTTTTTACACTCTTAACAAGATCTTCCGGTACAGAGACAAGTTCTATACCATTTCCGGTTCCGAGATTGCGGGAATACTGTTTATCAACCGGGTTATTCCAATGTTCATGAGTCCCCAAAGCCGGTATAGGCACTCCGCTATTGTCGGGATCATATTTAATGCCTTTTGGCCAATTGGCGCTATCAGCAGCCTGGTGCATATAATCATCGACACCAAACATATTGGGTATAGATTCCCATTCATTATTAACAGCATCATGTTTATGAACTCCGTCAAACTCTGACCTCAGGAAGTCGTAACCAACCGATTCTATCGCTACAGGGTCAAGTGACATGAATATAGAGTTACTCCAGTTGTTATTAAAGGGAGGCATAAAATATTTTACTGGTCCCTTTACTTCACTTGAACCTCCTCCGAACATGCCTTCAACACACCAGAAAACTGAGTTTTGTCCGAGGTATTTGCTACCCATCAGATCGACAAAGACCCTGTATTTGTTATAACCGGTATTGGCGGGCACCCCTTCTCTCCTGTTGGCAACATGTGAACGATGAAGATGACCTGCACCATTTCTACCGATGTTACCAAAATTCAGTTTGGCTGCAAGTGAAATCCCGGCTGCGCCATGAGGTTTAAGAACTGGCATATAGATCATATAATCAGCATTTTCAATAACATCATACAGCTTGTCGGTGGTCGATTTATCGGAATAATAGACAAGCGGTTTTTCCGTTATTTTGATCAGGCTACGCCCAAAATTAGTCGAGGTTCTGTCGAGATATCTTACATTGGGGAATTCTTTTACCCAGACATTATAGTTGTGAGCATAGATCGGATTCATAGGGTCACCTACGGCTATGTCAGCCTGATCAACCCTATATTCATTAACAAGTTCCTTCAACAATTCGAGAACAACATAGGGGCCAGTTTCAGTGGGTTCCATACTTGCTCTCCTGCTATCTTTTTCAGGGAGTGATTTGGGAAGTGCGTACCCGTTTTCTTTATCTGCTTTGCTGAGGGTCCAACTTGCCTGTCCCTGATTTATCTTAATGAAAATCTTCTCTCCTTTTGTATATCCTTTAGCCTTGCCATGTTTTTTTTCATTGAAATACCTGAACATTGCATCCCAGGCTTTTGCAGAGGTTTTTTTACCGGTGAGTTTAAGAACCCCGTCGCGGAACATCTTGCCCTGAACTGTTCCATTATTGTTTTCCGGATTTGCATACCAGTCGCCTTTATCAGGATCATTATGTTGAAACTTTTCGTTTGTCGCTTCCGGATTCCATACCCACACAACTCGTCCCGGGAATATACCATTTGCCTGGCCGATAGGCTGGTTTGGCCCATCTTCGGGTCCTGTCCTCGTCTCTGTCGTCTGTAATGCTGTCTCCGAATTGTTGACCGGGATTACTGCCATGGCAACTACAACTCCAGCCAGAAGCATAACCACTGCTCCGTATCTCACATTTAATATTTTCCACCTCGACCTCCTCGATATTGCGGTCAGTCCGGCAACTGCAAGAAGATAAGTAACAAATCCCGACATGAATGGCGCTGCCACTCTCATGCATGGATAAGTTGCTCTCGAAGGTTTTGGAATTATCCTGATCAGAAACCAAACTGTTGATGCAATACCCATAATAAAAAATATCAGCTTATATGGCAGACGATGCCTTAAAAGCCAGTCTCTCATTTGTCCTAATTTCCCTTTTAACCTGGAAATATCGAATTTCATTTTTTGCATGGTATGTTATCCTTTAAGGATTAATTATGCAAGATTAAAAATATATTGATTAAACCAATAGCTTAATTTTTATTTTAAGTTTAATTAACTTTTTTGGTCAGGGCAATTGATGATCGGAATTCGATGCTGGAAAAATTATAATTAAGAATCCAAAGGAGATCAATCATTTGTAAATTCCAGTAACCCGAAACGCGATGGCTGATGAACATCCTGCCGAAAGTTATATATCGGATAAAG